>Ga0163159_1002859_pt1 | contig 13602 bp, 12 predicted proteins | sample BioMet9_FD_108702 | JGI IMG/M metagenome (GOLD analysis project Ga0163159, IMG submission 108702) | Microbial communities from bioreactor (seeded with sewage sludge) at Lawrence Berkeley National Lab, California, USA - Biofuel... | ecosystem: Engineered > Bioreactor > Anaerobic > Unclassified ... | reverse complement strand
CTAGCAATTACTCAAGAAATTCGTTGGCTATTCTATGAATTGACATTCAAAGAACAACTTACTTAAAAATTGTCCAAGGTGTTTGTTCATGTTTCTCGTTGTTTAATTTACAAGGTGCACTTCACATTTTGTGATACCCGCCATCAGCGAGCTTTATGATTATATCTCGGAGGGCCATATTTGTCAAGAACTTTTTTATCAGTTCTTTTCATTTTTTGACAGTCCGAAAATCGCTCGCCTCTTCCAGAGGGCGAGAGTTATGATACCAAAACCGACTGGAAATGTCAATTGAAAATGTGACTAAAAAGTCCACAAAATTGGACCGATCCGCTTTGGCTATTTCGGCGGTTCCCTATGGAGTGTGTCCGTCAGCGGCAACGGGCACAAGGGACAAAGCGGCGGGCGCCGAAGCGCCCGCCGCCAATTCTAACAGAAAAGGAATCTCCTTTATTCCGCATCCTCGATCAGACCGTAACCGCCGTCGGTTCTCTGATAAACCACCGCGAATGCCCCGTTGCTGTCCTCGTCGCGGAAAGCGAAGAACGTATGCTCCAGAAGATTCATCTGGAGGATAGCCTCCTCACGGGTCATCGGCTTCATGTTGAACTTCTTTTTCCGCACGATCTCGAAGGCGCCCTCCTCGGGTTCTTCCGGCGCGAACGAGGTGACATCCGGCGTCCGAACGAAGGCGTCCTGACGGAGTCTTCTCGCGAGGCGGGTCTTGTTCTTGCGGATCTGACGTTCAATGGTGGCCACGCAGGCGTCGATCGACGCATACATGTCGGAAGTGCTTTCACTGGCGCGGAAATAGGTGTTGGCAGCGTGAACGGTAAGCTCTACGTTGTTGAGGTTCCTTTCAATACTGAAAGCGATGAGGGCGTCGGCATCATTCCCAAAAAAGCGCTCGAGCTTCATGACCTTTTTCTCTGCGTATTTGTGGACGCTTTCCGGGAGGCTGATCTTCTTTTCGGTGTATTGAAATCTCATGGTTGCCGCTCCTTTCGTTTTGGACCCTTGTCCGTAGTAGAGGTCTCCCTCTGGTTTTATTATACCACGGATTCGTCATTACGCAATTGAAATCTCCCGGAAGGGGCTGCGGTTTTGGTAAACTTTCTGTTAACGGCCGTCCGTCACGCAAGCCGGTCGATCAGCTCCTGCAGACTGAACCCGAAGTAATGCGCCAGCGCCATCAGATTTCTGGTGCTGACGGATGTCCGCCGACCGCAGAGAATCGACCGGAGAATCCCGGCATCTATGCCGGTGCGGCGGGAAAGTTCAGCGGCGTCGATCTGCTCGCGGGCCAGAAGCTCGGTCAGCACCTGCGCCGCATGGCTATACGTTCTCATCGTGCTTCGGCTCCGCTACGCCAAGCAGTTCCGTCATGACCGACTGAAAAATGCACTCGGCGCTCTTGTGGAAGGCCTTGGCCAGCGCGCGGGCCTGCTGCTGCGTAGGCGCCATGAGCTCCAGCGTCATGAGGCTGCCGACTTCATCGTCCAGACCCAGAATGACCGAATAGTCGCCGCCCTCGCGCGGGAGGATCTCCGTGCGGATCAGGCTGTCGCGCCGGATTTCACGGTTGAAGCGTTCGACCGCCAGCTGCGCGCGCTGCAGCACGGAATACGCGATGGAATCATGCGTCAGCTCCTCAGCCTCGCGGCCCTTGTCGGTGATGACATAGCTGTCCGGCTCAGATTCCTCCAGATGGCCGGATTCCACCATCTGCGGCACGGCGACGCTGACATCGAAATAGCTCAGACAGTCGTCCTGATAGCAGAGCTCGTAAATTTTCTGCAGACTCAGCGGGTAGAGCGCCCTGGACGCCACAAACAAGATCAGCACCTTAACGTCCATCATGTCGTGGATAAAACCATGCTGTTCCATTTTCCGCACCTCGATCGCCGTATTATTATAGGTATTGTATCATATCCGGCCGGGCAAACACAAGCATTTCGAAAAATCGGCTTTCTTTTGCATTTTATCCCCGTTTCTTCGCAACCGGACGCCGTTTTGAATATACTGTGTTGAAAGGAAGGGACGAAATTTGATTACCAGGTTTACCGTTCTCGGCGGAGACGACCGCCAGAACCATCTGTTCCGAAAACTGCTGAGCGCTGGCTTCGAGGCCGAGTGCTGGCAGGTCCCGGGACTCGCCGACACGAAGGCCAGTCTGTATGAAGCGCTCTGCCGGACACAGGCTGCCGTGCTGCCAATGCCGGCCCTGCGGGGATCCGAGTTCATCCGGGCCGGCAGTTCAGCCGGAATCCCGCTCCGGTCGGTGCTGGATTCCCTGCCCCGCGGCGCATATGTACTGGGCGGCGGACTCTCGGCTGCCGCGGAGCTGCTGCGGCAGTACCCCGTGCACGTCATCGACTACGGGGCCAGTGAGCCCCTGGCGACCCAGAATGCCGTGCCGACCGCCGAGGGCGCTATCCGGATTGCCATGGAGAAACTGCCGGTCACCATCCAGGGCAGCCGGTTCCTCGTCATCGGCTTCGGCCGGATCGGAAAAGTGCTCTCGCAGCGGCTCGCCGCGCTGGGAGGGTTGGTGACCGTCGCCGCGCGAAAGCCCGGCGACTGCGCGCTGGCCGAGAGCTTTGGCTGTCAGTCAGACCGGACAGGGCTCTATCTGCGCGGGCTGGCGCGTTACGACTGTATTTTCAACACCGTGCCCGCGCCCGTGCTTGCGGCGGACGATTTCGCCGCAATGCGGCCGGACTGTCTGGTGGTCGATCTGGCCTCCGGCCAGGGCGGGGCCGGCGAGGGTGCCGTACCGGCGGACGGGCCAGTCTATCTCCGCGCACCCGGTCTGCCCGGCAAGGCCGCTCCCGCAACAGCCGCCGAATTCATTAAAAATGCCATTCTCGAGGCGCTCACAGCGCCATAGGAGGTCTCATGGAAGCCACAACGCTTGGATTCGCGCTCTGCGGATCTTTCTGCACGTTCGAGCCCGTCCTCCGCGCGCTGACGCAGCTAAAAGAGGAGTTTCCAGACATCATTCCGATTATGTCAACCGAAAGTTACGAGACCGACAGCCGTTTTGGAGACGCGGCCGGATTCCGGACGCGTCTGCAGGAGATCTGCGGTCACGAAATCCTGCACACGATCCCCCAGGTGGAACCGATCGGTCCAAAGAAACTGCTGAGCGCACTTGTGATCGCGCCGTGTACCGGCAACACGATCGCCAAACTCGCAGGCGGCATCGCCGACACGCCGGTCACGCTCGCGTGCAAGGCGCATCTGCGCAACGAAGCGCCTGTCATTCTGGCGATCTCGACGAACGACGCACTGGCCGGAAACGCGGAGAACATTGGAAAGCTGCTGAACCGGCAGCACTATTTCTTCGTCCCCTTCCGCCAGGACTCGCCGCAGAAAAAGCCCCGCTCGATGGTCGCGGATTTTTCCCGCATCGGAGAAACCGTTCGGCTCGCGCTCGAGGGAAAACAAATACAGCCGATTCTGCTTTAAAGAAATCCCGGAGCGTACGCTCCGGGATTTCCTGCTATTTCTTCCATTTGTCTGCGAGGAGGTTGATCTGATCGGTGAACCGTCCGAGATCCCGGTTGGACATTCCTTCGCAGCTCCTTGCGATCGACAGCAGCCGCTCGGCCGCCGCGATGAGCCGGCTGAACACTTCGCCGGCGCGGCGCTGTTTCTGGGCCGCCTTTTCCTTGACGCACGGGACGCCCTCCGTCACGAGCAGGAACTTGCCCGCCGCGAGATCATATTCCGTGCCGCTGAAGGGTGCGAAGGCCGGTATGCCGCGCTCGTCCGTGAGCGTGCGGGCAAAGGCGGTGGCGGATTCGTCGTCGCCGTGGTTTACAAAGATCTGCGACGGCTTTTTTTGGAAGCCGTCCACCCAGTCGAGCAGGCCCTGCCTGTCGGCGTGGCCGCTGATGCCGGGCAGCTCCGCGATCTGTGCGCGCACGGCGATCTCATCGCCCAGGATTTTTACAGAGCGCGCTCCGTCGAGAATCGCGCGGCCTGTGGTGCCGGCAGCCTGATAGCCCACGAAGAGGATGAGGCATTCCGGCCGCCAGAGGTTGTACTTGAGATGATGCCGGATCCGGCCGGCATCGCACATGCCGCTCGAGGAGATGATGACCTTCGGCGTCGGGTCGATATTGAGCGATTTGGAATCCTCGACCGAGACGAAGGTCTGAAGGCCGTCAAACACCAGCGGGTTTTCACCGCGCGCCATGACGGCCCTGATCTCGCTGTCCAGGCAGTCCATATTGCACTGCATGAATACCGAGGTGGCTTCGTCTGCGAGCGGGCTGTCGACATAGACCGGGAAGTGATCGTGACCGTGCACCATCCCGGAATTTTTGATGGCCCGGATAAAATAGAGCAGCTCCTGCGTACGGCCGACGGCGAAGGACGGGATGATGACGTTGCCGCCCCGGTCCAGCGTCGTCTGAATATATCCGGCCAGTGTCTGCAGGTGCTCGGTGCGGGGGCCGTGCAGCCGCGTACCGTAGGTGGATTCAATGACGAGGTAGTCCGTCTCCTCCACTTTCTTGGGATCGTTGATGATCGGCTGGTCGGTGTTGCCGACATCTCCGCTGAATACGAGCTTTTTCTCCAGCCCGTTTTCATTCAGCCACAGTTCGATACAGGCGCTGCCCAGCAGATGGCCGATGTCGGTAAAACGGACGGACAGATGCTCGCTCAGCTGCAGCCGGCGGCTGTAATCACACGGGCGCATCTGTTTCATGAGCCCTTCCACGTCCTCGATCGTGTACTCGGGTTCGACCGTCTCTCCGCCGGCTCGCATGGCCTTGCGGTTCTTGTATTCTGCTTCGGACATCTGGATGTGCGCGCTGTCGCGCAGCATGATGCCCGCCAGGCTGCACGTCTCGGGGGTGGCGTAAATCGGGCCGCGGTATCCGTTTTTATAGAGGACCGGCAGCCGGCCGGAATGGTCGATGTGTGCATGTGTGAGAAATACGCCGGCCAAATTGCCCGGCGCCAGCGGCAGCGGAACATTTTCAAAGACATTTTCTCCCTGCTCCATACCGCAGTCGATGAGATAATACTCCCCTCCGACTTCCACAAGCGAGCAGCTGCCCGTCACTTCGTGGGTCGCGCCGATAAAGGTCAGTTTCATGCCATCGTCTCCTTATATATAATAGAATGGGCCTGTGCCGGAGCCGGAGTGTCTTTGTTGCGGAGCCGGCCCGAAATCACTGGATGTGGACGTGGTTGTTGATGTGATCGATGCAGTAGCAGTAGTAGCCGTTGCACTTGGAGCAATAGCGGAACTCCAGATTCGGATAGTCCGTGTCGGTGCGGCCGCAGACCGTGCATTTGTGACGGTAGGGCCGCTCTCCGCTCTTGGACTGATAATCGCCGGCCCAGTTGGCTCTTGGGCGGGGCGATGCCGGGCGACTCGGGCGCGGACGATAGCCGCTGCCGAAGGTAAAAACGTTCCGGATGTCGCTGCCGAAAAACAGGAAGTAATTGAGCAGCGCAAAGATCGGGAAGAGCCAGGTGAAATTCGTGATGCCGCCTATCACGATGGACTGGATGACCTGAAGAGCGGTAAAGCCCAGATATACCCACGCCAGATACTTCATCTTGATCGGGATGATGAAGAACAGCAGCACCTGCGCCTCGGGTGCGATGGTCGCGACGGCGAGGAAGAGGCTGAGATTCAGGTAGGCCGTACTGGCCTGCACGCCGAAGAGCAGCCCGGCCAGGTCCGTCAAAAGGACACCGCAGAGATAGTAGAGGTTGAACTTAAAAGGACCCCAGTACTGCTCCAGGATCTTGCCGAACTGGTAGTAGCAGAACAGCGCAACCGCGGAGAGCAGCAGATTGACGCCGCTCGTATCGAGCAGGTAGGTGAAAATATAGGTGAACAGCCGCCACACCTGTCCTTTGAGAATCGCGCCGCTGTCAAACTGCAGCCAGGAATAGACGACGCGGCTGGGATCGATGACTGAAAGCAGATAGGTCACCACATTGCCGATGGCAATCATCAGCATCAGATTGGGGATCCCCTTGTTCCGGTTTTTCAGAAAGAAACGCTCCAGGCGTTTTCTGTAATCGCGCATGTACTTCATCCTCCATGATGAGATTAACCTTATCGTACAGGAAATAAACAGGAAAGTCTACCTTAAAATATGAACTTTCAGAGATAGTATAGACAAAAAATGGGCACTGCCCAACAAAATTCCATTATCTGGTGTTGACTTTTCAGCAATTCTATCTATAATAAGAATACCAACTGAATAGCCTTATCAAGAGTGGCGGAGGGAACGGCCCGATGAAACCCGGCAACCTGCATTTGCAAGGTGCCAAATCCGGCGAAGAAATCGAAAGATGAGGGAATGAGCTTTGTGCGTTCTGTCATCTGCAGAACGCATTTTTTCATATCCCGACCAGAAAGGACAATCAACATGAAAGAAGAAAAACGCATTTTTACATCCGAATCCGTCACAGAGGGCCATCCCGACAAGGTCTGCGACCAGATCTCCGACGGCGTGCTCGACGCCATCCTGAAGGAGGATCCGAAAGCCCGCGTCGCCTGCGAATGCGCCGCCACGACCGGCCTCGTGCTCGTCATGGGCGAGATCACAACGGACTGCTACGTGGACATCGCAGGCATCGCGCGCGAAACGCTCCTGAACATCGGCTACAACAGCGCCGAAGCCGGCTTCGACGGCCGCGCCTGCGCCGTGCTCACCGCGATCGACAAGCAGTCCGAGGACATCGCCATGGGCGTCGACGCCTCCTACGACGACAAGGAGCAGACCGGCGCCGGCGACCAGGGCATGATGTTCGGCTTCGCCTGCGACGAGACAAAGGAGCTCATGCCCGCGCCCATCTCCTACGCGCACAATCTCACCAAGGCTCTGGCTGAGACGCGCAAATCCGGCAAGCTGCCCTGGCTCCGTCCGGACGGCAAAAGTCAGGTGTCCGTACAGTACGCGCCGGACGGCAGCGTCGAGCGCATCGACACCGTGGTCGTTTCGACCCAGCACTCCGCCGACATCCCGATCGCCGAGCTGCGCGAAGCCGTTATTGAACAGATCATCAAGCCGAATCTGCCCTCCAGACTGATGGACGGCGAAACACGTTTTCTCGTCAACCCGACCGGCCGCTTCGTGCTGGGCGGTCCGGCCGCCGACTCCGGTCTCACCGGCCGCAAGATCATCGTCGACACCTACGGCGGGTATGCCGCGCACGGCGGCGGCGCATTCTCCGGCAAGGACCCCACCAAGGTCGACCGCAGCGCCGCCTACATGGCCCGCTATATCGCCAAAAATCTCGTGGCTGCCGGTCTCGCGAAGAAATGCCAGATCCAGCTGGCCTATGCCATCGGTGTGGCGCAGCCCGTCTCGGTGCTGATCGAGACCTACGGCACCGGCAGACTGCCCGATGCCGAGCTCTCGAAGCTCGTCCGCAAATGCTTCGATCTGCGTCCGGCCTCCATCATCCGCACGCTCGACCTGCGCCGCCCGATCTACCGCCAGGTCGCCGCCTACGGTCATTTCGGCCGTCCGGAGCTCGACCTGCCGTGGGAAAAGACGGATCGCGTGCAAGACCTGCTTGCAAAAGCGTGAATTATGGGGTATGATACCTTTGTATGCGATATTCGCTGTACAAAGGAGTGCTGTCCAACATGAAAAAGATAGAAATTATGGGATGCGGCTATATTGGTCTGCCAACCGCCATCACCTTTACGCTGGCCGGATACGAAGTCTGCGGATTCGACGTGAAGCAGGAGGTCGTGGACAAGCTGAACGCCGGGAAGATTCATATTGTCGAACCCGGCCTGCAGGATGCCATGACCAAGGCCATGGCCACCGGCCATCTCCATTTTACCGTAAAGCCCGAACCGGCCGATGTGTTTATCATCGCCGTCCAGACCCCGTTCCGCGAGACTGCGGACCACAAACGCGTATCCGACATGCGCTTTGTCGAGGCGGCCGCCCGTGAGGTTTCGACCGTCCTGCGCGAGGGCAACCTCTGTGTGCTTGAGTCCACCTCGCCCCCCTATTCCACAAGACTGGTCGAGAAAATCGTCTCCGAGGGCAGCGGCATCGAGCCTGCCAAGTTCATGACGGCCCACTGCCCCGAACGCATCATCCCCGGCCGCATGCTCATCGAGCTGCGCGAGAACGACCGCATCATCGGCTCCAACCGGCCCGAGTCCGCGGCCTACGCCAAGTCGATCTATGAGAAGGTCGTCACCAAGGGCACGATCCGCCTGACCGACGATCTCACGGCTGAGATGTGCAAGCTGACCGAGAACACCTTCCGCGACATCAACATCGCCTACGCCAACGAGCTCAGCAAGGTCTGCGACCGGCTCGGCATCGACGTGTTCAAGCTCATCGAGCTGGCCAACTGCCATCCCCGCGTGCACGTCCACAGCCCCGGCGTTGGTGTCGGCGGCCACTGCATCGCGGTCGACCCGTGGTTTATCCACGAAAAGTTTGAGGACATCACCCCGCTCATCTACCAGGCCCGCCTCGTGAACGACGGCAAGCCCGAATGGGTCGCGGACCGCATTGCCCGCGACGTGAAGCCCGGCGCAAAAATCGCCGTGCTCGGCATGAGCTTCAAGGCGAACATCGACGACACGCGCGAAAGCCCGTCCGTCATCTTCGCGCATATTCTCGGCGCGCGGGGCTACCAGGTCATCGCCTGCGAGCCCTACATCCAGGGCGAGGTCGCCGGCTTCCAGAACCACACGCTGAAGGAGGCCATCGCCGCCTGCGACTATTCCGTCATCACGCTTCAGCACACCATCTTTATGGAGCACAAGGAGCTCATCGCTTCCAAGCCGTATTACGACTGTGTGGGACTGATGGAGAAGTAATTTCACGTTCAAGGGGCTCGCTGCAAGACTGCAGCGAGCCCCCTTTTTATTGATGCGAATTCCGCACGGTCTTTCGGAGCCGCTCATCGCCGGTTCGCATCCCTCAGCTTCGCAAGCGAGGTACCGTTCAGCCAGGAGAGAAACTCCTTCGGCGAGGCGGGATTCCCCACCGTGCGAAAATAGGTCCTCCCGGGGATCATGCGCGTGGCGTCGTCGCTTTCCGCCCATACGACGCGCTGCAAAACCGGTGCCTGGCTGTCCGTAATCGGACCATCCGGCAGCTGCCCGCACTGCAAAAGGATCGTCACATGAAAATTATCCGAAAGCCAGCGGCCAAAATTGGTCGTGGGACTCCGCCATTTCCACGAACTGCGGCCCTCGGAGTCCGCCTTTTTGGTCATTTTCAGGTAGCCGTTGGCGACATCCTGGGTGCAGCGCATCAGCCATATGACATAGTATCCGCTGTTTTGCAGGCACTTGCAGATGGTAAAAAAAGTCTGCGGCATGAGCAGCCCGTCCTGGAGTATGACCGCGTACGGGTTGCACAGAATGGACGCCAGAATCGTCTCTTCACCGCAGTTGATCGGCACATCATGGCATTCAGGCGGAACCAGAGACTGCCACTGCCGCTTCCAGTCTGCGGTGTCGCTCTGCTGGAACGGCTTTCGTACCCCAATCTGAAACAGCATAGTTCTCCTCCGTCTCGTTTTTCTTTATTATACCTGAACCTGGCCCGTTTGCAAGTAAACTTTCCTCAACACGGCAAGGCAAATCTTCCTTTTCGGCTTTTTTTGCAAAAACCGACATTTTCCAGACTTCCTTTTCTTTTTCGTGTTATAATACAAAAGGCCGTATACAAACGGCAAGACGAACAGAGAAGAAGACATCAGCTATGAATGCGAAATCTCCCTCAAAGCAGCAGCTTTTTGAAGATGTGCCTGTCCCAAAGGCCCTGGCAGCCATGGCGATTCCCACGATCATCAGTCAGCTGGTCAACCTCATCTATAATATGGCGGACACCATTTACATCGGCATGACCGGTGACGCCTATAAGACCGCAGCCGTCACGCTTGCGTTCACCATTTTCATGATGACCATTTCCTTCGCCAATCTGTTCGGCATCGGCGGCGGAAGTCTCATCGCACGGCTCATCGGCACGGGGCAGAATGACGACGCCAAAAAGGTAAGCGCATTCAGCTTCTATGCGTCCATCGGCATCGCTCTGCTCTACTCCCTGCTGATCTGGGCCTTCCTCGACCCGATTCTGAAGCTTCTCGGCGCATCCGAAGCCACAATCGGCTTCGCCAGGCAATATGTCTGGCTGGTCGTCATTCTCGGGAACGTGCCGGTCATTCTCTCCATGTCCTGCGCCCACCTGCTGCGCAACACCGGCTACTCCAAGCAGGCCAGCATCGGCCTGAGCAGCGGCGGAATCCTGAACATCCTGCTCGATCCGCTGTTTATGTTCGTTCTCCTGCCGAAGGGCATGGAGGTATTCGGCGCGGCTCTGGCCACGCTTCTGTCGAACATTGCCGCCTGCGCCTATCTGGTCATCGTGATGGGCCGGGTTTCCTCCTCCTCGCCGCTCAGCATCCGCTTCCGCGACGCACTCCGGATCCGGAAAAAAGAGCTCAGGCCGCTCTTCGCCGTGGGCATTCCCTCCGCCGTCCTGACAGGACTGTTCGACGTGGCCAGCATCTTTCTCAACTCGCTGATGGCCTTGCACGGTGATCTCGAGCTGGCCGCCATCGGCATCGTCATGAAGGCCGAGCGGCTGCCGAACGCCATCAACGTCGGCCTGTGTCAGGGCATGCTGCCGCTGGTCGCCTACAACTATGCCTCCGGAAACTGGAAGCGAATGAATCAAATCATCCGCGCCACCCGCATCTCCGGCCTGGTCGTGGCTGTTCTGAGCTTTGTCCTGTTTGAAATTTTCGCTCCGCAGATCGTAGGCGTGTTTCTGAGCACCTCGGTGGGGAATGTGGCGGATTCCACCCTCACGATCGGGTTCGCCGCCGTCTTTCTGCGCCTGCGCTGCACCGCCTCTGTTCCGCAGTTCCTCAATTACAGCACCTCCTTCTGCATGCAGGCGGTCGGAGACGGGCGCGACACGCTGCTGCACGCCGTGGCTCGGCAGATGGTGTTTTATATTCCGCTCATGTATCTGCTCAACGCGCTCCTCGGTGCAAACGGGCTGGCCTCCGCGCTCGTTGTCGGCGAGACCTGCGGCGCAGTCTTTGCGATCCTCCTGCTGGCACACTGGAAACGCGTCCATTTGGCAAAATGACCGCGATCGATAAAAAACCCGTACCAAACGGAGCAGACGCTCCGTCCGGTACGGGTTTTGTTTTACTCTGATACGGCAGTCGGCCGATCGTCTGGGATTAGAACGGGCCCCACTTGATCGCCTGTGCAATCACCATGAACACGGCGGTCATGCCCCATTCAATCAGGATGAGAGGCATAATGAATTTGACCCATTTTTCATACGGAACCTTGGCCAAGCCGATGGTCGCGATGAAGTAGCCGGAGACCGGGTACAGGATATTGGTAAGGCCATCGCCGAACTGGCAGGCCATAACGGCCGTCTGACGGGTGACACCGATCATATCGCCAAGAGGAGCCATGATCGGCATGGTGGCAACTGCCTGGCCGGAACCGGAGGAAATGAAGAACTCGATGATCGTCTGTGCCACAACCATGCCCAGCGCGCTCAGATAGCCGGGGACATGCTGCAGGCCCATTGCCATGCTGTGGATGATGGTATCCGTGATCTGCGCGTTGCTCATGACAACGGCAAGGCCACGGGAAACGCCGATGATCAGGGCACCTTCCAGAACGTTGCCGGAGCCCTCGATAAAGGCAGCGCAGATTTCGTCGCCCTTCAGGCCGGCGATCAGACCGCCGATGATGCCGATGGCAACAAAGCTGCCGCCGATCTGCGGCATATCCCAGCCCCAGGAGATGACGCCGTACACCATCACGACAAAGATGGCAACGGCGGAAAGGCCAGCCAGCTTCTGACGGGTGTTCAGCTTCGCGGTCTCAAGCTTGGAGGTATCCAGGCTCTCACGCGTATTGATGTCGATTTCGTACATTGTGCTGGATTTCGGGTCGCTGTGGACTCTCTTTGCATAGCGGCACACATACGTGATGGCAACAGTCAGGAAGCAGACCATCATGATGAGACGGTACTGCCAGCCGGACATCAGCGGCAGACCGGCAATCTTCTGGCCGATCAGCGTGGTGAACGGGTTTGCCAGAGCCAGCGTAAAGCCGACCTGGGAGCCGATCAGCGCTGTTGCTGCTGCCGTCATGGAGTCGAACCCCATGGCCAGCATCAGGGGCAAGATAATCGGAACATACACCATCGTCAGTTCGCACATGCCGACGAAGCAGTCGCATGCGGCAAACGCAACCATCAGAATCGGTATGATAAGAAGTCCGCGGTTTTTCATTTTACGGGCCAGTGTGCTGATCGCGCCCGTGATGATGCCCGCCTTCTCGAGCACGAAGAATCCGCCGCCGACTGCAAAGGTCAGCGCGATCACATAGCCCGAGTCAACGAAACCATCTACGCTGGAGTCAAAGAACCAGACAATCGTCATCGGGTTCTTTTCGACTTCTGTGTAGCTGTTGGGGTCTACGATTTCTCTTCCGAGCGCTTCATCATAGGTTCTTTGATAGCTGCCAGCCGGAATTATGTAGCTGAGGATACCCATTACCAGAATCAAACCCAGGAGAATGATGAACGTATGCGGGACATGAACTTCGCGTTTCTTTTTTTCTGCAGGTTTCTTGTCACTGCTCATCTTTCTTTGCCGCCTTTCCAGTTTTTGTGCAGGGGTAATTATGGTCCCTCCCGATGCAACACGTATAGTGTACACACTTTGGACATAACTTGTCAATAATCTATTCATAAATTTTAGCGCTAATCACCAAATTTTTATTTGCATTTCCTCCGCGGCATGTTAATATAGAGGGGCAGTGGGTTTCCGCGGCGGAGCATGGTCCGTCCGGAACGTGCGCTGCATCCCGATTACCGGCAGGTATTTGTATCATGCATCTTATCGAACTTAAACGAAGGAGCGGATCAAATCATGAACGGAAACATGGATTTTTTTGACAAGGAGTCCCAGGAGAAGCTGATTTCATTCACGCAGAAGCTCGTCGCAACCAAAAGTCTCACGTGCCAGGAAAAAGACGCCGCGGAGCTTGTCGCCGGAGAGATGACCGCTCTGGGATACGACGAAGTCACCATCGACGAGATGGGCAACGTCCTCGGCAGGATCGGAGAAGGGCCGGCCGCCCTGATGTTCGACGCGCACCTCGATACCGTCGGCGTCATGGACGCGGATCAGTGGGCCTTTGATCCATTCGGAGGAACGATTCTCAACGGCGTTCTTCGCGGGCGCGGCGCCTCCGACACGAAGTGTCCGATGGCCGCCTCCATCTTTGGCGCGTATGTGGCGAAGCGGTGCGGAATGATCCAGAATAAATCCGTCTATGTTTCCGCCTCCACAATGGAAGAGGACTACGATGGGGAGTCCGTTAAATATCTCCTGCAGCATACCGGCCTTCGCCCGGCGAAGGTCGTCATCTGCGAGCCGACCAATCTGCGGGTCGCCGTCGGACACCGCGGAAGATCCCTCATCGAGATCCGGGCGGAGGGCGTCAGCTGCCACGGCAGCACGCCGGAGCTTGGAAAGAATCCCGTCTATATGCTGGAGGAAGTCATCCGCAGGGTACGCAGCCTTCAGGACGATTTT
>Ga0163159_1002857_pt1 | contig 13605 bp, 8 predicted proteins | sample BioMet9_FD_108702 | JGI IMG/M metagenome (GOLD analysis project Ga0163159, IMG submission 108702) | Microbial communities from bioreactor (seeded with sewage sludge) at Lawrence Berkeley National Lab, California, USA - Biofuel... | ecosystem: Engineered > Bioreactor > Anaerobic > Unclassified ... | reverse complement strand
TTCTACACTTTATATACCTACACTTAAAAATTTCAATATAAAGAGACCTGTAGGAAGGCCTGTTAACAGGCCTTCCAAAGTAACAGCTGATGCAATGTATGATACAGCTAAAATTAGAAAATACAACAGAAGAAGGGGAATAAAGTCCAATATACCAGTAAATAAAAGAAATAGGAAGAAAAAAAAGAGAGGAAGACCAATAAAAGTAAATCAAGAAGAATACAAAAAGAAAAGCATAGTAGAAAGGTTCTTTAGCTGGATAGAGTCATGCAAGAAAGTATTTCCAAGATATGAAATTAAAGAAACATCATATTTAGGAGTTGTAATGGTAGCAGCAATAATTAGAGTAAATGAGCTTTTGGATAGGCTCAAAGTGTAACTAATTGCTGAGTTGACTATAATTGAAAGTAACAAAAATTATGCATTTCAAATTCTTTTTTATTCCTTCCTAAACGTCTTTTTCGCGAAAATCTTCCATCCTCTTAGGTCTTTTCCCTCAAATTTTTCCTTCACGGCTTCGAGCAGGGAAGGAATATCCAGGTGCTGTGGGCATTTTTCAACGCATTGTCCACACTGGGCGCACTGGGAAGCATACCCTGGCACGTCGCCTCTTATTATTCCTCCGGGTTTTGATGCATACATAAGTTTTGCTTCCCTTTCATTGCCTGACAGGTAAAAGTTATCGAAGATCTCAAAACAGCCAGGAATGTCCACGCCTGAAGGGCAGGGCAAACAATATCTACAGCCTGTGCAACCGGTTTTCATAAGTTTCCTGTATTTTTGTTCCGCTTTTCTTACAAGCTGCAGTTCGGCGTCAGTCAGGGAGTTCGGATAGGCTTCAGATGCGATTTTCAGGTTTTCTTCAATATGGGATTCCTCATTCATGCCTGAAAGCACAACCGTAACCTCGGGTCTGTTCCAGATCCATCGAAAGGCCCATTCGGCTGGAGTGCGCCTTACAGGAGCTTCATTCCAGATCTTCTGCACTTCAGGAGGCACAGGATTTGTCAGCTTGCCTCCGCGCAAGGGTTCCATGATAATAATACTCAGGTTTTTTGAAGCAGCATACTCAAGCCCTTCCGTTCCTGCCTGGTTTTTTTCATCCAGAAAGTTATACTGGATCTGACAGAAAGTCCAGGGATATGCATCCACAATCCGTTTGAAATCCCCTACCGATCCGTGAAAGGAGAAACCTGCATTTATAATTCGGCCGTCAGCTTTTGCTCTGTCAAGAAAATCCAGCACTCCAAGTTTTTCCATTTTGTCCCATAAAAGCCCAACAAGTCCATGCACAAGATAATAATCGATATGGTCAGTCCTGAGCCTTTCAAGCTGGGCATTCAGGATCCTGTCCATATCCTCTCTACTCTTTATTGTCCAGGAGGGAAGCTTTGTAGCAAGTTTAATTTTTTCTCGGTATCCATCTGCAAGGGCCCGGCCAAGGAAAGGCTCGCTTTCTCCCATATGATACGGCCAGGCCGTGTCGATATAGTTTACTCCGTGATCGATTGCGTATCTAACTTGCCGGGTAGCTCTTTCTTCATCTATCTTTCCGTCCCTGACCGCAAGGCGCATGCACCCAAACCCAAGTATAGAAAGTTCATCTCCGTTCTTTGGTACTTTTCGGTACAACATTTCCATTACCCTTCTGTTTTAAGCTTTTACACTATTTTAAGGGTTTCTACATCCGAATTGCGTTTCGTCACCCGAGTTCTGTCACCCGAGTTCCGTCTCGGGAGGACGGTGACCTTTTCGCTCACTTCGTTCGCTCAAGAGGGGTAATTTCTAGATAAATTTAGATAAAGAAACTAATTTAGCTTCGGGAGGACAGCCAGAGTTGCACTTTAGAAGGACAGAGCCTTTTGCCACCATAAAGAATTCAGTAGTGTAGTATTTCATAATGTACCGACTATTTGAAAAATATAAATCTCAAAAGTTATTTGTGGAGAATTCAATATCAAAAGATGTGTTTATCCTTCAGCATACAAAATATTGACTTTTATTTTACAGCAAATTTAAAACAATACTATAAATTCTCTCAAATTATATTAATATTAAAATATTGTTCTTTAATGGAAAAGTTTAACTATATAATTTTCCAAAATAATATCAATATTTTTTAATAAAGAATAAATGATCAGGGCATATAATAATGAAACGGGTGGACAAGTATTTTTCAGTAAACTTAATGTCGTCAATTCTGATTTTATTCCTAATTTTCTTTTCATCTACGACATCTGCAGTTACTGAACAAAATAGTACGGCTACAATGACGGAAAATAATACCACATACAATCCATTATATTTAGATAATCTATGCTATGGTAACCTCATACAGAATAAGACGGTGTCTGTAACTGGAGATGGAAGTGGAGACTTCAACTGCGATGGAATTGATGATCAGGTAGAGATAAATCAAGCTCTTAAATATGTTGCGGAAGATCCGCAGTTTACAACTGTTCATTTAAAAGGCCCATATACATACGTCATCTCGGATAGTATTTTTATTGGAAATAACACGACCCTGGAAGGCGATCCTACAGCTGTAATTAAACTTATAGACAACGCGGGCTGGGCAGTTGATAAGCCACTGATAACTCAGATGGACAGTAACAAAATAAATGGAGTAACTATAAAAGGGTTTGAAATAGACGGAAACCATGACAATAATCTAGATAAAACGAATGGATATGGATTTTACAATATGATCCAGTTCTGCAATTCCACGGACATTCAAGTTCATGATATGTACATGCACGATGGACACGGAGAAGGATTGAAAATAGACAACAGTTCCAAGGTTCAATTTTACAATAACTCTGTATATAAAACGGGTCATAGTGCTTTTTTTGCAGAAGATTGTCAGAATTTAGAGGCACGGGACAATAAAATAACCATCAGAACGGATTGCGGTCTTAGAGTTTTAAATTCAAATCATGTGAAGTTTCATGATAACGTAATCGATTCCTTTTATCACTGGAGTGCAGGTGGTTCTGGCATTATGGTTGAAAAAACAACAGGGGTCGTTAACGACGTAGAAATATATAACAATACTATCCATGATACTTATGGGTCCGGAATCTGGTTGATAGGTTGGTTAGATTCTTATCCCAGGGAAGAAGCCCAGAATGTCCACATTTTTCATAATATCTTTTATAATACTGGCATGAACCCAAATATTGACCTGGTAGGAGGTATAATAACAAGTGGGTTTTACGATACTCTCATCGAAAACAATATCTTTGACGGAGCATATCATGCGGCAATTATTCATATGTTACCTACAGGATCCCACGTTTCTCCGACCTATGAAGCTCGTCTCAGTCTTTCATCCATAGGCACAAAATACACAACAGTTGTCCGTAACAACATAATCGTAAATACGCAGAAGTGCAAAACAGACCCTGAGGGAACCGGATATGCAGTAATCAATTATCTACCTGAAACACACACTTTTGTGTTGGAAAATAACTGTTTGTACAATAACTCTGCAGGTAACTACCGAAACTGCACATCAAGTACAGACATCTATGCAGACCCTCTCTTTGTAAACCAGAGTATACACGATTATCGTTTGGAACCAACCTCTCCTTGCATTGATGCCGGATATACTTAAGAATGATTCAAGTACAATATAAAGTATTGTTGCCAGGAATCATTAATTTGAACTGGCATACAATGCTCAAATAACGAACTAGGGTGACGGAAATCGAGCGAAGGACTCGGATGTCGCCCAGATAAAAGGTACTTGTAAAGTTCTTAAAAATTTGTTATAAAATGAGGTAGCGTTCTCATCCGAAAAAACCTGGGAGTTCCGAACGGTATTCAAGAGACTCACTTAATTATAGTTGGGGAAGAGGTATTGAGGTACTTGACTCATCGTTGCGAATTTCTCTTTCTATATCCCTTATTGTGGAGTAATGTTCTGGAGTAGGTGCTCTTTGCTAGTGGGGTGTTAAAGAGATGAGAACGCAATTTATACTACACAGTTATTGTATATAATATTTTTAACAGTTAACCTTATTTTATTTCTCTTTTTTTGTGTATCTTGTTAACTTTAGTTCATTAAACAAACGCTTGTTTCATTAATTTAATGATCGTACAATCTTGTAAATTACGCTCTGAGATAACTCAAAATTTTGAGTAAGATAAAAGAGAATATTGTTTCAGAAGTAAAGAAGAGACTTTTTATTATTTTCGAGATTTTTTATTGTTTTCTTGTTTTTTGAAAGATGACGGTCAACTGTTATCGGAATCCATGTTATATTTTGACGGTACCAGACGATATTAAAAAGTCTCTGAAAGAGAGTTCCAGAATAAAAGAATACAGGTAAAGTAATTGCAGATGAAATTGGCCTTATGCAGATGAAAATCAACCTGGAATACAGCTTACTTCATACGGGTGTTATAGGTGTGATATACCGTATATATCAGATATATGAGAAAGGCAAGCACAAGGATATATTTAGTATACATTATTTTTGCCACGGCTTTCTTTTCGGTACGGGTCATGGAATCGGTTGTTATCCGGGAATAAATATCGGCTGCTGTATAAATTTTTCCGCCGTTTTCGAGCAGGGCCATTCGGAATAATGGGTTTTCGCCTACATGCATATACTCATCAGGGCAGTTCGCAGAGGCAGGTCTCCATGAAATATTTTCGATGCCGAAGCTTTCAGGTATAAATTCCTCAGTATGATTTACGCCAGCAGGCTTTTCGGAGATTTTATGGAGTCCAAAGGTGGTTGGGGTGACATATGATTCGTACATATTGTTTCCGAGAGGTGTTATTTCCATAGGCTTTTTGTCAAAATAAAGCTCAGGAATTCCTTCTTCCCTGGTTGTAATAAGGACCCGTCCCTGCTGGTTTATTTTAAGGTCAGGAATTTTTAACTGGAGGCTCTCGTACATCTCGATATCTGCAACTGCCCAGTTCAGGGTTCTTGTAATCACCAGGCTGTCGTTTCCTGAGTACAGGGCATGAGCCCAGGGAATTCCATTACCGTATCCATTGTCAGTTGTAATAGCTGCAACCCGGCCAAGGCCAAGTCTCCAGACTGTGATTACGGGTTTTCCCAGCCTGGTTGTTACAAGACGGTTTGCTTCCGGCTTTGGGCTTACTTCATTGTAGCCCAGAAGGTCATGGGGTATTTCGGAGATTTCCCTTGTAATAAAATGCCTGGGGTCATAGACAATCAGTGCACCGCTGGAATAATCGTCTTCTATCTCCTCAGACTCATCCGATCTCTCAGAAAAACTGACATTTACCCGCTGGCCCGGTTCAATCCTGTTATAATTTTTCGATAAACCGATTTTATTCATCAGGAGGTAAGCGTAATAATTGCCGTTGGGATTGACCTGGCGCTCAGTGCTTGAAGAGTGGATATGGACAAAATGGATGCCAATTCCCTCTTCCCGAAGCGAATCCGCACAGCTTACCGCCTGTTCAAACGTTTCATCACCCTCGTATTTATTGCCTATTCCACCATCAGAAACGATTATAATTTCAGCATCTGAACTGCTGTTCTGTTCTCTAAGCAGGCTGCGTGCAGTTAATATTCCTCGTTCAAGTGATGTTGAGTCTCCTGAAGGGGTAATTTTGCTGATCTCGCCTTCAAGCCACACTCTATTCGATTCTTTGGACATGTCCACAAAACCGTCTGTAATATCCTGTCCTTTGCTCCCGAATGTGATAACATCCACCCTCGCATCTTTCAGGTGCTCGTTTTCAAGAAGCACAATAGCATTGGAGAGTATGTCATCTAAAACACGCCCTCCAATTTTGTTACTTTGCAGGGTGCTCGGCGAGACATCAAGCATCAGGACAATATTCCTGCCGCCTCTCCAGTTTGAAGGGCTGGATGTAACAGGAAGAAGTTCCTCAAATTGTGTATTTTGATATGTATTTTCGGCAGGATAATCGAAAGAAGCATCTCCTCCGACCACTACCATGCCGCCGCCATTAATGATATACTTCCTGAGGACTTCAACTTCCGAACTTGAAATTGTCGATACTGCCTGATTGTCGATTATAACTGCATCCATGCCGTTAAGAGAACCAGATGAAAGGGAGCCAGATGACCGTGCAGTATGTACTTCATAAACCTCACTAAGTATAGCTGCCAGAGGCGAATCAGGTTCATCGGTCACAAAAAGCACTTTTGGTTTTGGCGTTACATATACACCTTTCATGTACTGGTTATTATTCTCAAAATAATCCAGGCCTTTAACGTTTATGCTTGCGGTATGAAGTGTTGCTTTTATCGTATGCGGTCCCAATGTATCGAATGTATGGTTGAAATCAAAACTTTCTATCCTCCCGGTCTGGGTAACCTTCTTTTCCATCACTTGCTTACGGTCAACCGTAACTCTCAGCTCATACTTCATTTCATTTTCAGTTGACTTACGGACATGAACCTTGAAAGGAGCCTCATTTTCGATTACAAGTTCGTTTTCTCCTTCAATCTCTACGCTGAGTTCTTCTTTAACAGCGTCAGGAATAAGTGCAGCTACAGGAAAGCCATTTTTGTAGCAGTAGGAAAGTGCGTCTTCAATTGAAGTACCTGAGTTGCTCTGCCCGTCCGAAACTATAAGCACATAATTTTCAGGTGATGCCTGCTGCAGAATAGCATCCCCAAGAGAAGTCTGCGAGCCTGAAATGCTTGTAACCGTAACAGGAACTTTGCCGCTAAGATTCTCGAATATATCCTGCGGAACTCCCTTCTGAAGCAGTTCCATACTTGCGGTTTCATCCGAAATTATGGTTATCCTGGATTGATTGGTCTTTGGGGAAGTTATCTCTGCGGAATACGGAGCTGCGAGTGCCAGGATCAGGAGGAATGCAACAAGTACATGAAAAAACAGATGTTTTTTACTGGCTTTTTTTCCCAGTCCGAAAAGCAGGAAAACCGCAAGAGGCAGCAGGAGAAGTAACTCGGATTTATATAAAAAACCAAAACTCATAAAATCAAAACTCATAAAATCAAAACTCATAAAATCAAAGCTCATAAAATCAAAGCTCATATTATTCTCCTCCTGAACATGAGCACGTTCTCAAGAACAAGAAGGAGCAGAAGGGCGTAAATAAGGTATTTTCGGAGTTTGTCAGGGGATTTCGTATACAGGTCTTCTTTCTGTATATCTTTGCTCTCACCTGTCAGATTTAATCGATTCTCAGTAAAGGTATTTGACTCTGTGGAATCATAGAGGTTAGCTGCAACGGTTTTCTGGTTCAGTTCATAAAGCCCGCATTTATCGTAGTAAACGAATTTATTGCTGATCGTTTCCCCAGGGGTTTTGACTCTGACATTCTGGTCAAACGCCTCGTATCCGCCTGTATTTACATTTGTTTCACTGATGTCCCCGACTCCCCATAAGTATTTGAGAAGCTTTACCCAGAATACCGGATACGTGGGAACCGTAGGGAAATTGTTCCACGCATCATTTCCAGTAGTATCGCTAATCCCCACATAAGTTGCTGTCCCGTTGTTAATCTTCCAGGTACAGACTACAGGCCCCGCTCCTTTGAGTTCGGCAAGCACCATGGCATTTTCACGCGGAACCGCAGCCAGATATTTTCGAGTATACACTTCGTTAAATGAAATTCCCTCAAAAACCTTTGTCCCGCTCCCTGCGGTCTCAATCGTATGGCTGGAGTCTTCCTCAATTGAGTTGATCTCTACAGGAAGGACAGGATATAACTCGTGCATTTCCGAAGAATTATACAGGCACCCGTTTCCTATAACTATCAGGTTTTTTCCGCTTTGCGCGTAAGAAACGACTTTCTTTATGGTAGAAGCTGGAAGGGATTTATGCTCACAATCTATGAGAATAGTATCATATTTTTCAACACCTGCCAGAAGTTCGTGTGGAAGGTCGTGCTGTACATCGACCGAAAGGCCAGGCATAAGGGACAAGGCCGTGATTACAGGAGATTTGCTTCTTGCCGGGTCAAGGTCTGTTGTTTCAGGGTTTATTGTGTCAGGGTCTGTTGTTTCAAGGTCTGTTGTTTCAAGGTCTGTTAATATCAGCATTTGTTTCGGCTTGATTTCAGGGATAGAAATCCAGGCAATATTATCACAGGGTACTGCATCCTTATTGAGAATTTCCACGATGGATATCCCCTGAGGAATACTGGAAAATTTTATCTGCTGGGTCCCGAATTCCTCAAGCGATACAGGCTCGCTTATTTTTTGGGTGGAAATCAGGCCTGATTTGCTTTCCAGCTGCACATCGAGCTTCACACTTTCATTATTAAAATTTCTGACAGTACAGGTGTACTCATAGGTCCCGTCATTTCGGTCTTTGAGATATCCGCCTATAATTGCATAATTGGAAGCTGCTTTGCCGACCTGCCTGAACTCAAGCTCCATATCTTTCGCCCTGGCGATTTTGATATATGTTTCAGGGGCTTTGCCTGCCCAGTTTTCAAAGTCGGAGATGACTACAATTTTTGCTTTTTGATTTCCTTCGTCGTTTATAACGGTCAGAATAGCTTCAGGAATCTCGCCAGAAGTATCCCTGACTTCCAGACTATTGATTAGCTCTTCAGCATCAGTGGCTTCTATCGCTTTTCCAAGTACCACAGGCATGCTTTCGGCAGCGATAATCGTGTTTTCCTTGCCCAGGCTTTCTATTGCTATGGATTTTGCAGCCTCGATTCTGTCAGGCACAGCCATGCTGGCAGATGAATCTATAATAATCACAACTCTTTCCGAGTCCTTTGTAAGATTCTCAAGTAGAGGACCTGCAATGGCAAACGCCAGGAGGATCAGTGCAAGTAACTGTAAAAAGAAGAGTGGGTCTGTTATTTTTTTACTGAGCTTACGCCTGGAGTCGAATGCATTCCTGCTGATTTTCCGGACAAACATCAAAGAAGACAGGATTATCAGTTTTGGGCGGGGTTTAAGTAAGTAAACAATAATCAGGGGAATTACACCTGCAAGCGCAGCCAGACCCAGGGGAAATTCATAATCCATAGGCAGAGTCACCCTTTACCTATGACCGTGAGCACAGTGTCAATCGGCCGATTATCAATACTGATTTTGAAATAGGGGATCTTGAAATCGTGTGCGATTTTATCCAGCTCAGCCATATGCTTTCCGAATTCGGCTGCATATTCCTTCCTGAATTCCTGATCCACTGAGATGCTGAACTCTTCGTTTGTCTCACTGTCAATAAATTTGACTGTGCCGTCTACGGTTTCAGGCAGTTTGATCTCGGTTTCGTCATAGAGATGTATAAGCACGAGTTCATGCCTGCACAACCTGTGGACAGCATATCGGATAGAGTCAGGATCATCCAGAAAATCTGAAATTACTAAGACCATTGATTTTGACTTTATTCTGGGGTATATGGAATCTGCACAGTCCGCAAGCTTTGTTTTTCCATTGACTGAGATTCGGGAGAGGTTGTCAATGGTCCGAAGAAATTCATCCCTTCCTTTGAGGGCTTTAGTATAGTCTACATTCTCTGCAAAGGTTGCAATCATATACTGGTCGTTGTATCGCATTACAATGTAAGAAATTCCTATAGCTACAGTTGATGCGTATTCGAATTTGTTAGGGTTATTCTCAGGAATGAGCATGCTGGTACTGGCATCAAGCAGTATTACCATGTTCAGGTTTTTGTCCTCTTCGAACCTGCGTATATACAGCTTTTCAGTACGGGCATAGAGGTTCCAGTCAATTTTCTTTAATGAATCTCCCTGGTTGTATTTTCTGTGGTCTACAATGTCAAGCCCGGATCCCTTCTTTGTTGAGAGATGGCTGCCTGAGTGAATGGCTGCTACCCTGTTCCTGATCGGAAGTGCATACCTGTCAAGCTGAGTCAGGAACGAAGTATCTATCTTATGTTTTTTACCGTCCATATCCTGTCTCTGCCTCCAACCAATACTTCCAGCCACTTTCTATTACACTTCCAGCCATACTTATCCCGACTCCCTGCTATTTTCCATTACACCCGACCATATCTATCCCGGCCTCCTGACAGATTTATTGCCAGTTTCAGCCGCGCTTATTTCCTATTTCAGCCGTGCTTATCTCCAATTTCAGCCACGCTCTCGTTCGTTATACAGTTGTTTTTTATCCTCGAGGATTTTTTGTATAATTTTATCACTGGTAGTATTGTTCCGTGCAGCCTCAAACGAGAGAATAATCCTGTGGCGAAGGACAGGGAGTACCATAGCGTCTACGTCTTCTTTTTCGACGTATCCCCGGTTGTCAAGAAACGCATTTGCTTTTGCACAGAGAATAAGGGCTATTGACGCACGCGGGGATGCGCCGGCTTCTATCAGCTCAGGCAGATTTCGGGTCTGGTTTACGATCTCGATTGCGTACCTTTTGAGTTTGTTGGAAATTGGAATTCTCCGGGTGATCTGCTGGAGTTCAAGGAAAGTCTCTTTGTCTATGCACCGTCTGACAGCAGGTCTGAATGCCTCTGCATACCGGTTTACAATTTCAAACTCCTCTTCTTTGTCCGGATATTGCAGCTGGATTTTCAGCAAAAACCTGTCAAGCTGGGCTTCGGGCAGGGCATAGGTTCCTTCCATCTCAATCGGGTTCTGGGTAGCGAGTATAAAAAAGGGTTTGTCAAGCAGATATGTGGTATTTGCCACTGTAACCTGCTTTTCCTGCATGGCCTCAAGCAGCGCAGACTGGGTTTTTGGCGAGGCGCGGTTGATCTCATCGGCAAGGACAATATTTGCAAAAACCGGGCCCTGCTTGAACTTGAAGTGTTTGGAGCCTTTCTCGTCATCTTCGATTATGTCGGTGCCTGTGATATCCGCAGGCATGAGGTCAGGAGTACACTGTATCCTGCTGAACTTCATGTTCATAATCTGGGAAATTGTGGATATGGTCAGGGTTTTACCCAGGCCGGGGTTGCTTTCGACCAACACGTGCCCTTCGCACAGCATGGCTATAAGGATCTGCCTTATCATTTCTTTCTGGCCGACTATGGCATTGCCTATCTCTTTAAAAATAACCTCGAAAATTTCAGAGGCTTTTTCATATGTTGGTTTTAAATTAAGTTCCGAATCTTCAAGCTGGACTTCCTGTATTTCTCGCATTGGAACTCCTCTTTTTTCAAGATGAGAGCTTTTCAAAGTACTGCTTTATCAGCGGTTCATATTCTTCAGGCAGTTCTTCGCTATAGGACTGGCTGTACCTGAATCCTTTTTTAGAGCCGTTTGAGCTTCCATTTAACTCATTTGCGGTCTCTGAATCGACCTGGTTTGTAAATCCAAGTCCCAGGCTCGGGTTGATCTCCATTTCAATCTGTTCTCCATTTTTGATTATGACAGCCTCTACACCATACTCGGTCTCATCAACAGTTTCATTTTCCATTTCTCCTGCTGCCTTTCCTGCCGGCAAATCCGGAATTTTCTCTTTCAACTGGCTTGGAGAAATGTTAAAGCTAAAATCTTCAGCTACACAGAAAACAATCAATCCGCTAAATAGCAAAAATATCACAAATGTGCGGAGAATCTGCCTGAGTGGAGCAATTTTTTTGATATCAATGCCGATTAATTCTTTGAGAACATCAAGAAAAAGTTTATTTGTAACTATATTAAAATTTTGTTTGTTATCGCAGGCCGTACCTAACTTTGTCCTGAGCCCCGGAAAATTCCTTTCAAGCATGCTTATGAGGTTAAATTCCCTTTTTTTCCTGAGCAATTTGTTGCAGACAACTGCGAAAAAAGTTATTATAACCGCTCCCACAGCCATTAAAATAATATTGAACCTGTAGGGGTCAATGTAGTTCTGGGTTTTAGAAAATGTCGCCATTCCGGGAAGAAAATAAGCAAACTCGTAGGCATTGAATAAAATCATAAGCAGGAAAAGACAGGTAAATCTCTCAGCTATTATTAAGAGCCGCAAAAACCCGTAATAGCGCTTCAAATAAGTTTTATATTTTACCAGCACGGGCTCAAAAAACATGTAAATCCTTCCCATTATTGGAATTTCACGCTAAATATATTGTAGATGTTACTAAAATACTTTTCCAATAATTTTTGGTATTTGGAACAATGAGAAGAATCCAAAAGATGTAAAAAATCCGAAAAAAGTGATAGTTTGCGGGAGCAGAAGTTTAGATTCCCGGAATAAAAACAGTAAGTGATTCGGTACAGTTTGATTTTACCAAATAAAATGAATGCACTTGCTTTTTCGGAATTGATCAAAGATTCGCTACTAAAATTAAGTTGGAACTCTCTCAAAATTTAATAAAATTTATTTTATGTGTTGCCTGCTCTTGTATAAGGTATTAAATATTAAATTTTTCGTAGAGTTTTCAATCTGCAAAATAATTTCGGGATACAATATCCTGATTTTATTTATTAACTCTTTTTAAGTCCGTTAGGAATTCTCAGAATTGTTTTCATGATCATGAGCTTGATTGATTATTCAAAATACAAGGCCCAGGAAGCAAATATCAAGTTTTGGGAGTAACTCGTCAACTGGAAAAACAGTAACAGAAAGCCTTCAACTGTTTTAACAATAAACTGTTAATTAAATTGTATGTTTAGCATTACATATAAAATAAATATTAATAGAGATATACCAAGTTCAGAAAGTGCTTTATATAAGGACAAGGCATCACTATTTATAGATAACGTTGCAGATTTTTTGCTTTTATGGAAAAAAATTTATACAGCAAACGATCAGCAAAATCAGTACTAGATTTTGAAGAGACCAGTTTACATTAAAAATATTACAGAAAAGAAAAATAATGGAGTAGGATAAATGAAAATTAACAAAAAGTTGCAATCTGCAGCTTTAATACCAGTAGCTCTGATTTTATTTTTGGTTTTCGTTTCATCTGCGGCATCCGCAACTACTGATCAAGGCGCTTCGTCTGCAGGGACATATGCATATATTACAAATGAGTTCAGCAGTACTATCTCTGTAATTGACACAGCAACAAACACTGTCACAGCCACCGTGCCTGCAGGATACGAACCTTCTGGAGTTGCAGTCACCCCATCTGGGACAAAAGTATATGTGGCGAACTTTTATCTGGAGAACTCTGAAAATACCCTTTCACCATCAGTTGACGCGAAATCAGAATCCTCAAAAGTAACAACGGAACATGTGGAAACTAACAGAGGAACTATCTCCGTAATTGACACAGCAACCAACAAGGTTACAGCCACTGTGCCTGTAGGAAGTTATCCTTTTGGAGTTGCGGTAAACCCGACAGAAACAAAAGTATATGTGACAAATCGGGGTAGCAGCACTGTTTCTGTAATTGACACAGCTACAAATACTGTTACAGCCACTATACCTATAGAAACCGGCGCCAATGGAATTGCAGTTAGTCCAGATGGAAAAAAGGTATATGTAACGGACCTTGACACTAGCGCTGTCTCTGTAATTGATGCAGCTACAAATACTGTTACGGATACGGTAAATGTGGGATACACTCCTTTTGGAATTGCAGTTTCTCCAGATGGAAAAAAGGCATATGTGACGAATGCCGACAGCTCCACTGTCTCTGTAATTGACACAGCAACAAACACTGTCACAGCCACCGTGCCTGTAGGACAATGGCCTTTAGGAGTTGCAGTTAGTCCAGATGGAAAAAAGGTATATGTGGCAAATGAAG
>Ga0163159_1002837_pt1 | contig 13681 bp, 12 predicted proteins | sample BioMet9_FD_108702 | JGI IMG/M metagenome (GOLD analysis project Ga0163159, IMG submission 108702) | Microbial communities from bioreactor (seeded with sewage sludge) at Lawrence Berkeley National Lab, California, USA - Biofuel... | ecosystem: Engineered > Bioreactor > Anaerobic > Unclassified ... | reverse complement strand
TCTCAGCGGCTTCGCCGCGGCAAAGAAAAAAATCAACGCTTTCATGCACAGCTACATAAAGACAGTGTAGCACATACGCACACGACATGACCAGCATCCGCATGGTAACAATGTGACACAAAGCCGATTGCGGAATCTAGGGAAAAGGCTCAGCGTTATTTTTATTGCCGCGTCGGAGACGCTGAGGGAAGAACCCTTCCGCCTCGCTGCGCTCGGCACCTTCCCTTAGCAGGGACGGCTTTACAAACCCTTTATCCTTCGGCTATATAAGTTCCCAATCCTTCGTCTTTACAACTCCTAATCCTTCGGTTTTATAAGCTCCCCAGTCCTTCGGCTATACAAGCCCCCAGTCCTTCTGTTTTACAAGCCCTCAGTCCTTCAGCTATACAAGCTCCAGTCCTTCGGCTATACAAACTCTCAATCCTTCAAGTTTTCGCAATATAAGGGGAGCCTGAAATTAAAATAAATTCCCGAGTCTTTAAGGCTCCCTTGCTAAGGGGAGCTGTCGAGCGCAGCGAGACTGAGGGGTTCTTCTCAGCGGCTTCGCCGCGGCAAAGAAAAAAATCAACGCTTTCATGCACAGCTACATAAAGACAGTGTAGCACATACGCACACGACATGACCAGCATCCGTATGGTGACAATGTGACACAAAGCCGATTGCGGAATCTAGGGAAAAGGATCAGCGTTTTTTTATTGCCGCGTCGGAGACGCTGAGGGAAGAACCCTTCCGCCTCGCTGCGCTCGGCACCTTCCCTTAGCAGGGACGGCTTTACAAACCCCTTATCCTTCGGCTTTACAAACTCCCAATCCTTCGTCTTTACAACTCCTAATCCTTCGGCTTTACAAGCCCTCAGTCCTTCGGTTATACAAGCCCTCAATCCTTCGGCTATACAAGCCCTCAGTCCTTCGGCTATACAAGCCCTCAGTCCTTCGGCTATACAAGCCCTCAGTCCTTCGGCTATACAAGCCCTCAGTCCTTCGGCTATACAAGCCCTCAATCCTTCGGCTATACAAGCCCCCAATCCTTCTGTTTTACAAGCCCTCAGTCCTTCGGCTATACAAGCCCCCAGTCCTTCTGTTATACAAGCCCCTCAATCCTTCTGCTTTACAAGCCCTCAAGTTTTCGCAATATAAGGAATCCTGAAATTAAAATAAATCCCCAAGCTTTTAAGGCTCCCTTGCTAAGGGGAGCTGTCGAGCGCAGCGAGACTGAGGGGTTCTTCTCAGCGGCTTCGCCGCGGCAAAACAAAATCGCAGAGCTTTCCTTTTCTTCGTCAGTTGTTTCCTTCTTCGTTTCTCCTTCGCATTGGAATCATTCACTCTTAACTGAATTCATTCCCTTAACTGAACTCATTCCCCTCAACTGAATTCATTCCCCTCAACTGAATTCATTCCCCTTAACTGAATTCATTCCCCTTAACTCAATTTATTCTTAACTCAATTCATTCCCCTCAACTTAATTTATTCCATCCTCAACTCAATTCATGCATATATTTGCATCTATTTGTCAACAAGCTTTTTGTTTCTAAATATAACATAAGGTAATCTTATTCATTAAATTATATAATCGTGAACATTTTTCCCATTAATTCATCTTCGTTTCTATGGTCTATAAAACTAATTATTGATATTAATAGTTTGAATACTTGTACTATATACCAAAGTTAGGTATTACTTGCTACAGGTATGGTATAATTGAAATTAGTCTGTTATAATATGTTATATAATTTAGTTATGATACCAATCTATTAATAATCGTAAGTTTTTCCTTTTCAGGAGTATGCTGGGGATCATACTTTCCTTTTCAGGAGCAAACGAGAATCAGGAGAGGGATGATTTTGATGCGTAAATATTTGTTGCCGTTTTTTTTGGTACTTGCAGATGTACTAACGATGCTCATCGTTGCGTTTCTCAGCTTATTTTTACGCTTTGACTCCATCGTGTTTAATGAATACTTCATGAATGTGTTGTATTCACTGCCGTGTTTTGTCAGTTGTTACCTTTTGATGCTTGGCTTTATGCACATGTATACGCGTATTTGGCGCTATGCCGGTATCAGGGAGGTTGGCAGCATTTTATTTGCTACAACTGCTGCGTCTTTGTTGTACTGGATTTCTACTATGGTTATGGAAATCAGTTTGCCTAGGTCTTTTTTCTTTATTTCTTATATACTCATGACGGGTGCAATAGGTTTTAGTAGATTATTGCTGCACTATATCATTCTTATGTCAGATAGGGAGAGGATTCCCACGACCGATCAGGTTCCTGTGCTCATCATTGGTGCGGGTGATGCCGGAGCGACCATCGCTCGCGAAATCGTCCGTTTCCATGCGCAGTATCGCAGGCTGATCGGTTTTATTGATGATGATGATAATAAATGCAATCATCTTCTTCACGGGCTGCCTATCCTGGGCAACCGTACGGTTCTTCCTGATATTGTGGGGAAATACGGCATCAAGGAGATCATCATCGCCATTCCTTCGGCACCGCAGTCGGTTATACGCGAGATAGTCCGTGTTTGTGCGCCTCTCAAATGTAAAATAAAGATTCTGCCGGGCATTTACCAGATGCTCAACGGCGATGTGCTCGTCCAGCGGCTTCGTCCTGTGGCTATTGACGATTTATTGCAGCGTGATGAAATCCATTTGAATACGAAACAAATATCCCAGTACCTGGAGGGGAAATGTATCCTCGTTTCTGGTGCCGGCGGTTCTATCGGCTCAGAGATTTGCCGTCAGATCATTTGCATGAAGCCAGCACGGCTCATTCTTTTGGGGCACGGTGAAAACAGCATTTATACGATTCATCAGGAATTGCGTGAGATTTTTGATTCGGAAAAGCTCGTACCGGTCATTGCCAGCGTGCGTGATCCGCAGCAGATGCATGATGTGTTTGAAAAATATCGGCCGCAGGTCGTGTTCCACGCTGCGGCGCACAAACATGTGCCGCTCATGGAAATTCAGCCTATGGCAGCAATCTGGAACAATGTTTTCGGTACGCGTAACATCGCCAGGGCAGCAGGAATCTACGGCGTCGAACGGTTCGTCATGATTTCTACGGATAAAGCTGTCAATCCGACGAGCGTCATGGGGGCGACAAAGCAGGTCGCGGAAAAAGTCATCCAAGTCATGAGCCACCGTTACGATACGAAATATATCACCGTGCGGTTCGGCAATGTCCTGGGCAGCCGCGGCAGTGTCATTCCTTTGTTCCGCAAGCAGCTCGCCGCAGGGGGGCCGCTCACAGTGACGGATCCGGAAATGACGCGGTACTTCATGACTATACCAGAAGCGAGCCAGCTCGTCCTGCAGGCCGGTTCCATGGGCCGCGGTGGCGAAGTGTTCCTCCTCGATATGGGCGAACCTGTGAAAATCATGGACCTGGCGGAAAATATGATCCGCTTATCTGGGTTGGAACCAGGCGTCGATATGGAAATCAAAATCACGGGCATCCGTCCTGGTGAAAAGTTGTACGAAGAACTGCTCACGGCAGGCGAGGGGACACGGCGGACGAATCATAAGAAAATATTTACGGCCCGCCTGGATCCGGTCGATGACGATGTATTTTGTAAACAGATCCTGAGCTTCGAAAAATGCCACGGCGATAATGACGTACTGGACCTGCTCCAGCAGATTATCCCAAATTATCATCCCAACCACGACCCGCAGGCGAAGCAGAACCAAAGAACGATATCTCAAGAGGAAGCCGTATGATTGATTTACATTCCCATATTCTATATGACATAGATGATGGCTCCCGCTCCCTCGACATGTCCCTGGCCATGCTGCGGTTGGCCGAGCAGTCCGGGACGACGGATATCATCGCTACGCCGCACGTCAATAGGCGCGGTATCATTCCCCCCTGGAAAGATATCGTCACCAAGGTCAATGCACTCCGTCAGGAAGCGCAGCAGGCAGATATTTCCATACGCATCCACTGTGGTGCTGAAGTAGAGCTCAATTACGCAGCCCTGCAGTTCCTCAAGGACAGCAGCCGCGAGTATTGTCTGGCCGGCAGCCGCTATATATTAGTAGAAATGACGAACCAGAGTCAGCCCGAACAGGCTGAGGCCCTGCTGTACGAACTCATGCTGCGGGACTACGTGCCCGTCCTGGCTCATCCGGAACGGTATGACCGCATCATGGCCCATCCAGACCGAGTCCTGCACTGGATGCAGAGCGGTGTCCTCACCCAATGCAACGGCGACAGCTTCCGCGGCTTTTTTGGCAAGACCGCACAAAAGAGGGCAGAGATGCTGCTGGCTCACGACATGGTCACGTTCCTCGGCAGCGATGCCCATCGCCTGGAACTGCGCAATACAGACCTGTCAAAGGTACGCCCTCATATAGACGAATTAGCTGCACCAGGAATCCCTTGGCAGACGTGGACTCAAAACGCACAGCATGTCCTGGAAAATAAACTGTTGTACAGTAAAGTACCGGACCATTGGAAACAGCCGCGGCGCAGTTTTCTGGCCCGCTTGTTCAGCTTTTAAAAACTGCATGAAATAGAACCAATCAACGTGTAATTAGAATATATATCAATAAATATGTAAAGCTAATATACTACAAATGCAAAAATGTGCTATACTTGTTTTAATAAAATGAAACGTGCATTTCTATAATAGATTATCGTTAGGATGTGAAAATACATGAAAAGACAACTGTTAGCCCTTTCAGCCGCTTTGGCACTCATAACGGGGACGGCTATGGCTGCGGACTATACTATGCGTCCCGGCGACCAGCTCAGTATCGTCGTCACGCAGCAGCAGGATATCAGTACATCTACGGCTAATTCTACAACTACGCCGTACATGGTTCGTCCCGATGGCAAGGTATCCTTCCCCTTAGTCGGTGAAATCAATGCCACTGGTATGACTGTGAGCCAGTTTACGGACACACTGCGGTCGGGCCTGTCCCGCTACATCATCAACCCTGATGTCTCCGTGAATATCGTAAAACTCGGCGGCGTACGGGTATACGTATTCGGTGAAGTGAACCGTCCGGGAGCATACGAACTGACGAAATCCCATACGGTCATCGACGCTATCGGTGCAGCCTACGGCTTCAACTGGGATACAGCAAAAAAGAGAATCTTCCTGATCCATCAAGACCAGACCGATAAGCCCATTGCCATCAACCTGAACAACATACTTCAGACCGGCAACATGTCGCAAAACTACGAAATGCGCGAAGGCGACATCCTCTACCTCACGAAGAACAGCCGTATCAGCTTTTCCAGAGACGTAGCTCCGCTTCTAAGCGGTGCCTACATGCTTTCACAAATCAAGAATAACACTGATTAGAGATAGAACTTGATAGAAAAATAAACTACCAAGCCTTTCATATCATACAGGGAGTTGATCCATTTGGACGAACAAACCATTGATCTGCGGGAACTCCTGCAAATCATCTCGACCCATATATCTACCATAGCCAAAGTCACGCTGCTATTCGTGGTCTGCGCCGGTGCCTACCTGTTCGTGACACCGCCGACATACCAATCCATATCGCTGCTGCGCATCAAGCAGGAAAAAGGTCTGAATGACTCCATTCTGGCTAACATGCCTTTGAACAACACTGCGCAGGCAAAGCAGCAGATGATGACGGACGCCGAAATCCTGAAGAGCCGTAACGTCGTCGTACCGGTCATCCGTGCTACGGAAAAACCGAGTAAAGACGGTGTCTATCCAGATTATGACGGCTATGTCAAAGGACGTATTACGACGACACCTTTTAAAGACACAGAAATCCTGCAGGTCGCAGTAACCGGACGGACGCCGGAAGACGCCCAGCAGGGCAACCAGCTCCTCGTACATGGCTTCCTGAACCGCTTGACGGAGCTGTCTCATGACCAGCAGAAATCGACGCGTGAATTTATTGAAAAGCGTGTCATTACGGCCAAACAGGAACTGACCGACGCCGAATCCAAGCTGCAGCAGTACCAGGTGAACAACAAGATGTTCTCACCGTCGGACCAGATGAAGGGTCTCACGGATAAACTCTCCATGGTAGACAAAGCCAAAGCGGACAATCAGCTCGATATGGAAACGGCCAAAGCAGCCCTGTCCAGTATCAACGGCCAACTCAGCACTGCCGGCCAGAGTATCGCCGACAGCCCGGCTATTCAGCAGTATAAAGTACAGCTTGCCCAATTGGAATCGACGAAAGCTGGTTATGTAGGGAAATACACGGATGAACATCCGAAAATGCAGGAAGTAAACAATCAGATCAAGACGACCCAGGCATCCCTCAATCAGGAAATCGCCAAGGTCATATCCCAGCAGGCACCGTCGAGCAATACCGTTCAACAAGGACTGCTGGCCGATAAATTCAAGAATGAAGCCATGATTGCCGTCGCCGAAGGGAAGAATCAGGCCCTGGCATCGTTGGAATCGGAAAACAGCAACACTATTTCCTCCTTGCCAGCCAAAGAACAAGGCTATATCCGCGTGAAGCGCGATGCTGACGTGGCCCAGGAAATCTATGTCATGCTGGCCAAGCGGCTGGAAGAAGCCAAGGTAGCCGAAGTCATGGTACCCAACGAAGTCCAAGTCGTCGATACGGCGACGCTGCCGGAACAGCCCATCCGTCCCCGCAAGATGCTGACCATGGTCCTGTCGGTCATATTAGGTATCCTGGCTGGCGCAGGTTTTGTCATCGCCCGGTCTATGCTCAACCGTAAAATCCGCACGGCAGATGATGTGGAACAATTATTGGAACTCCCTGTACTGGGCATGATACCCGATACGCATTCACTGAAATATGAAGAAAAATCTCAAGGCTTGTCCGGTTGGTTTGAAGGATTAAGGAGGAAATTATGGCGGAAATAGATCTTATAGCTCACAACGACACAAAATCTCCTGTATCCGAAGCATATCGAGCCATCCGTACGAACCTGCAATTTGCCGGTGCCGGCAAACCGTTGCAGCTTATCAGTTTCACGTCGGCTGAACCGAACGAAGGAAAATCGACGACTATCTCAAACCTGGCCATCGTCATGGCCCAGGACGGCAAACACGTCCTGCTGCTGGATGCTGACATGCGTAAGCCTGTCCAGCATAAACTGTTTCAACTAGTGAACAAAGGCTTGAGTAACTGTATTGCCACCGGTGTGGAACTAGAAGAAGTAATCCAAAAAGAAGTCCTGCCCAATCTGGACATCCTGCCCAGCGGCCCTGTACCGCCGAACCCGTCGGAACTCTTGGGCTCAGAACGCATGACCGGTATATTGGAATCCGTCAGGGAAATGTATGATTACGTCCTCATCGATATACCACCAGTCCTGCCGGTCACAGATGCCGCCGTCATCGCTTCAAAAGTAGACGGTGTCATCCTGGTCCTCTCATCAGGCGACGTATCACCGGAAGAAGCAAAACACGCCAAGGCCCAATTGGCCCAAAGTGGTGCCAACATCCTAGGCGTCATCCTGAACAAAGTCCCGCACCATCATCATTACGGCTACGACTATAACTACTACTATTATTACTACTACGACGAAGCCCACGTAAAACACAAGGGCCACAAACACCATCACCATAAAAAGGAAAACGATGATTAGGAGCGTCTAAGCCTCCCTTGCTAAGGTAAGCAGCGCACCGATTTCATGATGGGTTTCCATGAAATCGAGTAAGTCGCTTATATTATAGCTGGAGGGGTTCCTTTTTATGTCTTTATATAATGTTTTGTATTTTATGGGGATAAAGGGAATAATTATGTTAGTAATTACAGGCATTACGGGTAAATCAGGTAAATATTTATGGGGTGAAATTAATAAAAATGATTATAGTTTTATAAAGCAATACCCCGACATTCGTTTGAGTGTCAGACAGACATCAAATTTGGAGTTCTTAAATGGTTCTAATATTAAGCCCAAACTTTATTGTGGAGATTTAAATGATCTGATTTATATTGACAAACTGACAAAGGATGTCGATATATTATTTCATATTGCAGGTATACGTTGTTCTATACCATTAGTCAAAATGGCTATTAAGAATGGTGTTCAATGGATTATTTTAGTACATACAACAGGAATCTATTCAAAATATAAAGCGGCAGGAGAAGAATATAGAGAAATAGATGCAAGAGTATATGAATTAACTCAACAGAATGATGTTCGGTTAACTATATTACGTCCTACCATGATATATGGGACAATCAATGATAATAACATGATTATATTTATTAAAATGCTGAGCCATCTAAAGTTTATGCCTGTTGTGAATCATGCAAATTACGCTTTACAACCAGTACATTGTCGTGATTTAGGAAAAGCGTATTTTCAAGTGTTGATGAATAGAGAAAAGTGTGAAAATAATGATTATATTTTATCTGGGAAATCGCCTATCTTATTAATTGATATATTCAAAATCATATCCACTAATCTTGGTGTTAAGAATAAATATATCAGTATCCCATTTTTTATTGCATACTTTGGAGCATGGTTGATTTATTTATTTAGTATTATGCAAGTTGACTTTAGAGAAAAAGTTCAACGATTGTGTGAACCAAGAATTTTTCCCCATGATGATGCTATTAGAGATTTTGGATATGCGCCAATGGAGTTTAAAAAAGGAATTAAAGAAGAAGTCGAAGAATATAAATTAAAAAAATTTAATTCTGTCAGGAGATGATATTTTGTATTTGCATATTAAACGAGGGATAGACATTATTTTATCGCTTTGTGCAATCATTATATTATCTCCATTATTTATGTGTATTGCCATTTGTACAAAGCTAGACGATCCAGGCCCTGTTTTTTTTCGGCAAAAAAGAGTAACAATACATAAGCAATATTTTCAAATTCTGAAGTTTCGTACCATGAAGGTTTCTACCCCTAAGGATTGTCCAACACATCTATTGGAAAATCCTGAACAATATATTACAAAAATCGGTCATTTTTTGCGTAAGACAAGTCTGGATGAACTCCCGCAAATATTTAATATTTTGGTAGGAGAGATGTCTATTGTTGGTCCGCGCCCTGCTCTATGGAATCAGGATGATTTGATAGCTGAAAGAGATAAGTATGCTGCCAATGATATCCTGCCAGGTCTCACTGGTTGGGCACAAATAAATGGACGAGATGAACTGCCAATCGTTTTAAAGGCAAAATTAGACGGGGAATATGCAAATAATGTTGGATTCATTTTTGACGTTCGTATTTTTTTCGGGACTGTTTTTAAAGTATTAAGACAAAATGGTGTAAAAGAGGGAAAACGTTAAATATTTTGCAAAGGTTGGTTATATGAAAAAGAAGGTATTAGTCTTATCAAATCATTTTTTAACATTATATTCATTTAGAAAAGAATTAATTAAAGAATTAATCCAACGTGGTTACTGTGTGTGTTTGTCACTGCCAGTAGATTTAAGAAATAAATATTTTAGAGATATTGGTTGTGATATTATAGAAACTTCAATAGATAGGCGTGGTATAAACCCTATTAACGATTTGCGTTTATTGATAAAATATTTTCATATAATAAAAGAATATAAACCTGATATAATTTGTAGTTATACAATAAAGCCTAATATATATGGGTCAATTGCATCAAATATTCTACATTATAAACAAATTTGTAATATTACTGGTACTGGAGCTACATTTTTACATGAATCATGGATCAGCAAAATAGCAAAAGTATTATATAAATGTTCGGTAAAACGTGCCTGTAAGGTGTATTTTCAAAACACTGGTGATAGAGATTATTTTATTAAGCACCACTTAATTGGAAATAATTATGAATTGCTACCGGGTTCTGGAGTTAATTTAGATGAGCATACATATAGTATTTTGCCTGATGGTAAGTATACAAATTTTATTTTTATTGGCAGAGTAATGAAATTGAAAGGTATTGATTTATTTTTAGAATGTGCAAAGAAAATAAAAAGTAAATATCCCGATACAAATTTTTATATTGCTGGATTTATTGAAGAAGAAAGATATAAAAAAATTATTGAAAGATATGAAAACGATGGGTATATTAAATATCTTGGATTTCAACAAAATATTGACCAATGGATAAAAATATGTAGTTGCATTATTTTAACATCATTTGGTGGAGAAGGAATCCCAAATGTACTGTTAGAAGCAGCTGCAAATGGTCGTGTATGCATAGCGTCGGATATTTCTGGAAATAGTGATGTTATAAGCGATGGCAAGACTGGTTTTTTATTTAATAATGGGGATTGTAATGATTTAATCAAAAAAGTTGAGTCTTTTATCTTGTTACCACTTCAGGACAAGATTAATATGGGAAAAGAAGCTAGAAATAAAGTAGTGGCGGAGTTTGATAGAAATATAGTTATTGAAACTTATCTTAATGAGATAGAAATACAAGCGAGGAAATAATAATCTTATGTGTGGTATAAATGGAGTTATTGATTTACAACAGAATACAGATGAGCAAACATTATATCACATGCTTGCTGAGATGGATAATAAAATTATTCATCGAGGTCCTGATGACGAAGGACGATTTGTTTCGCATCACATTGGAATTGCCATGCGCAGATTATCAATCATTGATTTAGAAAGTGGTCATCAGCCTATCTTTAATGAAAATGGAGATATAGCAGTTGTATTTAATGGTGAAATATATAATTATAATCAACTTAAATTGAAATTAATACAACTAGGTCATTGTTTTAAAACTAATACTGATACAGAAGTTATTGTGCATGCTTATGAAGAATATGGTACACAATGTTTTTCGTTATTTGATGGAATGTTTTCAATCTCAATATATGATATAAATAGAAGTAATATTATTTTAGCTAGAGATAAAGCTGGAGAAAAGCCAATATATTTTTATAAAGATGCCTCTTTTTTTCTTTATGCATCTGAATTAAAGAGCTTATTTTCATTAAACATTATTCCGAAAAAGATTTCTAAGAGTGCTCTTTTTCAATATTTTACATTATCGTACATCCCGGCCCCCTTATCTATTATTGAAAATGTATATAAACTTAAAGCAGGTTGCTATATGACGATTTCTTTTGATGGCAATATCGATATTCAAAAGTATTGGGACATGATTTATGATGATAAAAAGCTAATCATGAATTATGAAGAATGTAAAATAAAATTACGAAATGTCTTGTATGATTCAGTGAAATCGAGAATGATTAGTGATGTTCCTATCGGTGCATTTCTTAGCGGAGGTATTGATTCTACAATTATTGCGAGTATCATGTCAAAAATATCTGATAAACCGATTAACACATTTACTATAGGTTTTGAAAATAAAAGTTATGATGAGCGCGATAGGGCACAAATCGTAGCTAAGGCGATTGGTTCGAATCATTTTACAGAAGTATTAACTCCAAAAAAAGCCTTTGATATTATAAATAAAATCACTGCTACTATTGATGAACCATTTGCGGATCCGGCAATGATTCCTACATATTTTGTTTCCCAAGTTGCTGCAAAGTATGTAAAAGTTGTTTTAACTGGCGATTGTGGCGATGAATTATTTGCTGGATATAGTAAATATCTGATTAATTACTATGGTGACCACTATAAACGGTTACCAGAGTTTTTAAAAAAACATATTGTTGAACCGTGCATTTATCATTTACCTAGTATGAGTTCATTCCGACGCAAAGCAGAAAAAGTTATAGATTCTGTTAGTTGTAGTCCTTATGAACAAAGAGTCAAGTTGATGCAGTTATGTCTTTCTACTTCAGAATGTAAAAATTTACTATCCACAGAGTATTATAAATACTCTAATTGTACTAGGCAATATTATTATAAGTACGCTGATTTAACGGATGAAATTTCACAAACTTTATATTTGGATTATAAAATTGTTTTAGAAGGGGATATGTTTGTTAAAGTTGATCGTATGAGTATGTTAAATTCACTTGAAACCAGAACTCCTATGATAAGCAAAGATGTTCTTGAGACGGCTGTTAAAATACCAAGTCATTTTAAAATTGATAGAAGACATCAAAAGATTATATTAAAAGATGCTTTTTGCGATATTGTTCCATCTGAGGTATTTAATAAAAGTAAGAAAGGTTTTGGCGTTCCTCTAGGATATTGGTTTAGGGATGAATTAAAGTCGTCTCTAAATGAATCCATGAATGTGCTAGTGAAAGATTTATCAGATATTTTTAACGAGGATTATATTTGTCAATTGTTACATGAACACTATAGTAAAAAGAAAAATAATGAACGTATATTATGGGCTTTATATGTGTTTCAAAAATGGTATCAGCATTATATAGCTTAAATTAAAGGATGCGGAGGATAGAAAAATTAAGCGAATTACATTTATCATTGGCGGTATTGATAAAGGTGGAGCAGAACGTGTGGTTTCTATATTAGCCAATAATTATATTAAACAAGGATATGCAGTAGACATAGTGTTGTTACTGTCAGATAATTTTAAATATAATTTAGATGAAAGAATCAAAGTTATCAGTTATACAAAACACAACACAAATCGCCTATTTCAGCTACCAATGTGGTTGTCGCATATTAGAAGATATGTTATAAATAACAAACCTGATTGCATAATTTCATTTTTAGTTAAAATAAATTTAATTTCAGTATTATCATGTCTTGGACTGAAAGTAAATATTGTGTTATCAGAACGTAATGATCCACGACACGATGGTCGAAGTATTCCGATAATTATTTTTTCATACTTGTTGTATTCTTGTAATATTTGCAAAAAAATAGTGTTTCAAACAAATTATGCTATGAGTTGTTTTCCTTTTAATATACGTAATAAGGGGAATGTTATTGTTAATCCAATAGAAGTAAAACTAAGAAGAAAATCGCCAATTGACAAAATTATAGCAGTTGGGAGATTGTCAAAAGAAAAAAATTTTCAATTATTGATAAAAGCATTTTGTATTGTTGTAAAAAAGCACCCTAATCATAAATTATTTATTTACGGGGAGGGTGAATTACGAAAAGTATTAGAACATCAGATAGAATTAGATGGATTAGACGATAAAGCTTTTTTGCCTGGACAGTTTAATGATATATACGAACATATGATAGACGCCCAAGTTTTTGTTTTAACCTCAAATCACGAGGGTCAGTCCAATGCATTGTTAGAAGCTATGGCTATGGGGATACCTTGTATTACCACCAATATTTCCGGGATAAATGAAATTATACAGGATGGAGTAAATGGAATATTGGTAGAAAAAAATAATGCGCTTGAACTTTCAAAAAGGATAATAGATTTACTTGGAAATGAAAAATTGCAATTTGAATTATCAAAAAATGCGTTATTGACGAGTGAAAGATTTAAATGTGAAAATGTGTTTAATAAATGGGATAAAATCATTTTTGAATGTATTGAGAGGGGTGAGAAATAACAAATGATATTTATGAAGATATTACACAATGTAAAAATGCTATTTTTAAGGATATATAGCATAATTGCTCCAATTTCATATGCAAAATACGTAGGTGCATCAATTGGATGTGATTGTATTCTAGAAAGCGTCCATTTTGGATCGGAACCATGGCTAATTGAGATTGGTAATCATGTGGAAATTACATCAAATGTCTATTTTATTACTCATGATGGAAGTACTTGGACATTTAGAAATGAAAAAAAATATAAAGATATTATTCGTTATGGAAAAATTATTATTGGGGGTGTATAATAAACTGTGTAAATAAGAAATTATCAGTTTAGATTATGCTCCCCAGCT
>Ga0163159_1002833_pt1 | contig 13692 bp, 9 predicted proteins | sample BioMet9_FD_108702 | JGI IMG/M metagenome (GOLD analysis project Ga0163159, IMG submission 108702) | Microbial communities from bioreactor (seeded with sewage sludge) at Lawrence Berkeley National Lab, California, USA - Biofuel... | ecosystem: Engineered > Bioreactor > Anaerobic > Unclassified ... | reverse complement strand
GTATCTGCAGTCTCCCCGGATTGGGTGATTGCAATGGCAAGGGTTCCATCACTTATAACCGGGCTTCTGTACCTGTACTCCGAGCAGATGTCTATATCGCAATGAATTCCTGCAAGCTGCTCAAAAAGGTATTTCCCAAGCAGCCCTGCGTGCCAGGAGGTTCCACATGCCAGAATCTGGACCCTTGAAAGTTTCCTTATTTCTTCATCGGTCATATTAAGTTCTTTGAGATCTATCGTTCCTTCAAGTTCCGAGACCTTGCCTGCAAGTGTATTATGAATCGCACTCACCTGCTCGTGAATTTCCTTGAGCATGAAGTGTTCGTAACCGGCTTTTTCAGCAGCTTCAAAGTCCCACTCGATCTTTTCTATCTTCTTTTCGCGGACTTTTCCTTCTCTGTCAAAGATCTCTACACTGGTAGGGGTCAGAACTGCGGTTTCAAAATCATTTACGAAAATTACATCCCTTGTATAATTCAAAAAAGCAGTTACATCCGATGCGGCAAAGTTCTCTCCTTTGCCGAGTCCTATAACAAGTGGGCTGTCTTTCCGGGCAAGCACGAGTTTTCCCTGTTCGTCAGCACAGATAGCTGCAAGGGCATAAGAACCTTCGATCTCTTTTAACGCTTCCCGCAGTCCTATCAGAAGTTTGCATTTTGCTTCTCTTCCATCGGGCTTACCGTATATGTGCTTATGCAGGAGGTGTGCGATCACCTCGGTATCAGTTTCCGATTTAAATTCATATCCTTCTGCAGTCAGTTGTTCTTTCAATGCCATGTAGTTCTCTATGATTCCGTTATGCACAACCGAGATCTTACATGGGTTTCCAGAGGTATGCGGATGAGCATTTATTGTACTGGGTCGTCCGTGGGTTGCCCAGCGGGTGTGCCCTATTCCGATGTTGCCACTTACTCCTTCTGGGATTGTGGCTTCAAGGTTTACAATTTTACCTACTGACTTATAAGTATCAATTCCGCTGCCCAGAATCGAAATCCCAGCAGAATCATATCCACGGTACTCGAGTTTTTTGAGAGATTCTATGATGACAGATGCAGCAGAGTTTTCCCCTGCATATCCTACAATTCCACACATTTTTCCACCTTTTAGGGTTAAAGAACAACCGAATGACGGGACAGATCCTTGTATATAGTATTCCCAGATTCAACCTGACAGTCAACAGCTATTGTTACTCCGGCTTTCACAAGTACGCTATTCCCAATCCGGTTGTCGTCTCCGAAGATGGTGCCGAGTTTGGGAGCTCGATGAATAGTTCCGTTCATAATGATCGATAGACCTTCTTTTTCTTCAACAAAGAAACCTGAGCCAATTGTATTGTTGCTTCCAATTATGGAATTAGAGATCTGCCCATGAGAATATATCCTGCAGTCATTCATTATTATACTGTTCTGTATTTCGGTAAATGACCTGATCGATACATTGTCTCCTATTGTTGTGGAGGGCAGAATAACTACATTGGGACCGATATCACAATTTTCCCCTATAACTACAGGGCCTACAATGTAAGTTCCTGAACGAATCCTGGTATTCTTTCCTACTGCCACCTTTCCGCTGAGGAAAACTCCCTCTTCAACTTCTCCTTCAAGCTTCAGGTTCCTGGCGGAATTTAAGACTATGGCATTAGCTTTTAATAGATCCCAGGAATGGACAGCATCAAGCCATTTTGATTCGGTAGGAACTGAAGTAACGGTTTTTCCTTCGTCAATCATAAGCTGGAGGGTATCGGTTATTGCATATTCCCCGTTTTCGGATATCGGGGTTTTTTCAATGGTTTCAAAGACCTGTGGCGTAAAAATATAAATTCCAGTGTTTACAATACGGCTCAGGTCTCCAGGCCTTTTTTCCAGAATTCTTGTGACTCTCTTTTTTTCTTTCAGAACCACGCCATAGCCTGCAGTCTCTTCCATCTGAACAGTTAGAAGGCTTGCGTCCCCTTCATAATTATTCAGAAGGTCCGCTATAGTTTTCGGTTCCACCAGGTTGTCTCCATTGAGCACGAGAAATACCGAGTCTTCGGGGTCAATCCATTTTTTTGCCTGCTCAATTGCATGTGCAGTACCCAGCTGCGCTTTCTGTTCAACGTACTTTATTTTCACTCCGAAATTTAGCCCGTCTTCGAAATAGTCCATTATGCGTTCTTTTTTATATCCAACAATCAATATAATGTCAGTTATTCCATTTTTTTCAAGCGAACCTATTACATGTTCTAAAATCGGCCTGTTGGCTATAGGAAGCATTACTTTCGAACGAGTTAGAGTAAGAGGCCTGCAGCGCAGCCCTTCTCCTGCTGCAAGGATAATAGCTTTCATAATCTTAAGAACCTTTTTTAGAATTTATATATTACCTTCAAAAGTTTTAAACAAAACAACTATGTGTAAATATAACCAAAGTACTATATCTGTATAAGGGACAGCTAACAATAAAAAAGTAATCCTATGTAATTGAGAAATAAGTTCTTTCTACAGGATAAACAACTCCATAACATGAATCCAGGAACTCTAAAAAGAATTCCACCCCATTTTCTAGCTTTTACAGGCTATTTTATCTTTTTAAAAGTGTCGAAACTTATTTATCTCATAAAATCCTGTATGCATTTCCTACTTTTTATGCCTTATGCTTCCTAACCTTTGAGAACCCGGGCAATTCTTAAGGAACTTTTACTATTGAAAGTTTAATTAACTTCCATACATTTGATAACTAGTTGAGACAATACACTGAAAATATTAATCTAATCCTTAAACTCCTTCGGAATACTTTATAGTTTCTATAAAGCCCGAAAATAAAAAATATTGAATAATATTGAAGTTTCTGGAAGATCAGTTCTTATGGTCACGTTTTCGGTCAGCCCTGATAATCTGCGTTCATACTCTTTCTCTAAACTTGGTTCTCCAGTAAACCCTGAATACGGTATTGTATATCTTCTACAATCGTAAACCGTGATCGGTCATAAGTCCTGTGTTCCTGAATGTTACATCTCGGTTGACTAATAAGATTTCTATACACTAAAATAAATAAAATTTATTTTGTTAGCCTCGACCAATCAGTCATTATAATATCTAAAATTAACAGTTCACACAAACAGTTAAATTAATATCAAAAAGTGTCCGTTTAATTATCATAAATTAAATTCTTGCAAGGTGATTATTATCACGGCGGGTAAAAAGTCAAGGGCTCTTGGCGAGAAATGCCAGGCAGTCTCAGAAGTATACGGGCAAATATTAATGGTTGTGGTGACCATCATACTTGCTGCATCACTGGTATACCCCAATATCCCGGAAAGTGCACCCAGGGCAAATCTCTTGATCGAAGCTCATGATTTTACGCAAAATGAGACGATATCAGACGATGAGACGGCATCAGACAATGGGGAAGCATCAGACAATAAAACGGTATCAGGCAATTATCTACTAGAAGCTTCTTCAGGTTTCGGGGGCAGTGTTTCTCCCGCAGGAAAAACATACGTGCTTGCTGGCAGCAATGCAACCTTCAGTATAATGCCTGCTGATAACTATAAAGTTCTTGATGTGCTGATGGACGGGAATTCCGTTGGGCCGGTTTCCACTTATACCTTCAATAATGTGTCTTCCAGTCACAGTATTCAGGCAAGTTTTGCCGTGGATTTCAATGTGATAAACAACAATACGGTAGTACCGAAGGGAAACTTCACGGTTAATGCAACTGTGCTTGGTTGTGCGTTTATTGGGGACATTTGGAAGAATGATTCTTGGGTGGAGGGTTATTGGAAGGGTTATGGAGATAATAAGCATTGGGTGACGGGTCATTGGGAAACGGGATCGTTACCTATTACTTGCAGCCTCAAGTTAGGAGACTATATTTACACTCCCTGGGGAGATTACACGAATGTATCGGATGGGAATATTAATGACGGAATCTCTCGCTTTTGGGGATCTAATAACACTTCATTTGAGGGAGGTACTTCTGTAGCTGTAGAGGCTTGCTCTTGGAAATATGATACAGATCATAAACTGAAAAAACACCTTATAGTTAGCACTTCGACTCTGCCATTAAATTTGAAGGTCCTTACGAACGGAGACCCTGTTCCTGATATTCCTGGATTTCAAGGTCAGAACTCGATTGAAGACTTTGTAAAAGGATACATTGAGAATGGTAGTATCAAGCTTAAGGAAAATGAAGCTATATATCTCTTTGAGTTGGGCAATAAAGACCTAACCAGCACTGGTGCTGATTTTCAGGATCTTGTCATTTTGGTTTCAGTAAACGGAGCAGATGCCACACAGTCTGCAGTTACATCTCAGGAAGCAGACTCGAGTGAAACTTCTAATAAAACTCCAAATGAGGCATCGGGCGGAACCTCAAATGAAACTCCAAATGAAATGGTCCTCAAGCTCGTAATCGAGCACTGTGGGGGAGATGCAATTAATTTCAAATCTGAGGAGATCAGGGTTATACTTCAGAAAGGAGATGATCAACGTTACCTCAATTTCACGGAGCTTGGTGTCTTCAAAAGTGGAGATAGAGCCACTTTGATTCCTAAAGAGTACGGTACCAATGAACAGCTTAACTTTAGTCAGGGGGACTGCTTATCTATAAAAATAGTGGATGTCCAGAGCAAATCCTTAATCTACTCTGGAAACATCATGGTTAAATGAAATATATTAACGGAGAATATATTAATGGAGCTGACCTTTACGGGACTCAGCTCCAAAAACAGAAAACAACTCGTAAAAGCTTATATAAGCATCCAGAGAGGGCCTACTGGAATATAAATTTACAAAAATTGGCATATTTTTAATTCTTCATAAAGCCGAGTTGGCTCTTTGTAATAATGCTGCAAAATCTCTGGGTAAATAAGTTTAAGTATGGTATGCACACATAATCTCTTAAAAAAATTTAAATGAACAATTGAAGTAACTTCAAAATTGAACTCAAGCAGGAAGCAGGTATTATGCATAGGGAATTTAAATACAGTTTCAAAATAATAGTTTTTCCACTGCATAAGATTGAGTCTCAGGGGCCAATTTCACGGTTTCTCAGTCTTTAAGAAGAGCTTTACCAGACACCAATTATGGCCTTGATGCAAATACTTTCACTCCGCTTTCCTTAACTTTATATGCTGTGGCGTTGTAGATTAAAACGCCTCTCTATAAATAAAGATAAACAAGAGGCTTGAGGTAGGAAGAATGAAACAGACAGCTGAATCTATTCGAGATCGATTTTTAAAGCTTGGCATCGACGTACCTGTAGAGGATATCGAAAGCAGACTTGATGAACTGATTACTAAATTTAAAGTTCCTTCAAACGAAGCCCAGCGCAGTGTGACTAATTACTTTTTGAAGAAATATTCTATTCCTAAGAATGAATTTTACACGAGGCAGGCTGAGCCGCAGCTTACCAAGATAATGGATATTTCTGAAAATGGACAGTGGGCAAATATTAAGGCAAGGGTTGTCCAGCTCTGGGAAAACACTCATGAGTCAATCTCTCAGGTAGGGTTACTGGGGGATGAAACAGGAATTATAAAGTTTACCGAATGGAAAAATGCCGAACTGCCTGAGCTTGAACAGGGAGAGAGTTATTTCTTTAGGAGCGTTGTTGTAGGAGAGTACAATGGCAGGTTCCAGGTTCAGCTTAACAAGAATACTTCTATAGAAAAACTGGATGAAACCATTGGAGTTGGAGGTGGGGATTTCATACCATCTGCAAGAGAGTCCGAACTCAGGAACATCTCCGACCTTGCCGGAGGCCAGTGGGCTACAGTTAAAGGAAAAGTGGTTCAACTCTGGGAAAACTCTCATGAATCGATTGAGCAGGCAGGGCTTATAGGAGACCCCACAGGGGTTATCAAGTTCACTAACTGGGCCAGTTCCGAGCTTCCTGACATGGAAGAGGGCAAGAGCTACATGTTGAAAAATGTAGTTGTCAACGAATGGGGCAGTAAGATCCAGATTCAGCTTAACCGGTCAAGTTCCATAGAAGAACTTGATGAAGATATCAAAGTCGGATCCTTAACTTCCACATACTTCGGAGCAATGGTGGACATCCAGACTGGTTCCGGACTCATAAAACGTTGTCCTGAGTGTAAAAGGGCTCTGGTTAAGGGTGCCTGTCCGGAGCACGGAAAAGTAAAAGGGGAATACGACCTGAGGATAAAAGCGGTTCTGGATTCAGGAACTTCCACTCAGGACATCCTGATTAACAGAGAACTTACTGAGGAGCTTGCGGGGCTTTCTCTTGATACTGCAATTGCAATGGCCGCGGACGCTCTCGATCCCGGGGTAGTGCTGGATAGTCTAAAACACGAGCTGGTAGGCAGGTACTATACTGTAACCGGGCACAAGCTTGATCGTTATATCCTTGTGGATTCCATCACTCCCAAAACTTCTCTGGATAAAGAGATGCTTGATGAAATGCTTGCACTTAATGAAACACTTACGAAGCTGGAGGTGCAGTAAATGCCAGGTTTTTTCAGAGAAGCTGCCCGCAGGGTTTTTGCCCAGGAACTGAAGGATTCGAACCTGACCTCAAGGGATGAAAGTGATCAGTATGCTCCACAGTATGTACTGACGCCCACAGGAGCTAAAGTAAACCGCATCTTCCTTGTTGGCACACTTATCGAAAAAGAAGATATCGGTACTGATTCCGAGTACTGGAGGGGAAGAGATTCAGACCCGACAGGTTCTTTCCTGGTCTATGCCGGACAGTATCAGCCCGAAGCAGCTCAATTCCTTGCCGAGTGCGAACTGCCAGCTTTTGTAGCAGTTGTAGGCAAAACCAGTACCTATACCACAGATGATGGGAATGTCCTGACTTCTATCCGTCCAGAATCTATCCAGCAGGTAGATGAACTTACTCGGGACCTCTGGGTGCTTGATACTGCAAAACAGACTCTTGAGAGGATAAGGGCAGTTGAGGCAGAGGAAGATCAAAACTCAAAACTTGCAAAAGAACACTATTCGACTGATACCAGTTACTACCGCACTATAGTCAAAAAGGCTCTTGAGTCTCTTAAAGAAATGGAATGAAACTAAAAAGAGTAAAAACCATACTATCATAATCGGGGGTAACTGCCCCTTAAACCTTTTTTATTCAGAAAATCTGCTTTTATTTTCAGGAATTTCCGTTCCTTTTTTATTCTCAGGAATTTTCGTTCTTTTTTCTTTTTCCTTTCACCCGGTATATTTTTTCAGGTATTTTACGTCTTTCTCTTTAACTCAAATTCCAAAGAAAAAGGATATGCAAAGGGAATTCAATAGCTTGTGGGGCAAAAAAATCCTTCAGTAAACTACTGTCTCATCAGCATTAAAATGTCATATATAATTGGTTAAAGTGGTTCAGAATTATTTTATCTTTGAGGATTACGTGACACTACTTTAAAATTAACAATTTTTCCTTTTTCCATAAAGGCAATCTCGTCACTCATCCATTCAACAACCTTAATATCGTGGGAGATAAACAGAAAACTTATCTTGAACTTGGTTTGCAGTCCCTTAAGAAGCGAAAGAATTTGAGCTTGGACAAGTGGATCGAGCATCGAAGTAGGCTCATCCGCTACTATTAATTCTGGTTTCATGCTAAGGACTCTTGCAATTGCAACTCTCTGAAGCTGACCTCCACTCAGCTCTTTGGGATAGCGAAAAAGAAGCTCTTCATTAAGGGAAACAATTTCAATAAGTTCCTTTACCCTCTCCAATTCTCTGTCTTTAGCGCAAAGCCTGTGAAGCCTTAAAGGTTCTGCAATTATATCATAAACTTTCATCTTCGGGTTCAAGCACGATTCAGGGTTTTGAAAAATAATCTGCATCCTGGTTCCCAGATATTTTAAAGAGTTGCCTTTAAGTCCTGAAATGTCCTGGCCATCAAAGATAATGCTACCTTCTGTCGGTTCAAGCAATCTCAACACTGTTCTTCCAAGTGTGGATTTCCCACAACCACTTTTTCCTACAAGACCTAGAGTTTTCCCCTTTTCTATCCTAAAACTGACTCCGTCTACAGCCTTGTTAACCTGAATCTGGAAAAGCCCGGAATAATAATGCTTTTTCAGATTTTTCACTTCTAGCAATGCCATATGCCCACCTCCACACACCCAGGAGAAGGAGTATCTGGGATCAATTGTGCTTCTCTTTTTACATTCTTACTGCTTTTTTCCGAGAATAGGCATCGGACAAAATGATCATCTACATGTTCCAATAGTTCAGGGTGGATCTTTGAGCAGTCTGCCAGCTGGTTACTACATCGGGGATGGTACCTACAACCGGAAGGAGGGGAGATCAGACTTGGAGACTGACCTAAAACGGTCATTAGCCCTTTTTCTGGAAGCGAATGCAGTAGTGCAAAAGTATAAGGGTGTTTTGGATCGGAAATGACCGTTGTTGTCTTCCCGATTTCAACGATTTCTCCAGCATACATCACTGCAGTCCTATCTGTAAGTTTAGTGGCGACATCCAGATCATGAGTAATTAAGATCATGGAAGAATTTTCCTTCCGGACAAGCTTGGCAATTATTTCCAGAATTTGCAATTTTATTTCAGGATCAAGCCCCTTTGTAGGTTCGTCTGCAATAGAAGTCTTGGCTTGAGAGCAAGCGCTACTGCTATCATAACCCTCTGCAGCATCCCACCACTGAACTGATGAGGATATTCAGACTTTCTTGAGGAATCTATTCCAACAAGCTCAAGCATCTCTGAAGCTTTCTTTTCTGCATCTTTTTTTCTCATGCCTTCATGGTATCGATAAATTTCAGCAATTTGATTTCCTACAGAGAGTACTGGGTTAAAACAGATTGAAGGATCCTGTAGCATGATCCCTATTTCCTTTCCTCTCAGACTCCTCATTTCTTTTTCAGAAAGACTTAAAATATTTTTACCCCTGTAAACGATTCTTCCTTCTATCCTTGCATTATTTGAGAGCAGCCTCAAAAGAGCTTTTCCAAGGGTAGTTTTTCCACAGCCTGTCTCTCCAATAAGCCCAAAAATCTCTCCTTCTTTGATCTCAAAGGAAATGTTCTCGTTTGCTTTTACAAGGCCCTTTGAGGTTTTGAAAGAGACGTTCAAGTTTTCTACTGAAAGAAGTTGAGTGGAGAGGGAAGAAACACTCATCTATCCAGCACCTCCTGTTTAGCAGACTGTCCCAAGCTGGCTCTTAATCCGTCCGCTGCAAAATTGAAAGCAAAAACTGTAAGCATAATCATGAGACCTGGAATAAAACAAAGGTGAGGATATGTGCGCAGGTATGGAATTCCGGATTTGAGCATAGAGCCCCATTCAGGCGTAGGAGGCTGGATTCCAAGTCCTAGAAAACTCAGAGCAGAGGCAAAGATTATTACATGGGCAATCTCAAGAGTCCCAAGGACGATTACAGGCTCCATGCAGTTTGGAAGTATATGTTTTCGCATGATGTAGATATTTGAGGGTCTAAGAGCCCTTGCCGCTTCCACAAAATCTCTCTTTTTTAAAGAGAGAACCTGTCCACGTACAAGCCTTGCATAAACAGGCCATTGAGTAAGGGAAAGGGAAAGGACGACACTTAAAACCCCCGCTCCCAGCAGCCCTGCTATCATAAGGGCAAGAATGATATTGGGAAAAGCCAGCATCACGTCTACACCTCTCATAAGGATTTCATCAAACAGGCCTCCTTTGTACCCTGAAAGCAACCCAAGAGAGGTACCTGCAATGGATGTAGCTGCAACAACGAGAATTCCAATGCCGAGAGAGATGCGTGTGCCATAAATTACTCTTGAAAAGATGCAGCGTCCAAATTCATCAGTTCCTAAAGGGTATTCATGACAGGGACCAAGAAGTCGTTCGTCAAGTTTCTGGGCAAAAGGATCATTTGGAGAGATATAGGGAGCAAATAGGGCCAGAAAACATAGGATCGCAATAAACAAAATGCCAAAGAGCGCAAGTCTGTTTTTTCCAAACTCCCATAGACTTAGCCTTTTTTCATTCATAGAAAGTTTTTCAGCCATTTTTATATTCTCAATCATACATGTCATACCTGATTCTCGGGTCAAGCACTGCATACAATATATCTACTGCAAGGCTGGAAAGAGAAAAGAGCACTGCGATAAAAAGAACACAGCCCTGAACCATAGAGAAGTCTCTTGCAAAGATCGAGTCAACAAGAAGTTTTCCGATACCTGGCCAGGAGAAAATTGTTTCCACAATAACAGCTCCTCCAAGAAGATAACCCAATTGCATTCCTGCAAATGTAACAACTGGGAGTAAGGCATTTTTCAGTGCATGCCGTAAAACGACAGTATACTCATCAAATCCTCTGGCACGTGCAGCCAAAATATATTCCTTCTCCATCACCTCCATAAGGCTAGCTCGGGTAAGTCTGGCCGTAATTGAAGACATTGAAATTCCAAGGGTTAGAGCAGGAAGAGCAAGGTGACTCAGGCTTCCATACCCATAGCTAGGGAAAATATGAAGTGTCAGGGAAAAAAGCCAGATCAGAAGAATTCCAAGCCAGAAGTTAGGGATAGAAATACCTATCAGGGAAAAAAATGCGCAACAATTGTCAAGCAGAGCATTTTTCTGGAGAGCGCTCAGAATTCCTATCGGTAGGGCGATTAGGAGAGAAATTAATAAGCCGGCAACTGTAAGTTCTATAGTTGCCGGCAACTTCAAGATAATTTCTTCAAGGACATCATCAGAGGTTATAATAGATCTTCCAAGATCAAGATGCAAGAGATGATCCAGCCATATAAAGTACTGGAAATAAACAGGAGCATTAAGTCCTTCTGCTTCCCTGACGGATTCAATCTGGCTTGCATCGAGATCCTGTCCATATCTCTCAAGGGCTATGAGCTCAGCAGGATCTCCTGGCGCAAGGTACATAGCAAAAAAAGAAACAAGAGTAACCCCTGCTATTACTACTAATACCATGGCCAAGCGCTTTGCAATGTACTTCCACATAGATATTCTTCTTACATTTCTGTCATTTTCTGATATCGGTCTCTTCACTCACGATGCTCTCAGACATCCATTTTAAGGTTTATCTTTCCGTCTGTGCAGTTTTTTAATGTTCCATCTTTTCTGAATCTTGTTTGACTTTACTTCCTTTCAAGATAAACTCCCGAAAGGTCCAGCCAGGGATCTTCTGCTGTTATAACAAAGCCTTTTACAGAAGGGCCGGTTGCTACCACTTTTTCTTCATGTACCAGATAGAAAGCAGGGACTTCTTTTATTACAAAAGTCTGTAGAGCGTAATAGAGTTCTTTCTGCTTCTGCGGATCTATGGTCGAATCTGCTGCATCTACAAGCTGGTCATAGGTTTCATTGTGGTAGTGAGAGTAAGGACTTTTAGAATGGTGAATAAAGAAATGTTTTGGATAGGGGCCCCAGACAAAATAGCCAGTTCTGAGTATCATGCCAAAGTTTCCCACACCTTCTAGTTTGCTGATCGCTCCCTCATCAAGTACTTGAATTCCCACATTCATTCCTATTTTCCTGAGATCTTCCTGCACAACCTGAGCCATAAGAGTATGCCTGGCTGCCCATGCACCCTTACTTACAAGCAAGGTACAATTCAAGGGACTTCCATCTTTTTCTAGAATTCCATCCCCATTGGAATCTTCCCATCCTACTTCTTTAAGTAGAGCCTTTGATTTATCAAGGTCTTGCGAATATGTTTTCAGGTCAGGGTCAGAGTACATCATGTTGGGAGAATATGGTCTTCCTCCTGCCGGTTTTCCAACGCCGTTAAGAACATCGTTCACTAGGGCTTTGGTATCTATTGCATAGGCAACACTCTGGCGTACTTTTGTGTCGTTAAAAGGAGTTTTATCGCAATTGAATTGAAGGAAATCCGTAAAGGTGCTTAGCTTCCTTTGAACCTGGATACCGTTTTTGGCTTCGAGCCTCTTGACATCATACTCTGGAACCTTGATAATCATATCCAGTTCCCCGTTCTCAAAAGCCATAACTTGCGTAGAAGGATCAGGGATAACTTTAAAAATAACCTTGTCAAGCAGAGACTTATTTCCCCAGTAAGCGTCATTTCTGGTAAGCACTATTTCCTGATCTTTTGTCTGCGATTCAAACTTAAACGGCCCTGTCCCTACAGGTTTGACGAAATTTCCTGCTTTATCAAGACAGCCAGGCCCCATTATGGGCCAGGCCACATGAGTCAGGTAAAAAGGCAGAGGCATGGGTTTTTGGAGGACAAATTTCACGGTATAGTTATCAAGAGACTCTACACTTTTAATCGGTTTCAGTACTGCCTGTCTCACATAGGATTTGTCTGAGTAGGAAAACACGACAGAGTCTGCGTTAAAAGGTGTACCATCATGGAAGGTCACATTCTTGCGTAGGTGGAAGAGCCATGTCGTTCCGTTGTCAGGTGTTTCCCATGACTCGGCAAGTCCTGGGATAATATTCAGGTTAGAGTCAAGCCTTACAAGGGTTTCATAGACTTGAGACCAAACAAACCTGGCATCACCATCTGCAAACTTGTCAAGATACCAGTTGTTAACGTCTGAACTTATGCCCACAACAAGGTCCTGAGAGTTTTCCCCGAAACTGTCTCCTTTGGCAGTTTCATCCTTTTCTCCGCCTATGCAGGCACTTGCACCAATTACTGCAAGCAGCATGCAGGTTAATAAAATAAGCTTGAAATTCCGATCCATAAAATAATCCTCAATTCAGCTAAAAGGACTTCTAAAAGCGGCTTTTTCGAGAAGAAATCGAAGAACACGATTTATCTCGAAATTAAAAACCAATTTAAACACTTTATAGGCTAGAACGACAGATAATTTCTAATATCTTTTTATTGTGAGTAAATTATTATAATAAATATGAGTTTAATAAATTATTGTAATACTTTGTTAGATAAAAGAGTTTTCTTATAAAACTAAATGTAAACATTGTTAACAGAGATAATACCTGACTGAAAGCCTGAGCAAATAAACAAATTCTCAATTATCTCAAAAATCTGGGTAGAATATCGTATTCAACTGATGAAATGGGTGGTGTGTTATTGCACTTGCAGTGCAATTCAAGAAAATCTCCATTTTTCTGTAATGTCAATCAGAATTCAACAAGTATAACTTCGTTGGTTGTCAGCTCTAATGCATTTGTTTTACCATTTAATAAAGTATATATATTCATATTTGTATTCGTTTTTGTAACATATTTTGATAATTTATATTTCTATAATTTCAAGTAATTCGATATGTAAATAGTTTGAGCTGATAATATGGATCCATGTAACATTGACTGGAATGAAGTCTGGAAAGGGACGTTGGAAAGACAGTTAAAATCGAACAAAAATGTAGATTGTTCATCTATATGGCAGAATAAGGACAGAGCCAGACGCTTCTGGAAGATGTTTCAGGATAATAACGCAAAGGTAATAACCGAAAAGAGGATAAAGGGCATGAAACTCTCTTCTGACTCCAGAGTTCTCGATATAGGGTCGGGACCCGGTACCCTTGCAATTCCGATTGCACAGCAGGTAGCTCATGTAACTGCTGTTGAACCTTCTGACGGCATGATGAACATCATGCAGGAGAACATTAAAGAGTACGGAATCAAGAACATCGATTGTGTACATAAAGATTGGGATGCCGTTGATGTCGAATCCGACCTTTCGGCTCCTTATGATGTGGTTTTTGCTTCTTATTCCTTGGGCATGAAAGACATACGGACTTCGGTCCAAAAGATGATAGATGCTTCTTCAAGGTATGTTTATC
>Ga0163159_1002825_pt1 | contig 13717 bp, 7 predicted proteins | sample BioMet9_FD_108702 | JGI IMG/M metagenome (GOLD analysis project Ga0163159, IMG submission 108702) | Microbial communities from bioreactor (seeded with sewage sludge) at Lawrence Berkeley National Lab, California, USA - Biofuel... | ecosystem: Engineered > Bioreactor > Anaerobic > Unclassified ... | reverse complement strand
GTTTTTTGCCCCTTATTGTATCACATATAAAAATGAAGATAATGATTTTACACACACAAACAAAAAAAACGATTATTAATTTGAACCGACATTCAAATCTTTTATTAGGGTTTTACCAACAATCAGATAGATAATAAAACTCAAACAATTAGTTAATTTGATAAAAGTTCTTTGGCATCGCTGTTTACCATTATCTTTTAATTAAAACTCAACAATTGTCGCAATGCAAAGATATAAGCAATTCATACTTATTTAACAAATACGAAGCGTGTAATAAACTTAACACTTACAATAAACTCTCATTAAATTGGGCTATCAGAAGAAAGAAATTGTAAATCCCATACATATAATGACATTTTTAGTTCCCGTTTTTTACAACAAACTTCCTCGATAAATTACAGAGATATTGTCCAACAACAATAGGCAATCTTATTAAAAGTTTTTATTTCAGATAAATATAATAACAATTTTCATAAAAACAAAAAAATAATTCATAAAAGGACGAAACATATCGTATGTACTAAAAAAATATCGTAATAAAATAATTAAAATAAATCATAAACATTTTGAAGATACAACATGACAACAGTAAAAAATGCCACCACTTTAAAATATTTATTTTTAGAAGGAGTGGTAATCAGTAAAATTAAATAGTAAATAAAATTTTTCTATAAATAAAAATTCGACATATAATTATACTATCAAAATCATGTGTTTTTCACATATCGTGTTGCTGTCAAACAGCATGTAAAATTAGCCTTTCTTACGCATCTGAAAAAAAATCACAATTTAAAAGCCAGTCAAGCCCCTGCTTATACAAAACTAATATTAAAACAAGAATATTTTTAATAATCAAGCTTGCCAACAGAATAATAGAACAGGATAAAAACAATGTCGCTCAACTTCAATACAGAGTCCAGCAAGGTTTCTTTCAACGGATGTCCCGATAGCTAATGGGATGAGGGCGAGGCAATAAATTGAAATAGGACACGACATTCTTAACATTACTTGTTTCATAATACAATTTTTTATAAAAACAAAAAAATCTGATCCGGATAAACTTAAAATAAAGTCAATATGAAACGTGTAATATTTTTATACATTCTTGAAATGTTTACGGTTATAGGTCTTTGTGGGCAACAAAAATCTTTAAATCATTGGTCGTTTACAATAGAAGTCGGATGCAATAAATTTGATGGAGATGTAAAACAATCCTATAATGACATTATTCCGAATTCTAAAACTAAAGTATCATTAGGTGCCTCATCGGAATACACCATTAATCCGATTTGGGGAATAGGTACTGAATTCTATTATTTACCATTAAGAGCTGTTTCTCCTAACTATAGCTTCAGCAGCACCATGTTCCATCTAAACCCTTATGTGTCAGTTGACATATTGAACCTATTTGGCATGCCTCATTCAAGATGGGGTGTTTGGACATCTCTCGGTGGTGGCATAGCACACTATAATTCAACGCTTTATAAAAACGATCAAAAATTCGATGAGATAAAAGATGGGTGGGCATTAACTGTCCCTGTTGGATTATCTATCGAGTACAATATATCGAAATCATTTGCTTTAGGCCTTAAGATTGAATATCGCTCTCACAACAAAGATAATCTGGAAGGAACGAACAAAAAAGAAGCTGATGGAGGCGAAAATTTTAAAGGTGTTACTAATGATTTTGTATCATTAGGAACGCTTATGTTACGTTGGAAAGCAGGGAAAAATTCAATTAAAGAACATGTCAGGAACATTGATCCCGATATAAAGTATAAAGAATTATTAGCAATAGCAAACGGTGCAAAAAGCAAGGCCGATTCGACTGAGAAAAAATTAAAAGATTCTGGGATAGATGATTTAAGGCCTAAAGTCGATCAAATATCAAAAACAATAGCGGATGGGCCGGATGACGATAAAGACGGAGTTCCAAACTATCGAGATAAAGAACCCAATACCCCTAAAGGGAGTATCGTTGACTTCTATGGGCGAACCATTCCCGGTTTTGAGGCAAAAGGGCCATACGGTAATGCTATAAATTCAAATGATATGTACTATTTCAAAAGCGATGGTACCGATAGCGATAATGATGGAGTTCCCGACAATAGGGATAAAGAACCAAATACGCCAAGAAACACGCCCGTGGATTTTTGGGGGCGGACTATTGGGCTCAATGAAATTAATGGCTTTGGAAGTGTATTTTTTGATTTTGACAAAACAAATTTAGATGCCGAAGCTATGAAAACTATAGAATCCGTGGCCGAAAAAATGAAAAGCATACCCACTCTAATGGTCGAGATAAGGGGTTATTGTGATTATTTAGGTTCTTCGCAATACAATAAGGAACTCAGCTTGCGGAGATCTTTAAAAGTTAAGGCAGAATTAGTTTATATGTATGGAATAAGCCCTTCGAGGATAATAACAAATGGAAGAGGCAAAATACTTGAACCAAAATCAGCATATCGATTTAATCGTCGTTGCAATTTTTTATTTGACCAACCTGTTAATTAATTTTATAATCAACATAGGATTCTTGTAAACACACTAAAATCTTAATCAATAAAAAATTATGAAAACAACTTTTCTTTCATTCATTTATTTGTTGTTAATTTCGTCGTTTGCATATCTTACGGCACAAACAAACAACGTAGTGTTCCTAAACACAGGTCGCATGTATATAGGATCATTTACAAGTGGAAATACAAATTTGTATATTTCAGGAGCAATACGTCATTTAACAGAGGCCTCAGGAGATTCTGTTATTATGATAAACAATGGTACGACAGACTTAGCCGGTAATTTCTATCAAGATGCCCAAACCAATATCTTTGGCATAAATGCGGCTACATCGTTAACGCTATCAACAGGAATCTTCCGGTTTGTGAATAACCACGGAAGTAACGCAAAAAGATACATTTCAACCTCTTCAAGTGATAGTTTAACTTGTACCTCTTTCGATAGAGGATCATACTACATTGCTTTCCCTAATGTAATTTTGGATAGTAACGATTCCTTAGTCATCCCGGCACGGATGGGAATCGATGTAATAAGCTTACATAGAGGGACCACAAACACTCAAGGAAATGTCGTTTTGCGTTCTGACAGGATAAATGGATATGATTATGATGCTTCCTTTAGAGTTACCGGTTCAGGAACATCTGCCAGCTTGGTAGATGCGGGGTCAGTAGTTGTCGAAAGAGAGGTTGGACTTTATCGAGGTTCGAGTAGCCTATTTCCTTTTGCTTCACCCTTTTATAACACTCAAATTTCTGGTTATTTTGCAGGGAATTGGGTCAGGCATCCGTTAGTTGATGGTTCTTATGACAATGTAACATATGTTTATGGAAATAAGGATACGAATCCTTCTGATGGATACATTGATGCTGATCAGTACATTAAGTACCCAAATCAAGTTCTAATACCCACATCGGCTTATCTTATTAAACCTCGTCCATCAGGTTTTGATTATAGCACATTAATTGCCACAAACGGATTAAACTATACTGGTTCGGACGCATCCGCGTATGATAAAGACAAGTATATTTTCAACGGGAAGGTTTATTCCACTACTCCCTATTCTGAACAATTATTTGCAGAAGACAACCTCACATCTAAAACCGTTGCCGGAATACCGACATCTACAGTAAATTGGTTGATTGGTAATTCATATACCTGCCCGATATCAACAAAGCAATTAGCTCAGAAACTCCAAAGCTGTTCCGGATTAACATTCTCACCAACTCTATATGTATATAGTACCGGTTCTCAATCCTATCAACCAATGACCATCTCTAATTCAGGCAGCGACATAGTTGTAAGCAATTACACCGAAATTCCATCAATGAGCATCTTTTTAATTCGACTATCCAAAAACACTGTTCAAAATGGGACCTTGACTTTAGACAAAAGCATCTTGAGGCATGGGAAATATTCTCATGGTACACCAGATGCTGTAAAATCAGAAATGAATCAATCAATTTCAGGGGTAACCAACCAGATTAATTTCAGGCTTTCACCTATTGACAATGATAAAGTATATGATCTGGCGGCTATTGGATTAAGAGAAAATGCAGTTGCAGGGAAAGATAATTACGATGTAGATAAAGCGTATAATCCTGATCAAAATAACTTTCAGTTATACACGCTTTCAGCAAACAATGCAAAGCTCTCTGCAAACGGAGTTCCTTTAAACACCGAATGTGTTACTTTGGCCGTAAGACCAACAGATACGAGTGCTACATATAAATTAACTGCTTCAAACATGGAAACGCTGAGCAGCGAGGGAGTTTGGCTGGTCGATAAAACAACGAAAGATACAATCAACTTAAAAGACCAGCCATCATATACCTTTCTCGTTAACAGCAATGATTCCGCAAATCGGTTTAATGTTTATTTTATAAAACCAACAATCAATAAACCAATAAAAGATACCAACACTGCAATTTATGGATATTTTTCCAATGACAACCTTATTATCAACAATCTTAGTGAGTCTGATTTGAAGTCAGTAATAAAATTGTACGATATGTATGGAAGAGTTGTAAAGATCATATCCGTTACTAATTATCCACAAATATCCATTCCTAACAAATATGCTTCGGGGGTTTATGCTGCATGTATAGTTGGGACTCGCTACCTATCCATTAAAATAGTAAAAAAAGAGTGATATATTTTTACTGTTATTAAATTTTATTTACAAAAAACCAAATTATAGAACATGAGAAAAAATTTAATACTTACAGGGATAGTTTTATTTTTATGTACAAACGCCATAATTTATATTTTCAAAGGTGCTTCATCCTATTCTCACGATAAATCCTTTTTAAACGTGGAATACAGTGATAATAAAACTATTAATTACGCAAATCATCTTTATTCAAAAGTAATAAATGGTGATCAAAATTTAAATATCAATAATTCACAAAAGAAAATTATTGATATTGACAAAAGAAAAGATAATATAATTAAGTTCAGAAGAAAAGACAACACAAAGAAAAACCATGATTCTTTCATTGATATTTTTTCCGAAATACAATTATCCACAATTAATTTTTCAACAACTAAAACAATATCTATAAATAATCGTGGCTCATCAAAAAAAGAATTTGACAACAATTCTGTTTATGGAAGCATCTTACATCCAAGTTCTACAAGTTTCTTGTTTTCAAAGCAAAAAAACAATATTACAGCCTCATTATTGACAACAAATATAAATACCAGTAATAGTTTATTCAATAAACCTTTGCAACGAGATATTGGGTCGGGGGATGATGATCCAATAGGAGGCGGTGGTGGAACCGATGATCCCAATCAATATAACGATTCACCAATACAGTTTAATCCGTTTATACTAATTTTTTTATTATTTATTTATGTAGCATTTATTTTCTTCAGAAATTCTTGCCTGAAATTCAAAAAAAAATTTAAAACAAATCGAATAAACCTTCTCCAACTAAAATTTTCAAACCAAATTAAAAATTGTAATATGAAAAAAGGAATTATCTTGACGATTGCAGCCATGGTAACGTTACTGGGTAATGTTGTACAGGCACAGGTAACAGTAGGGAGCAATGTGCCCCCGGCAGAATTTTCGTTGTTGCAGGTGGATGCGGCCAACAAAAAAGGCGGGGTTCGCCTGCCACAGCTGACAACCACCCAGCGCGATGCCCTTTCGGTGTCGGGCAATACCGCGGCGCCCGGGTTGACTATCTACAACTCCACCACCGGCACCATCCAGTTCTGGAACGGGGTCAGCTGGGTTGACCTCACCACCGGGAGTTCATCGGGATGGCTCATTACCGGCAACTCCGGGACCGTGGCAGGGACCAATTTTATCGGAACCAAAGACGACGTGGACATTGTTTTCAAACGCAATGCCATAGAGGCCGGGCGGTTAAGCTCGGGCTCCATCAACAATGTAAGTTTCGGGTTATATACATTGAACAGCTCCCCTACCGGGACAATGAACACCGCCGTGGGGAATTACAGCTTGGAATACCTCACTGCCGGTATCTTAAACACCGCCATCGGGTACCAATCCTTGATGGCAAATACAACAGGGAGTTACAACACGGCCATCGGTGGCGCCGCCCTGCCCGTAAACACTACCGGGTATTCAAATGTGGCTGTGGGCACGGGAGCCTTGAACGCTAACACAAGCGGCTACGAAAACAGCGCCATAGGGATGAACTCAATGTACCTCAATAAGACAGGGTACGACAATGTGGCGGTAGGGACAAGCGCCTTGTACCGGAACACCAGGGGGAACAACAAGGTGGCCATAGGGGTCATGGCCTTATCGTCCGATACCCTCCTGTTATCCTTCAACACCGCCGTGGGGGCGCAGGCACTCAGGAACGCCACCGGGGCCAACAACACCGCCACCGGATATTTATCCCTGACCACCAACACCTCGGGAACAAGCAATACAGCTACCGGGAACCAGGCTTTGGCATCGAACTCCACTGGATGCCACAACACCGCCATGGGGAACGTAGCTTTACAACAAAACACCACCAGCAGTTTCAGTTCGGCATTCGGGGCCGGAGCGCTCCAGTTCAGCACCGGAAACGATAACACAGGAGTTGGGTTCAATGCCATGTTTGCCACCACGACAGGGACAGGGAACACAGCCGTAGGGTCAATTGCAATGGCAGCGAACACCACGGGGAAATTCAATGCCGGTTTCGGGCAAAATTCAGGCGCGAACCTGACCACGGGGAGCTACAACACCGCCATCGGGTGCAGTGCGGGTAACATGACAACAGGGAACCGGAACCTGACAATCGGGTTTCAAGCCGGAGTACCCTCCCCCACTGCCGACAACCAAATGAGCATTGCTAACTGTATATTCGGGACATGGCTGACAGGGACGTCGGCCTCCGCGCCTGCCGGGAACATCGGTATCAACACCTCCGCCCCCGGGAATACCCTCGAAGTAAAATCGGCGGCCTCGGGCACATCGGGCGTCAGGCTCACCAACCTCACCGGCGCTGCCGTACTCGCTACAAACGCGTCGGGCGACATTATCGCCTCCTCCTTCCCAAGCTCGAATTGGGCCCTTGCCGGGAACGCGGGGACGACCGCGGGGACTAACTTCATAGGGACGACCGACAATGCCGACCTCGTATTCAAAGTGAACTCGGTTACTTCGGGACGGTTGAACACGAGCGCGCTCAACACCAGTTTCGGATACAACGCATTGCCGGGCAACACCGGGAGCAACAACACCGCCACCGGATATTCAGCCCTGACAACCAACACCACGGGGGTAAGCAATACAGCTACCGGGAACCAGGCTTTGACATCGAACACCACAGGGAGCCACAACACCGCGGTAGGGAACGTCGCTTTACAACAAAACACCACCAGCAGTTTCAATTCGGCGTTCGGGGCCGGGGCGCTCCAGTTCAGCACCGGGAGCCAAAACACAGGGATCGGGATGAATGCCTTGACTGCTACCACAACAGGATGCGGGAATACCGCCGTAGGGACATATTCAATGACGGCGAACACCACCGGGTGGTGGAACAGCAGTTTCGGGCAAAATTCAGGCTCAAGCATAACCACGGGGGGCTACAACACCGCCATCGGGTGCAGCTCGGGCAACATGACAACAGGCAGCCAAAACATTACAATCGGGTTTCAAGCCGGAGTACCCTCCCCCACTGCCGACAACCAAATGAGCATTGCCAACTGTATATTCGGAACAGGGCTGACAGGGACGTCGGCCTCCGCGCCTGCCGGGAACATCGGTATCAACACCTCCGCCCCCGGGAATACCCTCGAAGTAAAATCAACTGCCTCGGGCACATCGGGCGTCAGGCTCACCAACCTCACCGGCGCTGCCGTACTCGCCACAAACGCGTCGGGCGACATCATCGCCACATCCTTCCCAAGCTGGACCCTTACCGGGAACGCGGGGACGACAGCGGGGACCAACTTCATAGGGACGACCGACGATACAGACCTCGTCTTCAAGATAAACGCGACTCAATCAGGAAGGTTGAACCGCCCCTTGTCCAATACCAGCTTTGGGTTCAATTCATTCACAAACAATACTACGGGATCTTCCAATGCAGCCCTGGGTTCATATTCATTGAACGCTAATACGACAGGGGTCTGTAACACCGCCGTAGGTTCAGCGGCTTTAATTGTGAATACAGTAGGGAATTACAATACCGCTATTGGCCAGGTAGCATTAAACGCAAATACCACGGGGAGTGGCAATGTGGCAATTGGGCAAGCTTCATTATTTAGCAGTGTTTCCGCGTCTAACAATGTAGCCGTTGGAACCGTAGCCATGAGGAACAACACAACAGGGAGCAACAATACCGCCACCGGATATTCATCCCTGACAACCAACACCACGGGGACAAGCAATACAGCTATCGGGAACCAGGCTTTGGCATTGAATACCACAGGGAACCACAACACCGCGGTAGGGAACGTCGCTTTACAACAAAACACCACCAGCAGTTCCAGTTCGGCGTTCGGGGCTGGGGCGCTCCAGTTCAGCACCGCAGACCAAAACACAGGGATCGGGATGAATGCCATGTATGCTACCACAACAGGATGGGGGAATACCGCCGTAGGGACAATTGCAATGGCAGCGAACACCACCGGGTCGGTCAACAGCAGCTTCGGGCAAAATTCAGGCTCAGCCATAACCACGGGGAGCTACAACACCGCCATCGGGTGCAGCGCGGGGAACATGACAACAGGGAACCGAAACCTGACAATCGGGTATTTAGCCGGCGTACCCTCCCCTACTGCCGACAACCAAATGAGCATTGCCAACTGTATCTTCGGAACAGGGCTCTCCGGGTCGGTTTCAGCACCGGCAGGGTACATAGGCATCAATACGGCAGCACCGGGGAACACCCTCGAAGTCAAATCGGGCGCAGCCGGCACATCGGGCGTCAGGCTAACCAACCTGCCCAGCAAAGTACTCGCTACAAACGCGTCGGGAGATATCATAGCAACTTCTGCCGCCCAGGCAGCCGGCAAATGGTCGATTGCAGGGAACTCGGGGACAACCGCGGGGACTAACTTTATCGGCACAACAGACAATACAGACCTCGTATTCAAAGTAAATTCTACTCCTTCGGGAAGAATAAATAATAGTGCAAACAACACTAATTTTGGATACTATTCCAATCCTAATAATAATGGAACTTACGATACAGCATTAGGTGCAATGGCATTACAGAATGTTAATACAGCATCAACTCAAAACCAAAACACAGGAATAGGAGTTGGCGCTTTGTCAGCCACCACCCAGCAAAATGAAACGGGTGTTGGTTTTCATGCTGGCTATTCAACAACAGGAGGCTATTGGTCAACATACATAGGTAGTGATGCCGCAGAGAATGAGACTTTAGGATACAATTCTGTTATTGTTGGAAAATCTGCATTTTGTAATGGAACTTCGTCATCTACTTTATATAGTGGTTTGTTAGCAATAGGAGGATCTGCTTTTTTATCAACAACTACATACAACGCCGAGGGAATAACAGGAATTGGCTATAGCGTGAATTCTAATACTACCGTAATTGATGGTGGTAATCAAACAATAATCGGAACCAACATCAGCTTTTCTGGTTCGATCATAAATTTTGTTCAACTTGGAAATACCTCAACCTCCAGCATTGGGGGGCAGGTTGACTGGACCAACCGCTCCGACAAACGGATCAAGGAGAACATCCGGGAAGATGTCCCGGGATTGGCCTTTATCGAAAAACTGAAACCCATCAGCTACACGTTCAACTTGGGCAAGCAGGATGCCATTACCGGGAACAAAGCCGGCAAAGACCCTTCGTCCATCGAAAGCCGAAAATTGGCCGGGGCTAAAATCCATACCGGCTTTGCCGCGCAGGATGTGGAAGAGGTACTCGACAGCCTCGGCTACGACTTTGATGGGTTGGTGAAACCCCAAAACGGCAAGGACCTTTATTCGCTGTCGTACGGGCTGTTTACGGTGCCCCTTGTAAAAGCCGTCCAGGAACAACAGGCGACACTCCATAACCAGGAAAATGAAATTGATTTACAACAACAGCAAATTGAATCACAACAACATGAATTAGACATGCTGAACGCAACAAAAACAAAATATAAACAAAGTTTACTGTAAAAAATGAAAATGAAAATGAAAAAAATTATTGTATTCCTAATGATTGCTTATTCCTCGTCGTTATTAGCCCAACAGTCGGCATACGTTTATGGCGATAGTATATTATTATCTATACCGGAGTATGTACAAAACATGAATAAGTTGGATAGTATAAAAAATAGCCAGCAAAAAGAATTAGAAAAAAACAACCTTGAATTACAACAACGTTATAACAATTTAATAAAACCGTATCAACCCAAAGATAACGAAACATTATCATCGTTAAAAAGCCGGATGACACCTTCCGACACATTAAACCTGAGTTTATTGTTGGATGAAAACAAGATGTACCAAAAAAAGGTATGGAATTACGACAATGCCACAAAGTTGTATTACACACTCAAGATACAGCCTATAATGGAACGCATTAATAAGGTAATCTCTGATTACGCCACAAGTAACAAACTCTTTTCAGTGTATATTATGGAGCAGATCCGTTCAACAATAGCTTATATTGACCCCAAAAAGGATATTACAAAAGCTATCATTCAAAGAGTAAAAACGAAGAAGTAAAGCCAACACGTCATTGTGTGTACTCACACGATTGAGTTTAGTAGGAAACGAAAAATATCAAAAAATAAAAATCGAACAATTAGCTTGAAGCTATTCATTATTAAATAAGCATTTAACTGATTAATATCAGACTGATTTTTCACAAACAACTGAAGTTTGTAATGATGTTTTTATATTTTCTACCTTGAAAACGGAACAAATACAAAACAGCCATTTTCACTATAAGTTTCAATTAAATTCCGTTTTAATCCAATGGGATATTTTATAAGAACTAAATTCTAAAACAATTTTTAATCATACAAATAAGCCCGATAATTGTAGATGTATTTCATTATCTCAGTATATAGTTTTCTTATCATCCCCATGCTAACACTATAATTGAGAAATTTAAAGGATTCGGATCTCAATTTCGGGCTTATTCTTTTTCAAATTTTTTAGAAGCCAAAAATTATTAAAAAAAGATTCAGGACTCTGAAAATGTTCGATTTAACTCATTACATTTCAACGACTGCAAGGTTACCTTTTTTGTGATTGTAGTTCGTCATTATACCAAAGTTATTAACAGATGACTTATTAAATAATTTCTACGCAAGGAAAGTTTATCAATTATATGGATAATTAAAATTAGACTTAAAATTTATTTTTAAATTAGTTGAATATCGATTCGGGTGGAGCCGAATCAAATCATGTCGTGAGACATATCTTTTTATCTTAACAAACCAACTGTAAGAGTATATGTGGGTTTGTGGTTTATAATGAAATTGACAAAGGAAAAAAGACTTCATCAATTGCATGTAAATTTATAGGATAATTACGTTTGTTTAACCTAATCCAGCCTTAATTGCCTTTATTTAAGCTTTTGTCGTGAGACACAGGTCTTATAACAATGTAAATACCGCATTCGCGGTTGCGAATGCGGTTATTTACAGGGCAAATTGGACAAAAACTCCAGAGGAACAGGTATGACAATGAAAACATCAACTTTGCTATGTACCGAGAAAACGGGTTTGCCGTTAACCGGGCAAACCACGATATAAATGCACCTGCTTTGGGCAGGTACAAAATTGCTAAGACAAAACCTTCAATTTATAAAGATCATACCTGAACAAACCGTTTTTTTAATCAACTTTTTTACAGGCGTGTAAATAAAATGCAATAAAATACTGATTTTAAAACAAATAGGTTCGCTTTTTTTCATGGAATAGTTTTAAAAGCCAAGGTAATTAAAATCACAGGTGGAGCGAACCTGACAATGGGGAGATGATGTCGTGATGATATCGCCCATGATTTCAAAAAAAAAGGGAATTGTGTACCGGGATTTCCGGCACGCTTCCCTTTTACAAGGGCAGGAAATGTAACGCGTCCGATGCCCGGCATCTTTTATTATTCAAATTTACCTTTAAATGTATTTTACTTGAACAATCAGGATTATGGAATGCATGAATCATTTATTTCAACTGCCCGGGCAAGACTATGGGTACATACGGGACAATTCGTCCATGTACCTGGATTCCTACCGGCTTCCGGTAGCCATTGTCGTCGCTGACGGGCAAGGCGACTTGCTGCTTTGCAACCAGCCGGCACTCGATTTATTTTGTGTGGAGAACTTCCGCGAACTGACATTCAACAAACGGCTGTATGCCCTGAACTGCCAGTTGCTGAGCAGGCTGATCAACGAACTGAACGTCAACGGGGATTTCTCAAACAAACCGGTATCCATTGGCCTGTACAAAAATAGCCAATTGACAACAACCGGGATAATATGTTCGGCGGTAAGACTAAAAGGCAATGATTACAAATGGTTGTACGTTTTCATGTTCTACAAAACAAATTCGGCCAATTAGCACACACAATACCAAATAATTAACAATAAGATAAATAGTTATAAAGCCAAGAGAGGGCAATAAAAAGAAATTATCAAAAATATATTAGCAAGATTTTTAAACTTTCAGTTCTTACACTGGAAAGCTTGAAATTTATATTTTTCAATGGTTCTCATTATGTAAATACTGTTTTAATACATGTGCTTTTTCTATGAAAAAACTGTTTGTTCACCTCATCAATAGATAAAAACATATATTCATTATTAAACTATCAACGAGGAAAAATAATAATTCATGTACGAACCACTTAATTACATAAACCTCCAATCCCAACTTTACCTGCCCATAGAATATCTTCCCGTATGTACCCTGATATTCAACAAAAAAGGCGTCCTGTTGGGGAGCAACTCGTTAGCATTGAATGTTATCGGGCACCATAAGGAAAACGAAAGCGATGACCCAACACGGTCGTACCATAAAAACATGAAACTATTTTACAAGCTCGTTTCGGAATTGATGGTTGTTGGGAATTTCTCCGACCGGGTTTTAAAAATAAAAACGCCGGGGAACCGGCAGGTTTTGATCAAATGTTCAGGCGCAAAATTAGGGGACAGGTTATCTGAGATTTTTATTTTCCAGTTTACAAACATATCATCGTTCCATACAATCCAGCAAAACAACCCTGCTACAGGGGAGGAAACCGGACATAAGCTACTGTCAGAAATCATCAACCCGGAATCATTCAGGGAGCTACCTGAATTTACTTTAATGACGGTCATGAAAATGTATCCGACCCTTTCGCATTACGAGGCCACCTGTTTTGGGCTGATAGCCTTAGGGCTCACCAATTCCCAGATTGCCCATAAACTGGATAAGACAATAAACTCCATCGGGGTAACAATATGCAGGATACTGAAGAAGTTGAATCTGAAATCCAGGGGCAATATATCGTTAAGTTACGATCAACTGATGCCGGGTTCGTAAATACAAGCTGCCTATTCATCAACAGGCAATGCGGATCGTTATATATCAATACATTACAATACTTCCAAAACAAATATTTATGAATGTCAAATTATATAGGCCCTTATCAAGGCGTTTTAATTGGGAATATTCCGTTTTTGGCGAAGGCAAGGCCTGGCTGATTTACGACAACAAATACAACCAGGAATATTACGTCATTGGAAATCCCGACGCCTTGAAATTC
>Ga0163159_1002819_pt1 | contig 13735 bp, 8 predicted proteins | sample BioMet9_FD_108702 | JGI IMG/M metagenome (GOLD analysis project Ga0163159, IMG submission 108702) | Microbial communities from bioreactor (seeded with sewage sludge) at Lawrence Berkeley National Lab, California, USA - Biofuel... | ecosystem: Engineered > Bioreactor > Anaerobic > Unclassified ... | reverse complement strand
GTAGCTGCTGTTTTTTTGATTGAGCTGCTGCATGGACTGGAGCTTTTTTTCCAGGGAGACCTTTTGGATACGCCGGATGAATTCTTTTTCCCATCCAGCCGCCAAAAGCTTTTGCAACAACCTGTCCAGGTACTGCATATGTTCGGCGAATGGCATAATGATGCCGTCAGGCTTGGCCAGGAGCAGTGCTTGTTGTAAAAGGCTCATGCCCTGGCTTTCATGATTTAGTTTGATGTAAGCGATGGCGGCAAATAATGACAGGTAGATTTGAACCAGGACGCTGGCAAAGGCCACAGCCACCTCGTAATGCATGGGGAACAAGCCAATTAGCCGACAATACTCTTCTTTAAGCAACAGGTATTTGTCAAAGACCAGGTAGCAGAACGGCCCTACTGGCTGGTACCAGTTCTCAGGTAACCGGTCCTGGGTGAGTTCTCCGGCTAGACGCTCAGGCAGTCCCAAGATGGAGTAGACGTAACTAGTTCCCAGTGTCAGAGCCTGGCGATACTGGGGCTGGTCGTTATTTTTGACATATTCACTGGCCTCATTCAAGAAATAATTTACCTGCTCCCAGCTGCCTTTGGTCAGGCCAATCCTGGCTTGCAAGAAGGCCGCGCAAATACGAGGTGACACCCGGTTAGAACGGCGGGCCAACTCCTGAACCTGGAAGGCCTTGATTTCAGCGTTTTCCAGACGGCCTTGTAAATACAGCCGTTCGGCCTCGGCCATCTCGCCCAGGCACGATGCGTCTGTCCGATCCAGGTGAGTCAGTTCCGTCCGGGCCAGTTGTTTTATTTGTGCCAACTCATCCTTCAAAGCACCGCTCCGGCTATGGTATAGGCAGAGCAGAGAGGGAGAACCCAGCGCCAAAAAGGTGCCGATTTTTAAGCCTGGCGCTCCTTGCGGCAGCAGCTGGCAAGCCTTTTGCAGGCAGATACTCATTCTGGTCAGATCGTTAAAAAATGTCAGGCTTTGCATAATCTGGTCATAGCCGGCTGCCTCACTTGAAGCCGACTCTGTCATAAGTTCACTGCGACGCGGCTTAATCCCCAGCCGTATCGCTCCCCCGGCCTGCAAGTTCCAGCTTTGGTGGGCCCAGCGGTCCATCTTCAAGATGGTTCCAGCTAGCAGATGCTGTTTTTTTACCTTGAGCGGCGCTTTTTTTAAATATTCGCAGCGCCGGGCCATGGGCCGAGATGCCAGGGCGTCGAATCCGCCCCTTTCCACCGCGGTCAGAAGCAGCTCTGAGTCCCCGGCTTCTTCGCCCAGCTCAAGAGCCTTAGTATACCAGCCCTCGTTCAGGCACCAGGCTGTAGCCTGGTAAAGCTGTGTCTTTAGCCAGGATTCGCCCCGCAAACTGGCTCGCTTTTTGAGAAAACCGGCAAAAGTATGCTGGAAGCGGTATTGACACTGCACCACGTCCAAAGTCAAAAACGAGTTACGCGGCAACTCTACCGCCAAAAGCTGCGCGGCATTGCCCCGCTTCCACATGTACTCGGCCTGGGCAGTGGTGAAGGTGTCAAAGACCGAAAGCAGCTGTAAAAGCTCTTGCGTCTCAGCTGGCATCTTGTTATAAACGCTGCGCTCAATCAAATCGTACAAGGCCGCCAAGTCAGGCGGGGTCAGCTGCTCCTGCTGCTGGAGCAGGTCGTAGTTTTTCATGCCGGAGGACAGGGCGAACAACTCTTGCGGCCTAATCTGCTTCCAGGCCGTCGAATTGTTAAGATGGATTAATTCCCAACCCGGGCTGCTAGTTGGAGAGCCGGACTTAAGGCAGCGCCGGTAGATGAAGGTAGTGCGCTGGCATTCGTGAAAGAACAGCGGCAGTCCAGGCTGAGTATCAAGATCGCACTGCGCTTCGCAGAACCAGTAGTTCCTGCCCAGAGGGCGAGCAATATACGACTCGTCGCTCATGAGGCAGGGAAACATCTGCCCCCTACCCGCTTCAAACAAACGACAGACCGCCTCTTTGCCCTCGGCCTTGAGGTATTTACCCATACCGACAAAAACGATGTCCTCTGCCAAAACAGAAAAAAGGTAATCTTGACGATTTTCAACGAAGTAAGTAGCTAGCACTTTCCGGCTAATCTCAATAATCGTTTGTTCAAGTTCATTGTCCATGACTTGCTCACCTTCTTTGCGAAATTAAATGGCACTTCCGTTGCCCAAATTAGAAGTTGCAATAAAATTTGAGTTAACGTGTTATTATTATTTCATATTTACGCAAAAGTAAAAAGTATACGAAAGTATATTTTACTTCAGCCTCTTCAATTAATTGTTCAAACGCACATTTATCCTTGGTCTTTACACAAAGCCAAACTTTTGAGAATCATAATTTCTTATTTCTGGAATCTCCTTAATAACCAGATTGCCATATTTTGCTAACGTCGAAATTCTCATGGTTGCCATCTACGAAAAGCGTGGTAAACGACTTATCTGCCAGCCAGTTAAGCCACCAATCGGCTTTTTTCTGCCGATGGTCACCCAAATCACCGCAGAGGATAACATAGTCTCCGGCTTTAATATTTATACCAACTTTTTTAAGTTTGCAGTTTTTAATCGGCTTGGATCACCGTGAATATCACCAGTAATATAAATCAATATTTACACCATAACATTACCATTAAAAATTTTTTTAACATTATAAATTATATGTTTATGATAACACAATTTATTTTTATCGTGTCGCCGTCAAAGCGACATTTTGGTCCAAATTAAAATTAGTACGAAATTTCGTTATCATTATCAACAAACTACTAGGGGGCAGTGTCGCCTTTTTCTGAACATTTTCTAAATTGTGCCAAAATTATTTTGGACATTTCCGTGGGCAAAGTCATTGGGCAAAAGCTTCTATCATGAGCTAGCAGCCTTGTTTTACACAGCCTTTTTCCATAATTCGTAAAATGAAAGATTGCAAAAACACTAAAAATCATTTAAATTTTATTTTCTCATAAAAATAGCGCCCCGCAGCTGCGAGGCGCTATTTTTTATGGTGTTTCTGAGAAGATTTGCACTGCTGACTTCTTATGCTTAAAAGATATATTTTAGCAAAGGTTATAACTATGTACAGCCACTAAAACAAAGCTAATATATTTAATTTTAAGCTGTTCCGTTTAATAATGATTCGGCATAACAAAAAGTAGTACAAAAGACCGTCTATTCATCTGGATACCTAGCTTTGATAAACTGAATAAATTTTCTCATTGAAGGATATCGTGATTTATCTTGTGCCCATACCAGATTTATATATGCTGCCGGAAATTGCTTGACACGGATGGGAACAATATCTGTCTCCTCTGCGGCAAACTCTTCCGAAAGAAAGCCAGATGCAACATTTGAACGAATATATTCAAGAATAGTAAACACCTGATTTGTCTGATGAAGTACCAAAGGGCGGGTATTATTGAGGCTGAACATACGGCGGATATATTTTGTCTGGCCAAAATGGTCAGAAAAAAGAACCAACGGGACATTTGCTAATTCACATAGGTCAATAGTTTGCCGTTTAGCAAGTGGATTGTCTTTAGAAACGAAAAGTTCCAGATGACTTTTTTTTAAAATATAGTATTTATAATGTTCTTCTGGAAGATGATTAGTAACACATAGGATAAAATCAATTTCGTGCTGATCAAGCAAATCATACAGAACTGATACCGTATCTTCGATAGTCTCAATTCTGATATCAGGAAAATTTTCCAAAAAAGCACTATGCAGACGTGGGAATACGGTATTCCCGCACATAGGGACAACGCCAATCTTCAAAATGGATTTGCCATGGGCAAGAGAATGGGCAGTCATATCTAATTCATTAAAATGTTCCATAAATTTCTGCACGCTCTCCAGTAATATCTCTCCTTCCTTGGTAATTACAATATTGTTGTAATTGCGTTCAAACAGAGCTACACCACATTCTTCTTCCAAGTCACGCATGGATTTTGAGATGCCAGGTTGAGAAATATGTAATTTTTCCGCTGCTTTTGAAAAATTTTGATATCTGCATACAGCAATAAAATATTCTAGCTGCGTTATCGTCATGCTGATCCCACCTTCTAGCCATAATTAGTTATTCAAGCTGTAGCGATAGGCTTTTCTTGCACAGATTATAACAAAAAGTTTGGGTGGAAAACAACTATGTATTTCACAAAGCTAATATTTTGGCCTATATTTACATTAGTAACCAAGGAAAGCAACATAAAGTTACTGTTGGAAATACAAAAGGAAGGGAAAGTATTATGAAAAATGGTTATGAATTATTGAATGATCCATTCTTAAATAAAGGAACCGCTTTTACAAAAAAAGAACGGGAAAAATATGGACTGATAGGCATTCTTCCCCCAGCAATACAGACATTGGAGCTACAGGAGCAACAGGCATATGAAAACGTTGAGAAAAAGCCTGATGTTACTGAGAAGCGGCATTATCTGATGAATCTTTTCAGCCGCAATCGTACGCTCTTTTTCTATTTATTCTCTCAACATATTAAAGAACTTATGCCAATTGTTTATGACCCTGGTATTGCAGATAGCATTCGCAACTACAGTGAATTTTTTATCACGCCGCAAAATGCCGCATATCTGGCAATTAATCATCCCGAACAAATGAAAAGGTCAATCCTAAATGCTGCAGAAAACAGATCTATTGAATTAATTGTAGTTACTGATGCAGAAGCCATTCTTGGGATTGGCGACTGGGGAACTAACGGTGTCAGCATCTCTACAGGCAAGTTAATGGTCTATACGGCAGCTGCAGGAATTGATCCTGCAAAAGTACTCCCTGTCGTTATTGATTCCGGTACTACAAGGCAGAGCCTGATTGATGACCCGCTTTATCTTGGCCTGCATCACAGCAAAATCAAAGGTAAGGCTTATTATGATTTTATCGACCAGTTTGTAGAATTAGTTGAGAAAACGTTTCCACATCTGTATCTGCACTTTGAAGATTTTGGCAGGGACAATGCCGCAAACATTCTAAATAAATATGTTAATAAGTATCCGGTCTTTAATGATGATATTGAAGGTACCGGTATCATAACCCTTGCAGGAATTCTTGGCAGTCTAAATATTTCTCATGAAAAACTAAGTGAGCAAAGATACATGTGCTTCGGCGCTGGTACCGCTGGATGTGGTATTGTAAAAAGGATTTACCAGGAAATGCTCGATCAAGGGCTGACTGAAAACGAAGCAAAAAAATGTTTCTATCTTGTTGATAAGCAGGGACTCATTTTTGATGATATGGAAAACCTGACTCCTGAGCAAAGACCTTTTGCACGGAAGAAAGAGGAATTTGCAAATGCCAATCAACTCACAACATTGGAAGCAGCCGTAAAAGCAATCCATCCAACAATCCTCGTTGGCACTTCAACACAAGGGGGAGCTTTTACAAAAACTATTGTGACTGAAATGGCATCACATACAAAACGCCCAATTATTTTCCCACTCAGTAATCCCACTGAGCTTGCAGAAGCAACAGCTGAAAATCTTATTCACTGGACAGCTGGTCAAGCCTTAGTTGCTACAGGGATTCCATCTAAACCTGTCCAATACAACGGAACTACCTATGAAATAGGTCAAGCCAACAACGCGCTTATCTATCCTGGTATAGGGCTCGGCGTAATCGCCTCATGGTCAAAGTTGCTAACAGACCGCATGATTTCTGTTGCAGCGCATTCCATCAGTAATATTGTGGATGCCAATGTCCCTGGTGCAGCCGTCCTTCCGCCTGTTTCCCGGCTAACAGAATTCTCTGAAATTGTTGCAGCTGCCGTTGCCAGCGAGGCTGCGATTGAGGGGTTGAACAGAACAAAATTTACAAATCCAAGTGCATGTGTCAAAGCGTACAAATGGCTTCCTGCCTATCATGAAATTTGAGCACTGCAGGCGAAATACAATATTTATTATAGGAGAATACCTACTTTGTATTTACCTCCAAATATTTCTTCAGACAATTTTTACTGGTTATAAAAATAGCGCCCCGCAACTGCGAGGCGCTTAAATTTTATGGTGTTCCTGAGCAGATTTGAACTGCTGACCCCTCGCTTAGGAACTTGAAACCCTGTCCGTTTCTGGTAGAGTTAGTATAGCACTAACCTTCTAAAAATATCCAGTGATTTCAAAAAATTTCTTTTTCCTTTTTTAGAGCATCTTCAAATTCGTACTTATTAGTTAATTCGCCGACTTCGCACTTTGGTATATATATATGATGTTCGCCATCCGAAACAACATATCCTTTAAATTCCCCCATTATATTACTTTACTTTCTACTTTTTCTATACATCCAAAACTGCAAATATCATGGAGGAGATTTTCTAAGGAATCCTTAATGTGATAAAAACTTCCCTCCTGTTTCTCCTCATTGAGAAACCTAAATTTTTGTGGGAAAAATTCTCCATTGCTTTCGACATAGACTGTCCATTTCTTTATTTTATCTCTATCTTTATACATAAATAGTGGGATTAATTCATATGGAGTAATTGGGGCATAGAATTTATTTAGGATTGGGAGAATAGCAAAAGCCTCAAACGATTGTAAATCCGTGCCTTTCCATGTGTCGGGTAAAGGTTCATGGAGTCTTACAAAATCACCTTTGTTAATTATCCTTCCGCTAAATAAACGGACTTCTTTCTTTGCTTCTACCAATGCACCGTCTTGAAGAGTTTTTTCCGTTAATATTTTTCTCACATTAAGCCGCCTTTCTCTTTGCATGGATATAATCTCGTCCGAAATAAACTATAGGGTTCTCCGCCTTGTTGGAGAAATTTGTTTTAATAACAAGAACATCGTTTTGTTTTATCTCCTTCTTGGCCTTTTCCATTATTTCCTCCGTGACAGTTAGAATAAACTTAGCGTTGTTCCCGCTCTGCGTTTTACCCTCAATAAGAATCGTAGGATTCTTTTTCTGACTTATAAACGTGCGTATATTATCTACCTGGCAGAGTTTATTATTTTTATCCCTTTGCGCTAATGTATCGTCATATAACACGAATGAGTTCATGCTAGACATCCCTAATACTTCTATTTGATAATTGCGGACATCTTCTACTGTACTGTCATAATAATTTGGTTCGGATGGTATTCCACTAAGTTTGTCTTGCCACTCCTTTTGCTTTTTCTCGTTACCCTTAAAAAATGATAACCGCTCTTCGATAAATTGCTTTCTGTTATTGGCTTCTTTGAACCACTCAATATATTCGATTCCCCACCTTGGACTAATCTCAAAGCAGCCAGCCTTCACTAAATTTAAGCAAACTTGTTTATTTAACGCAGGATTTTGCCTTAGAAACTCTTTAAACCCGGCTTGGTCATTAGTGGTAGGCTTGCTAAATCTAACATTACCTACCCCCCTAATCATTGAAAATCCGCACCTTAAACCATCGCCCTCTACCTTCCATTTTTTCTCCGACTTAATAATATCTGGATATTTCACAGGGATATTAGAACCTCTTATTTCCTTTAAATATTCTAGGGTTTTTTCTTGGTCTATATTGGCGTTTAACAATGCACAATAAAACTCTTTTGGGTAATGGGTTTTTAGGTATGCGGTTTGGTATGCCGTATAGGCATAAGCCGCAGAGTGCGACTTATTGAATAAGTACCCCGAACATCCCTCTATAGTATTAAGTATACGTTCTACATCTTTTTCGCTAATACCAATATTATCGTGATGTTTCATATCTTCAACCATCTTCTTCATTAGTTCTGGGTCTTTTCTCCCAATAGCACGGCGAACCATATCGGCCTCACCTAAAGACATTTTGAAAACTACTTGCACTATCTTCATAACCTGCTCTTGATACACAATACAGCCGAAAGTATCATGTAAAATTTTATCTATAGCAGGGCAAATACCTGATAAAGAATTATTGTTCTCAAATTCATCGTTCATACCCATATCTCCTATATTCCTGTAATTCATATATCCACCCCTTCCTACGCTGCCAAATGTCTGTCCCATATTTAAAATCAAATCCTCCAAGTCTTGTTGGCTTCCAATAGGGTTATAATTCATCATTCTTTATTCTCCTTTACTCATTTGGGGTATAAGAAGATAAGTAATCTAAACTACTTACATCCCAAACAGTAGGCATCCTTCCATTTGTTGCACTCAACTTTTTTCTTTCAATAAATTCTCGTGTGATTCCCGCTTTCATACATCCCGGTCTTCCTAATGCTACAATGTGAACTAAGTCTGCTAAACACGACGGCTCTATTTGTTTTATTAATCTGGTCATCATATTACTTTCTAATTGGAATATTCCGTCCATATTTCCCTTGCACATATTATTGTAAACTTGTTTATCCTCTGGCAGATGGTCTAGGTTAATATTTACATTTGGAATCTGAGATAACACATCATCAAGAATGTCAAGGGTTTCTAATCCAAGGATGTCTAGTTTGAGTAATCCCATTGCTTCTAAGTCGTGAAATTCATAATTAAGGTTATATTGATTTTCTCCGAACCTCTCTACTGCGCAATAGTCGTAAGGGTCTGATGTTAAGACTACTACGGCACTAGCATGAGTCCCATAGTTCTGCAATTTCCCCTTAAATTGTTTCGCTGTCTTTTTTAATAAATCGTACTCAAACGGCAAGAACTTAGGGTCATTGCATTTTGCTGGTAAATCGTCTAGTGTCGTAATCTGCTTGCAAAGCCCGTCTACTATTGTATGTTCCAACTCTAATGATTGCCCTGCTCTCTTTAAGGCAGACTTGTCTGCCATCTTTCCAAATGTTACGACTTGGTAGACTTCTCCGTATTCATCTTTTATATGTTGTATGACTTCTTGCCGCTTGCCCCTTGGGACATCCGTATCAATATCCGCAGGAGTCACACGTTCGGGATTGGCAAACCGTTCAAATATTAAGCCATTGGCTATAGGGTCTACCTTTGTAATACCCATACAATATGCAATATCACAACCAACGACAGAGCCCCTCCCAACCCCAGTACGGATATTATTATCTTTACACCAATTTATAATGTCGGATACAATCAAGAAGTAATCGAAGTAATCAACCTTTTCCAATACCATTAGTTCGTGCTTAATCTGGTTTATATGGGTCTTATCTTTGTCTATGCCGAGATGTTTACAACCTTGCCATACTCTCCGCCGTACCTCGTCTTTAGGGACTTTGTATTTGGAACGTGGGTAGTTATTTACACCATAGGTGGGTTGGAATGTACACCTATCGGCAACGGCCTGTGTATTGGATATGCCTAAATCTACAATGTCTTGCGGAAGGTAATCTAACGCTTTTCTAATTTCATCTTCGCTATGCATATAATAATCATCGCATTGCTCGTAACCTCCCTCCCCAAAAGAGTACGGAGTCCAAGAACGCTGCGCTTCTGCTTGGGTCTTTGTAGTATAATGGGCATCTTGTGCAATATAAAATGGAACCCCTAGTTTTTCAGACAAGTTTATCCAATCGTAGTTTAAATCCTTTTGGCTTTTATGCTGTTCGTTTGCTTGTAAAGAGTTAGTATGGATTTCGATGTAGAACCTATCGCCAAAGATGCTTAATAAATCCTTTGCTTTATTGTGGCATCCTGCCAAACAGGCGGTACTACAAATAATCCCCTCATTATATTTAGATAGTAATTCTAAATCTAATCTTGGCCTGAAATAAAAGTTTTCTGAACTATGAGCCTTACTTGTGAGGATATTTAAGTTTCTATATCCTTGTTGGTTCATGGCAAGTAATACGATATGTTGGACTTCTTTATCTTTGATTGTTAAATCATTGGCTAAGTAATGTTCGCACCCTGCTATAAACTTAATACCATAATCCTTTGCTCTTCTAAAGCCCTCCCCGCATCCGCTCATAGTCGCATGGTCTGTTAGCGCTATCGAAGTTTGTCCTAAAGCCGCCGCATAGTTAAGCATTTCTTCTATTGTTTGAAACCCGTCCCTTAAAGAATGGTCACTATGCGTGTGAAGTGAAACAAATCCCATTTAATATTCTCCTCTCTGCCTTAAATAATATTTAATAATTTAGGCACAAAAATACCCTTTAGGGGTATTTAAATTATATTTATTTCTCTTCCATTATACTAAATGATATTTGAAAAGTCCAGTAAAATGAAAAAAAATTCCCCACAATTAAGTGGGGAATCTATTAAAATCTTACCTTTACACCTACTCCGTAATACCTATCTCTACCTTCTTTCGGTACAAGAGTCCCTTCTACATATGCTGCTACATTCCTATTAAAGTTGTATTCCAAACCTGTTTTAATACCGTGATTACTGTATCCTACATCTAACCCGAATTTTGGAGTTTTAGGTACTACCTGACTTGCATCTATTTTAATCTCGTATCCTTGTTCTACCGTAACTTTACCTTGGTCAAACTTTGTTTTTTCTGTAGGCAACTTCTTCATCTCAAACTTCTTCCCATCTATAGATACGGTTGGATTCTCGTTAGTTATTTCGACATCTGCATCTTTAGGGCTTTCCTTCTCTATATATTGCACTTCCGTTTTGGTCTTAGTTTGCGTGATAATCCTTGGCTCTGAATCTCTATAGACTATCTTAGTCGGGGCTTTGTAGTACCCCGCTAGAAACCCGAGGCAGAAAATAGCAAGGCATATAAGAATATCTTTTAATCTTCCTTTAACAATATCCATGTTAACCTTCCCAAGTGTATGCGTTTGGGGATTCTCCATTGTCCCGACAATCTACGTGTACAAACTCTTGTTCATAATATCTGCCTATGCCATCAAAACCAACCGTCACGGCTGCATCTGCCAATTCGTCTACGCTTAATCCGTCACAATAAATATCCGCCGCATTACCCAAAACGTGTTGAGAGTTTTCTACCCCACCGACTTCGGCATTGTGTTCTGGACAACGATACATACAAGTAGTGTGAACAGGCTGCTGAACTAGTTCCCTTAACTCATCCAATTTACGTAACAAGGCTTCATTCATCCCATCAGGAGGGAGTCCCTCGCAATGTTTACATACCATCTCACTTTCCGTAAAATATTTAGGCTCATAAGCCATACAATCACCTCAAAAAATAGGGCGGGAACTCCCCGCCCTTAATCTTTCCTACCCATTGCCCACTTGGACAATTTTATCTGTTGCTTAAATATCGGGTCTGCTTTTGCCCGTTTGTCTGCCCCTGATAATTTCTCGCTTTCCTTAATTTCTTTTAGACTCTTATTCATCTTGCGCATCTTTTTATCTGCTTCTGCGAATCTTTTAAACTCTCTTTCATCTACCAAAGGTTTACCATCAGAGTCTTTCTCAATCTCTACCTTGCCACCTTTGGTCATCTTAGCAAATCTTTGCATATCCTTATACTTCTCGTAGAAATCGCTAATGGATTGGTATGTGGTATTGTTTGTTACGAATGTGCCTGTGATATGGTTTAACCCCATCACGGTCGGGACTTCGTCACGCAACCAACCATATTTACCACCCCTAGCCATTCTTTCGTTCTTCTTACCTGTTACTGTTTCTTTTCCCAAGTCGTATACAGATTGTAAATACTTGTTAGCATTGGTTATTTCTGCTTGGAAAGCCCAATCTATTTTCTTTGCGGATAAATCCCATCCAAACTTATCGAATAAGAATTTAGATATATCCTTAGACAACTCTCTCGTATTAATATCGTATTGCTTATACCCAACTTTCCCTTCCATAAAGTATGGCACAATTGATTTCTGCCTATAGAAATCATAGTTTCCTGCAAGTCCAAGGGCTAAGGAAACAGATGCGGGCATTAATCCGTCTGGTTTAAAGGCAAGCATCACGTTTTGTGCTAATTTCCATTTATCTATTTTCCCTTCTTTATCTAATTGCCTTAAAGCCATCTCTACGGTTGTCCCAATCATCTTACCGAAAACTTGGTCTTTAGATATTCTTCTTCCGCCAGGTAAAATCCAGAAGTTTTGCCATTCGTAATCTGGGGCTTCCTTGTAGTCGTCATCATCTTTGCCCCACCCATGAACTGCCATTGCTAAGGAAGCAGTTAATGCCATCTTGAACAGAAGTTCTGCCCTTCTTTCATTACCTTTACTCCCAAATATTATGTCATCGAAGCAACGGAATATCTTATAAGAACCTTGCATGGTAGCATTAAAAAACGGTATATACTTGTTTATCTCTTTACCAACAGAACCGTGTTGCCCAAAGTTCAGAGTAATGTCTTTTGCTTGGTATGCTGCATAATACTTATCATTCTTCGCTTTAGATATATTGTCAGGACTAAACCAGTCCATACTAGTAAGTCTTCCTGGCAAACCTTTATAACCCATCCGTGCGTTCTTATATTCGCCTATACGAGTCCCGAGTTCAATAGCGTTGTTAAAACTTTCCCATCCACGTAAAGTCTTTACGGCAGGGTAAGTTAAGAACTTTGCTAAGGCTTTGACCCTCATAGGAATTGGGGCTTTGCTATCTGTGAACGTGTTATACAAACTAAAGAATCCCTGTTTCCTACCTGTTGTTGCTATTTTTCCTTTCTCATCAAATGTCCTTGTTAGCAACTCGCCGTTTAATGATTGGTATTCTCTCCACCATTTACTATCTTTCTTTATTTGAATCATACCCCATACAGCATCAATAACAGGAAGAAACCCATGCTCCGAGGTAAGAAATGCTTCGGCATTATCTCTAATGAAGTTTCTTGTGGCAAAGTCTGGTACCAATGTTGCCGTATCACGGATAATTCTAGCAGGGTATTGTAACATAACCTTTGCTACGGCATCTAATTGATTACTACTTAATGAGCGTAATGCTTCGTATACCAGTGGGTCGCCAACTTGGAAATATCTCTTCTTGCCACCATCATTAACATAAAATATCATCTTACGGTCATCTGGTTTTAAGTTCGGGCCTTTTAGTTCTCTACACAATCCACCATTTAATCGAACTGGCTTCCCGTTTTTATCTATAGATACAGCGTTAGCAATTTCATTAATAAAAGTTAATCCCGCTTTATTCCTTGCGGCTCTTGCGTAGAAGTCTGCTGTGTGCAACTGCATTGAAATGAATGGGTTCTTTACTTCCCTTTGGCTTCCTTTAATCCTGTAAATTGGTGAACTTACATTAACCATAGATTTCCCAACGGACAATCTATGTACGAAGTTATCCATGTCTTCCATTTCTTTATTGAGTGGGATATAGTTAGGATATTTCTTACCCAATTCATCGTAAACTTCTTGCTTCATAATCCCGCCATCAACTAAAACATGGAGTAAGGCTCTATTGTAATCTAAAATCTTTTTACGTTCTGCTTCAAAGACTTTATAGTCTTTGCTCTTCCTTACTTCGTCTATAAGTTTGTTCGCATCATTCTCAGTCATCTTTTGTTTAATTCCGAGTTTTGCTAAATCTAGGATATGGTAGGCTTCTACATAATTCATAAATTTCTCTTGATTGTCTTCCCCTATAGTTTCGATAATATCATTTAATGCGGCTGTTCTTGTCCCATCTGCCTTAACGATACCATCGTCTAACGCAGATGCGGCTACTGTCGCCATATCCTTTATAACCATCATTCTTTGGTAAGCCGCCCATACGCCTGAATCTCTAGCAATCTGCGCCAATCTCCCTTTGTCATTAAAGAACCCACGGACGATTTTATCTCTCCCAGATAAAATAAAATCTGCTACGGCATCTACGCCACGTTTAAATGTACCACGAGTATCTACTCCATTTATTCCGTTGTAGGATATACTCTTAACCTGATGTGGTTCTGGGTTAACTCTAGTATAAGTAGTTGAGC
>Ga0163159_1002818_pt1 | contig 13738 bp, 10 predicted proteins | sample BioMet9_FD_108702 | JGI IMG/M metagenome (GOLD analysis project Ga0163159, IMG submission 108702) | Microbial communities from bioreactor (seeded with sewage sludge) at Lawrence Berkeley National Lab, California, USA - Biofuel... | ecosystem: Engineered > Bioreactor > Anaerobic > Unclassified ... | reverse complement strand
GAGAACATTTCAAGCGAGAACACCAATTTTTGGCTCTTTTTGCCGATTCCCATTTTTGGAAACTGGCTAATCATCGGCACTTTCGGTAGCGGCTTGTCTTCGCGTCCGTACTCTTTTGAGTCCTTGCGTCTACCATTTCGCCACTTGGGCAGGAAGCGAAGGAGAACGAATCTCCAACACCTACGCTTCTCAGCGCGTTAAGGATTATAGAATAAGTCGGTACAAATTCCAACAAAGTTTATTGGGGAACAAAACGGAGTTGATCTTTTTTGAAAAGCCGCCACCGCTTAACCAGGCGAGAAAACACTATCGAAACCGATAAAGGGTTACCGTTTGAGGAAATCGGAATAAATCGGTAAGACGATCAGGGCTTCCAAGTCATCGGTAAGCTTTTTCGTTTCCAATCGCTCGTTCCCATCAAAATACAAACTGAGTGCCATCCGGATCCCAACGACGAGGGTACCCGCCCTAAGGGACTGGTCATCGGAGGTCTTTTTGTTTTTGAGAGGAGCAACCACCCCAAGAGGGGGGAAGAACAGGTCCCGCAGTTTTTCGTCGAACCGAGAGGTCGTAGAAAGTAGCACCCCCTTAAACAGGGTTCGGTGATCGTCGATGAGGCCGTAGAGGCTTTTCACAAACTGCTTGCCATCCATCTCTCCAAGGAGGGCAGCAAGGGGAGACAAGAGGGAAATACATTGGTCCTCGAGAGCCCCCAAAACAGCGTCTAAAGACTGGTAGTGAAGATAAAAAGTAGAGCGATTGATATCGCATTCCCGTGTCAAATCTGTGACCAAAATATCATCAAAATCCTGTCGGCAAAGGAGGTTCAGCATCGAATTTTCGATTTGAGTCTCCGTTTTTCTGTAGCGTCTATCTGTTCCCGCCATAAATCTCCGTTATCTTCCGATTTCATCGACTAATCTATTGTGGCACGTAAAATTCATAATGTATAGAGTTTTATCTATTAATAGTCGTTTGTCTATTATTTTTTGCAATAAAAACATTGAAAAAAGGTGCCAGTTTCCTGACACCTAATTTTCATTGGTGCGCCCGAGGCGATTCGAACGCCTGACCCTAAGCTTCGGAGGCTTATACTCTATCCATCTGAGCTACGGGCGCATGAGTCTGGTGCACTGGATGAGATTTGAACTCACACCGGTTGCCCGACTAGCTCCTGAGACTAGCGCGTATACCAATTCCGCCACCAGTGCACGCTTAGTAATATACCCTTAATTAGCCAAAAAGTCGAACATCGTTTGTAATAATTCTTTATTTTCTTCACCAGAGGTTTCGAGATTCATTTTCAGTCCAATCGGCCCATCGGGTGAATTCAATTTTTTGTCAAACAATTCATTAATATATTGTTCAGATTTAATCGAAAGAAATACCTGATGTCCACGATGGGGAACAATCAAATATTGAGTGTCAGATCGGCCATTCAAATCCTTCTGAAGAGATAAATAGCCAGCTTTCGGACTAACCATAGTATCGTCCCCGCCTTGAATATAGAGTAGATGGCAACTACTTTTTTCAGCATATCACTTCCCGCAAGATCTCCGTACTTGCCATTTCGACCCCGAAAATAAAAACCCATTAAAAAGCTGAAAAGTTTCGAATCTACCTTAGGATTTAATGATTTTAGCTCTTCTGAAACCCTATTAAAACCCGCTATCGAAATAACTTTCTTAACCTTATACACGGGGTTTGAGGAAATTAAGGCAGCATAGCCACCCCAAGAGTGTCCGACCACATATCTTTCATAACCTTGAGCTAATGGATCGCGATCAAGCCATTCAAAAAAAGCATCTTCGTCGTAAGCGACATGACCCATTCCATAAAGATACGTTCCTTCGCTCTCCATGCATCCGGTATAGTCAAAGGCATAAACCAAATATCCCTGAAGAGCGAAAAGACAAATCGGTTTAATATAGGCATTGCGTCCTGATCCGATGCCGTGAAAGAAAATTAACACCCCTTTATAAGGTCCTTTTCCGATAAAATATCGTGAGCCATGCAAGAGCCATTTTCCGGAATAAAAGCTAAAATCCGAGGTGTCAACATTAAAGTCGGAAGCCTTAAAATAAGGATAGGCAGGAGACCCATCAGAACGAGTAAAAGCCAAATTCTTGTCTATCGCGTTTTTTAATATATTGTAAAGAATCAACAAAACCATTATTTTCGGTGTCCAAATAGAAGCGTAAATAAGGCGCGAAAGGCATGACCATTGGCCAAGTCAAGAATCGCTAGAAGTTTCTTCTCAGTGAACCCTGCCATGCCAACCATACGTAATGGCGTATCCATCACCATATGATAAAGATCATCATTTTCTTGCTCGCTACGACCTGAAATATAACAACGCTTTTCGGCTTCTTTTTTGATCTTCTTTCCGACAAAGGTTTCCGAAATATCATCCAAAGTAGAATCGAGAGTAAAGGGGCGACGGCGCCGATCGTGATCGACAGACAATCTTCGTCCTAATAAAAACGAGAATTCTTCATCAGAAACGCGGTTAAATCCGCCTTCACGGGTCAAAGCATAATAAGAAGGAAGCACCGAATGTTTATCTTCCCCAATAAAATCAGATTGAACTTCGACAAGTCCTGAAGCGCGAATATTCATGCAAGAAGAGCCGACTTCGATAAGGTATTGTCCGGCTTCGACTTCATATTTCTTCGTAGTAAGGTCAAAATAAGCGAAAGCCGAATAGGGCAAAGTAAAGACAACAGTTTTACTCTTTCCGGAAGCTAGGGAAATCTTACTAAAAGCCCGCAATTCGCGAAGTGGTTTATAGATTTTGCTGGCCTGAGGCGCCACGTAAAGCTCAACGACTTCTTCGCCGTCCCTCTTCCCAACGTTGGTGACAATTACGGAAACTTTTAGAGACGAGCCAGATTTAACTTGTTCTTTTGCCAAAGTAAAATCCGAATACTTGAAATCGGTATAGCTCAAGCCATGTCCGAAAGGGAACAAAACGCTCTTTCCAGCGGAGGCAAAGAAACGATAGCCAACAAAAATGCTCTCTTTGTAAGGCGAAATCTCTGCAGAACCAGGGTAAAAGTCCCGATTAGGCACATCAAGATAGTGTGCTGGCCAAGTCTCTGCAAGCTTACCAGAGGGATTAACTTTCCCCAACAAAATATCGGCAATAGCCTTGCCGCCGGCTTCGCCTGAAAGGTAAGCCAAAAGGACCGCCGGAACTTGATCGATGAAAGGAAGTTCGACCGGAGAACCGCTTAAAAGAACGACGATGAGGTTTTTATTCACCGCGAGAAGAGCGTCGACCAGTGCGTATTGATCTTCGGGCAAACGCATATTGCGCCGATCGTAACCTTCCGATTCGTAATAGGTCGGAAGGCCTAAGCAAAGGATGACATTCTTGTGTGAGGAAGCGATGTCGACCGCGTTGAGATAAAGAAGTTTGGTGTTTTCGCCTTCTTTCAAAGGATAGCCCGGTTCATATTTGATTTCTTTCCCAGGTGCCCGCCCTTCATTGAGAGCCTCATAAAACGTAGTCAAATGATTTGGCGTGACGTGGCTTGAACCTCCGCCTTGGTAGCGGAGGTCCTTTGCTAATGCGCCAATCAAGCAAACATCCTCAAGATCATTCAAAGGAAGAATCGCACCATTGTTCTTTGCTAAGACGATGGATTCTTGGGCAACTTCCAAGGCTTTTTGATGTGCCATACCGGAATTGAAGGCTTGGGAGGCAGCCGTTCGATTTTGACAGCGAAGATTTAACGTCACCATATGGAGGGCAGCTTCATCGACTGCGGCTAGCTTTAGTTTTCCCCGCCGAACGGCCCAGGCCAAATGAGAAGCTCGTTTTTCGTGGCAAGGCATTTCCAAATCCAAACCATGATTGTGAGAATTCACGGGGCTAACAGTGGCGCCCCAATCACTCATAACAACGCCGTTGTAATTCCATTCTTTTCGTAAAACATCTTTCAAAAGCCAATCGTTATCAGAGGAATAAACCCCATTGATTTTGTTATAAGAACACATGACGGTCCAAGGATTCGAATCGGCAATTGCGATTTCAAAAGGTTTCAAATAAAGCTCACGAAGGGCGCGGATGTCGACATCCGCCGAGTAACTGACCCGACGATATTCTTGGTTATTACAGGCAAAATGTTTGAGAGAAACGCCAACGCCATGGCTTTGAACACCATTGATATAGCCAGCTGCCATTTTGCCGGCAAGCAAAGGATCTTCTGAAAGATATTCAAAATTTCTTCCGCAAAGAGGGTTGCGTTTGATATTAACCCCCGGAGCCAAAATAATGTCCGTTCCATGCATAAGACATTCTTGAGCAACGACTTCGCCCATCTCCGACAAGAGCTTCGGATCCCAAGAGCAAGCTGTAAGACAAGGGGCCGGGTAGCAAGTGGATGGGAGCGAGGCGCCAACCAACTCACCGTTTTGGGGATCTCCTTGAGGACCAGGCAGACGTAAACCAACAGGACCATCATGCATTTCCAAGGCCCGAATCGGCTTCCTTTTGATGGCGTTCGTTTCCCAATCGCCATCACCGTAGAGAAGTTTGGCTTTTTGTTTTAAGCTGAGCTTCTGAACAATCTCTTTCGCCTTTTCTTCAATGGAATCCATGTTAATATCCTCCGCAAATCCCAATTAGAAATCTTTTTTTAGTAAATTTCCCTGACCATCGACATCGATCTGACCTGTCAGGATCATTATGCCTTCAATCAAGCCCCAAACATAACTGATCGGAATAAAAACTATCAAACACGACAAAACGAGTTGAACGACGGCTTTTCCGATATAGCCAAGATAAAAATTATGGACACCAAAAGCTCCTAGGAAGATACCAAATAGGCCAGCTGCTAATGTGCTCTTTTGGGCAGGGATTTCATCGCTCAGAGGTGTCGTGTCTTGAGACTTCACCGGAGACCCACATTCGGGGCAAAAGGAAGCGTCATCAGGAATTTCTTTCCCACATTTTGGACAATACATAGGCTTTTTACCTTACCTATTTTAGCGTTTTTCAACCCTTACTTCTATATGAAGTGGATTATAATAAAATTATGGAACAAATCATTTATCTGGCAGGCGGGTGTTTCTGGGGCGTTGAAGCGTATTTTAAGCAATTAAAAGGGGTATTAGATACGACGGTTGGATACTGCAATGGCACAACGGCATTCCCAAAATACGAAGATCTCAAGAGCGGCAAGGCCACGCATGCCGAGACGGTAAAGATTGTTTATGACGATCAACTCATCAGCTTAGAAAAGCTTTTGGAGCATTATCTCCGTTTTGTCGATCCCTATGCCCAAGACCAACAAGGTCATGATGTTGGCCACCAATATCGCACTGGTGTTTATTACACGAATTTGATGGATGGAATACGGGCTGACAGCTATTTTTCAACCCATCTAAAAGAAGGCTGGTTAATCGAAATCAAACAAATGAATAATTTCTATCCCGCCGAAGACTATCATCAAGATTACCTCGACAAGAATCCCGGGGGTTATTGCCATGTCAATCTCGCTTTAGCTAAACCCGGAGAAAAGAAATAACAATGGAAGACTATATCCATTATCTTCGTTCGCTCATTGGTCATGAACGCTGCCTTAGCGTTGGTCTCAGTGCCATCCTCGTCGATCCTGAAGGAAGAATTCTTTTGGAAAAAAGACAAGACAACGGTCTTTATTGCCTCCCAGGCGGTTCGATTGATTATGAAGAAGAAGTCCTGGATGGCCTAAAAAGAGAAATCCGAGAAGAAACTGGAATATCTTTGCAAAAAGCCTCTCTTTTTATGATTCAAAGTGGCAAGAAGACTACCCTTCATTATCCTAATGGCGACATCACGAACTATATCGATATCACCTTTATTGCTTATCTCAGCAAAAGCGAAGCCGTTATTGCGACCCACGATAAAGAATCGAGCGAAGTCTTTTTCTGTTCCATTGACGAGCTCCCTTCTCGAGATAAATTGCTATCGTGCGATATCCGAATAATCGATAAATATTTGGCAAAGAAGTTTGAAGTCACAATCGACTGAAAAAAGAAAAAACCTTGACGTGGTCAAGGTTAATTTCTGATTTGGTGGAGCGTAAGAGGATCGAACTCTCGACCTCCTCCATGCCATGGAGGCGCTCTCCCAGCTGAGCTAACGCCCCAAATCCGGTACAGATGCGCTAAATCGCGCACGAATAAGGATAGAAGCCTTAGCCTTTCTTGTCAATAAAGAAAAGACGGAAAATGAGAGTTATTTTGTTCCCTTGCTAACGGGATCGCCGATTGCTGGGGTGTCTTCAGGCATCGTTTTTCCTGTCATAGGATCCATTTCAAGCTCCGGCGCAGTCTGGCTCCGTCCTCCGCCGAGGTCATCGCCCGTCTCGCCCTTATAAAGAAGTTTCAATAAAATCGGAGTGATAAAGGAAGAAATCAAAATCAGTCCTAAGGTAAACGGAATGATCTTGCTATCAACTAAGCCTGCTTCAACACCCGTTTGGGCTGTGACAATCAAAACCTCAGCTCGAGCCATCATACCGACACCGATTCGGGCGGAATCTTTGATGTCAAATTTGCAAATAACCCCGCCCAATCCCGCGCCAATGATCTTCCCCAGCAAGCCTACGACAATCCAGCAAAGGCCAAACCATACAAAGTTCAATGACGAACCATCGAAGTTGGCGGTGTACATCTTCATTGCAACCGAGGCGAAGAAAATGGGGACGAAGAAAACGTTAGCGGTCGTTTCAGCCCGATGATCAATGTAATCTTTCGGAGCGGTGGTCGAAAGAACGAGACCAGCCACATAGGCGCCAGTAATATCGGCGATCTGGAAAAAGGCTTGGGCGATGTAAGCCCAAATAAAGCAAAAGGCGAGCGAGAAAATTGGAATGCGGATATGATGCGGGTATTTTGTGCCTAGCCAGTTAAAGAAGCGGCGAATAAAGAATGAGATTCCAAAACTTAAGAGGAAGAACAAAGTCATATTTAAGATAATGACAACAATGGTCCATCCTGCGTTCAATTGAGCGCCGCTAATCGAGGTGATGATGAATTCCAATAAGTTGAAATCACTGCCACCGGTCTTCGAACCAGAAAGCGAAATAATTAGGGAGAGGAGAACGATGCCGATGATATCATCGATAATCGCTGCAGAAACAATCGCTTGACCCACTTTTGACTCTAGTTTTCCGAGTTCTTTTAAGGTCGCAACGGTAATCGAAACGGAAGTCGCAGAGAGGATAACGCCATAATAAAGATCAGAATAAATCGGGTTGATATTTTGAGCGACCAGATAATCGGTCTCAACGCCACCGTAATTGCGGAAAAGAAAGGCCACCAAAAATCCAAGACCAAGCGGAACAACAACGCCAAGACTTGTAATCACCAAAGAGGCTACCCCAACGGCTTTAACTTGTTTAATATCTGTTTCGACGCCGGCACTGAAAAGAATTAAAACCACGCCAAATTTGGCAAGGATATCAATACCGAGTTTCGTGTAATCGGTTAAAACAGTCTCGCCAGGGATGAAACTAATCAAACCAACCAAGAGACCAGCCACCAAAAAACCAATGACCTGCGGAACGCGCATTTTAGCGAAAAGAATCGAAAGCAATTTCGCGATAAGCAAAATGAGTCCAATCGGGAGCAGAAGCTGATAGGGACTTCCACTGGCGATGGCATTAGCGGCTTGTTGGAATTGTTGTGCAATATAGTTCATAAATAAACCCTCAACGGCAAAATTATATTACTTTCTATGGGCGTTGAAGGTTTTTCTTCACCACTTTTCATCGAAGCTATGGCATAATTATCAACCGCGGAGGAACGAAGATGAAAGTATTGCTCTTTGCCGTCTTGGAACGGGGTCGGTTAACTGATGCTCTTTATAGTGCAATTATCGCTGACGGTTATAACGGAACGATGATTAAAACACAAAGTCTAAAACATGTGCTTCAAAACGAGAATTTTGAGAAGGCTGCCGCCCTCTCTTTGAGTGAGATCGCTGAGAACACTCATGAGCCAGGACAAAATTCGACAATGTTCATTATTGTAGATGAAACGAAGCTTCCTCGACTTCAAGAAGACATTCGGAAGCATACCGATAATTTCAAAAAAATCCATGGAGCGATGTTTGTCGTTCCCCTTTCTTCGTTTGAAGGATCCTTCTAAAAATTAAAAACCGAGAAACCTTTGCAAAAGTCCCTCGGTTTTTTCATTTCTAGCTTATTTTACATCAACATCGATGACTTTATCTTTATTGCTTTTGTCAGCGTCGTCGTCATCGTCGTCATCGTCATCATCTAAATCGACGTCGACCTCGACATCGCCAAAATAATGCACTCTAATCGCTTTATCGATAGGTTCAAAAATGATGTAATAGACGGGAATAGTAAGGAAGAGGACCCAGTAAGGATTCCAGAAACCCCAAACCATCCCCAAAAGAAGATAAACTGCGGTCACTAGAACGGGGTAGGCAAAAGCGCAGAACTTTCGTTTATAGATTGCTTCGACAAAGGAAGGCACAAGAGGAATCAGGAAGAAAACGATCCAGGAGCAGCCCCAGCCATAGTAAGAAGAAGGAATGAGGAAGCCGCAAAGAAGATAGGCGATAACCGCCAAGATAGCGACAGATCCCGAAGCAATCGATTGAGCTGTACGGAAACGTTTTCTCCGCGAAGAAGGCATATCGATTGAGACGTGATGGGCATGGCGAACCGCCCCATTTTCATCTTGGACGTGGATACCGTCCGGACCGATATCGACCCGAGTTCCATTTCGGGAAGAGACATGAATTCCAGCTTGATCAAAAGATTTTTTATCTTCGCCGGTGGTGAAATTAATTCCGTCATCGTGAATGTCGGTTTTGCTTCCTTGATCCTGTCTTTCGCTTTGAGTGGAAGTCTGCCCAGAATTAGTTTGGTTTGAAGCCTGCGGATTGGGATTGGATGTTGTAGACCCCGTTCCCGTATCCTGGGGATGAGGGGCTTCGGCTCCGGGTTTCACTTGTTCTTCAACGATTTCGTCCACCGATTGATCGGTATCAAGAAGATCATCGAGAGAAACGCCATAGAGTTTGGCTAAACAAATAAGGTTATCAGTATCGGGAGACGCTTCTGCACGTTCCCATTTACTGACGGCTTGACGGGAGAGCCCTAGTTTGGCAGCAAGTTCTTCTTGGGAGAGCCCGCTTTTCTTCCTTAATTCGACGAGACGGTTGGCGATTTCGATGTTCATGGTTTTTCCTCCTGATCAACGCCATTATGCTAAGGGAAAATGGTGAAACGAATCTACCAACTTTGCTTTTCACCTCCGCAACTATCGGTTGCAAGATTAGGTAGCATCGCTTGTTTAAAGTATCCGTCCTTTAATAGAGAAGTAAAGGGTTTTTGAAAGAAAGAAAGGCTTTTTGCAAAGAAAAAAGCGGAACAAGTCCGCTAAAATTGGCGCGCCCGAGCCGATTCGAACGGCTGACCCCTTCCTTAGGAGGGAAGTGCTCTATCCAGCTGAGCTACGGGCGCAACGGGGTTATTGTAACACAAGATAAGAGAACGAAATTCCGAAAAGAAGATTTGCCAACATCAGAATGGGCATGAGTTCCTTTTGAAGGGGCGAAGACGCTCCCTCAAGAAATAGAGTTCATGAAACAGCCAACCAAAATCGTTTCCTCTATCCTCTTCATCAATAGGACAGTTTTTTGAGCGGAGCTTGTTCGAAAGAGTCCGTAATTATCATTTTCTAAGGAAAGAAATATTTAGGATAAAAAAATGCCAAACTTTTATCTTTACATTTATTTTTTATCATTTCGTATTTTTCTCATTCGCCTTGATCAAGAACGGTCAAAGATATTTTTTAAAAGACTCCTGCCAAAAAACGTCAAAAGAAAACCACCGATTTCTCGGTGGCTTTTTTTCAAGTGGTCGGAACAGCGGGGCTCGAACCCGCGACCTCTTGGTCCCGAACCAAGCGCACTACCAACTGTGCCATGTCCCGACGTGGCGAGAATTCTCGCACGTGGTAATATACCACTTCGAAAACGGAATTAAAAGAGAGTCATCTGGTTTGTTTCGCCCATTCCGTCAAGAACGCCAAGTTTCCTCAGGGTTTCGATATCGGTTTGGCTCAGTTTCGTCCGGTCTCGAAGGTCTTCTATTGAGATAAAAGTACCATCTTTCCGAGCGCTTACGACCGTGTCCGCCGCTGCGGCTCCCAAACCTGAAATCACACTGAAAGGTGGAATGATGGATTTTCCTTTTTCATCTACTACCCAATCGCTCCCTAACGAGCGCATGAGATCGATGTTTTTGATATGGAATCCTCGATCGACCATTTCGGCGGCACAAATAAGGGTCTTCAGGACTTCATCATCCTTATCGGAATACTTTCTCTCCTCGCCGAAACGATCTTTAAAAACGGTCCCTGGAATCTTGCTTGCCGCTTGAAGGCGATGGATTTCTTCAACGATTTTATCAAGCGGCCATGTCATGACTTCGATATCGAATTTATCGCACCGCACGGTGAAATACGTGGCGTAGAACTCCAACGGATGATAGATCTTAAACCAAGCCACACGAACGGCTCCCATAACGTAAGCGGTAGCGTGTGCGCGAGGGAAAAGGTAGCGGATCTTTTTGCAGCTCTCAATGAAATAATCCGGAACTTTATGCTTCTTCATTTCCTCAATATCTTCATCTTTGAGGGGTTTACCAGCCTTGTTTTTACGGACATATTCCATGATTTTGAAGGACTTGGAGTTATCGATGCCCCAACCAATCAAATCGTTCATGATATCGTCACGGCATCCAATGACTTCTTGAAGGGTGGCAGTCTTGTTCTTGATTAAGGCTTCAGCATTATCGTTCCAGACGTTCGTGCCGTGGCTTAAGCCGGAAATAATAAGGAGGTCATTAAAAGTATGGGGAAGGGCTTCTTCCAGCAAGCCTTGAACGAAAGACGTTCCAAATTCTGGGAGAGCAATGGCTCCAGTTTTAAAGCCCAGTGGGTTCTGGTGAAGACCCAAAGCATCAGGCGAAGAAAACAAGGAGAGAACCTTCGGGTCATTCATCGGAATTGTCATGATATCGATGCCCGTAAGCAAGGACATCATGCGGAGCGCCATCGGGTCGACGTGGCCTAAAAGATCGAGTTTCAAAACCGAATCGTGCATGCTCGCGAATTCGTAGTGGGTTGTTAACCAGCTTGCATCGGGGTCATCAGCGGGGTGCTGGAATGGCGTGAAATCGAAAATATCCATATCGGCGGGAATGACAACGATGCCGCCCGGGTGTTGACCGGTGGTCCGTTTAACGCCGGCGCAGCGCGAAGCGAGATAGGCAGCCCAAGCTTTATTAACCGCGCCCCACTCTTGATGGAGAACGCGCTCATAGTAGCCTCGAACATAGCCGAAAGCGTTCTTCTCTTCGGCGGTAGCAATGGTACCAGCGCGAATAACGTGCGGATTCGAAATCGGTTCGCCTTTGGCGATCTTCTCATTTTCTTCTGGGGTACTCAAAAGCGTGCGGGTATAAGCGTGGGCCTTCGATTGGTAATCCGCCGGGAAGTTCAAATCGATATCCGGAACCTTTTCCGCTTTGAATCCGAGGAAGGTTTGGAACGGGATGTTCTGACCATTCCCTTCCATGATTTCTCCGCAAATCGGGCACTTTTTCTCCGGCAAATCAAAGCCGGATTTAATATTTGGATCGGTTGACCACTCAAAGTGATGACACTTATGGCAAAGATAATGCGGGGCCAAAGGATTGACTTCGGTGATGCCCGACATCGTAGCGACGAAAGAAGAACCGACCGAACCACGCGAGCCGACGATGTAGCCTTCTTCGTTAGCCTTTTTGATGATGCAATGTGCAATATAATACGTAACGGAATAACCGTTTTCGATAATTCCTTTCAACTCCTGTTCGATACGCTCAGGAATTGCCGGATCAGGATGATCCCCGTAGGTTTTGCGGATATTTTCATTAATAATCTCCCGCAATTTGACATCGGAGTTTGGCAAGTTAGCCGATGGCGGATAAAGATGATCCTTAAGGATCTGGATCGGTTCAACCTGATCCGCGACCCAATTGGTGTTTTTGATCACGATCTCTCGGCATTTTTCTTCGCTAAGGAATGGGCGGAAGCAATCGAGCATTTCTTGGGTCGAACGGAAATGCTGATCGGGGTTGGGGAAAACTTTGCCTAAACGATCGCGTCGGGCCGGATAAAGAGGATGGTTTCCACCACCAAGAGCTTTCTGGACAATATAAATATCGCGCAGAATCTTGTCTTCAGGATTCACGTAATGGCAATCGCCAGTCGCACAAACTGGTTTATGAAGCCCATCGGCAGTATCAATAATCGAATGCAAAACCTTCATCAGACGGTCTTGTTCCAAATCGCCCATATTCACGAGCCACGAATAGTTCTCGGGAGGCTGAACTTCAATGTAATCGTAGAAAGACATGCAGTCCTGAAGTTCCTCTTCGCTCTTGTTGCAGGCGATTTCGAAAACTTCACCATTAAAACAGGCGGAACCGAAAATCAAATTCTCCCGATATTGAATCAATTCTTCACGCGAAATCTTCGGCATTGATCCCGCCGAAAGAAAGGTCGTGTGAGAGTCGCTGATTAAACGATAAATGGCTTTGAGACCGGCTTGGTTTTTCGCAATCGCCACCATGTGGTAAGAGCGAAGATGTTTAAAGAAGTTTTGATTGGTTGAAACAAGGTGAGCCAAGTCAGCTTGCGTCAAATGTTCCGAATCTTTTGTTAAAATCGGAATAATAACCTGCCAAACGTTATTCAAGGCCTCAGCATCGTAATCGGCGCGGTGAGCGCTATCTTCTTCGTAGACATCCAAATTCAAGTTTCGGCTTAAAGCACCTAAGGTGTGACGGGCAGCTTCCGGAAAGAGATAGTGAGACAAAGCCAAAGTATCGATAACCGGATTGGAAATCGGCGGCATCCCGGCTTTAGCGCGAATCGCATTAAGGAAGCCGACGTCGAAAGGAGCGTTGTGGCTAACGAGAACCGCATCGCCAATGAAATCCGAAATGATTTTGGCAGCCGCGATTTCATCGGGGGCATCTTTGACCATTGAATCATCAATATGGGTCTTGGCAGTAATCATCTCTGGGATGTGAACACCAGGGTTGATGAACTGATCAAAATGCTTCGTGATCATACCGTGTTCAACGATAACGCCGCCGAATTCGGTCGGATGATCATAACGCGAGCTTAAGCCGGTCGTTTCAAAGTCGAGAACGCAATACTTAGCTTTCCGCAATTCAATCGGAGCAGGATTGAAAACATACGTCGGATAGTCAAACATGAAAAACTCGCAGCCATAAAGAGGTTTGATCCCCGTCTTTTTTGCCGCGCTTTCAGCGGCAGGGAAAGCTTGAATGACACCATGGTCCGTTATGGCGATGGCTTTCATTCCCATGCTCTTAGCGACATCAAAATAGTCGCTGACTTCGCCTAAGCCATCCATGGCTGACATTTTGGTATGGAGATGGAGCTCAACACGTTTGTCGGGTTCGGGATCCGTCCGAAGAGGCTCAGGCGGCAACATGTCGATATAATGAGCAAAAATTTGACGTTCGCTCGTGCGCTTATCAAATTCAATTGCCCCGCGAATTTTAACGATATCTCCAGGCTTTAACGCATTGAGGAATTCGGCGCTCATTCCGCTTCGCGATTCAATGGCGCGAACGTTAATAGCGCTCGTGGCATCGCCGACGCCGACTGTACCATAAAGCGAGCCTTT
>Ga0163159_1002812_pt1 | contig 13761 bp, 14 predicted proteins | sample BioMet9_FD_108702 | JGI IMG/M metagenome (GOLD analysis project Ga0163159, IMG submission 108702) | Microbial communities from bioreactor (seeded with sewage sludge) at Lawrence Berkeley National Lab, California, USA - Biofuel... | ecosystem: Engineered > Bioreactor > Anaerobic > Unclassified ... | reverse complement strand
CGCCGTGGTGGCCGGGTTCGATGCGGGGGAGAGCGTGCTCAGGGTCTACAAGCGTGGTGCGAGCACGCTCATGCTCTCGCCGGACAGCTTCGATGGTGACTATGAGGACATGGTGTTCACGGATCCGGAGCAGCAGGTGATGTTGCTCGGCGTCGTCATCTGGTACCAGGCCGGCAAGAAGGAGGGCAAGTGAGACGGACCGATGAGTCTCATTGACCCCGTTCGATTTCGAATAGAGGGACAGACCTAGGAGGAGCACATGGGGTTCAAGGACAGGATGGTCGGGATTGCCAAGGACACGGTGGCAAGCGCGTCCGACGCCGTCTCGGAGAGGGTGAGCGACGCGAACGAGGCGCATCTCGCGAAGAAGGACGTCCGTGACGCGGAGATCGCGCTCGCCAAGTCCTTCCACGAGACGCGGTCGTTCGGCCGAATGTCCGTCGATAGCGCGTCGAAGCTGGTCAGGTTCAAGGACGCGGTGAAGTTCCAGCAGACTGCCGCGAGCAAGGCGGGGAAGGCCACGGCAGCCGTGTTCACTGGTGGCCTGTCCCTCATCGCGAGCGCCGCGATAGAGCACCCGAAGGACAAGATCGTCTCGTTTGACGAGATCCGTGGGTACCAGATTCTCGAGGACGACTCGGTCATACAGAGCGGTGGCCTCGGCTCTGCGGTCGTCGGCGGGGTCCTGTTCGGAGCCGTGGGTGCCGTCGCCGGCGCCATGGGCGGTGCGAAGGCGACGAGCAAGTTCGTGGAGAGCATGGTGCTCAGGGTTGACATCGACGACATCGACTACCCGTGCGTCCTCATCCCGATAGTCGAGAAGCGCACCAAAAGGTCCGGGAAGGACTACCAGAAAGCGCTCAAGGAGTCGCAGGAGATCGCCCAGTGCCTCGAGATGATCCTGTCAAGCACAGGCAGGAAGAGCTCCTAGATTGAGTTCGATGGGCAGCATAAGGACGATCGCCCGGTTAGGGCACTAGGCACGGTCGTCTGGTTCCGGTCGGCGGGGGAGATGGGGTAGAGGATGCCTGCACTGTGCGACAGGGAGGTCTGGGTTCTTGAGAAGCTCGTGCTTGCGCGATGGCAGAAGCATGTCGGGTATGCCGACTACGCTACTCTTAACGCATTCGCTCTCGACAAATGCTTCGAGTATTATCCCTATGAGGATTCGCTTAGGTTTCTCATTGAACTCGGCCTCATTGAGATCGACGAGGGCTATCTCACTAATGGTTTGAGATTCCGGATTACGGCAGATGGTTTTATGGCTATTAATGAGGCGACTGAGAATAATCAGAAAAGGCTCAATGACAATACCAACGCTGCTCTCACGATGACATTTGCATTCATGTCAATGGGAATTGGTCTAACAATAGCTGGGGCTTCAGCAAACATGAATGCTGCTCTACAAGATTTCATGCTTGATGTAGGTGGAGGCTTACTCTTAGGAGCCGGTGTGATAACAGCTGTGGTTCAAGGCGTGCTATTCACGAGGAGCCGCCAGAACCGCATGGAACGTTATGATTTGTGCCAGTGGGAAAAGAATCTTCCATCCGTAAACAAGTATGACTCTCTATGGGAGCACCTTCGTGTTGATGGGCATGACGCGGGCTCTATGTCGTTCCGTGAGATTAAAGATATTCTTGGCTTCCGCGTTGGGTTTTCGTTCTCGAACTATAAGAAGGAGGCTCCTGTTTATGGCTATCAAGTTGGAAAGGTGTCATGGGTAAGAAGGACAATCGAGTTCTCAAAGGTAAATCAAGAGAGTAATGAGAACGAGACTGGATCGACAGACTAGCAAAGGGGAAGGGTTTGTACGCCATGGATGTGTCAACAGTGGCTGCAATCGGCAGTATCGGGAGCTGTCTTGGCTCGCTCCTCGCGGTGGGAGTGGCTCTTTACGTGTTCTTCGCGTCGAAGCGGCCTCAGGTTGTTGCTTACCTTGATTCGCGGACGGATCACGGGACGCTGTACTTCGTGGTGAAGAACGTTGGTAGCGGCGTTGCCTATGACATCAAGATTTCTGGTTTCGACTACGAGATGGTCATGCAGGAAGTGGCTCCGGCTGTACAGGCTAGCTTCGTGAAGAAGGGGGTCCCGATGCTTGTGCCAGACGCCTCACGTAGAACGGCTATTGCCGAAACTGGTTGGGCCAGAGAGCACATCGCAGAGAAGGTGCCTCATATCCAAGTGGCCTATGCAAGGATGAGAGCATGCGGCCGCAAGAAAGCGATGACGGAAGAGTTCGCGCTCGACTACTACTCCTTCGCGAACTCCCTCTATGAGAAGAGCGATGTTGTAAAGATGGTCGCCGCTATGGAAGGGACGGCAAAAGCAGCGAAGGAGATTGCGTCGACCTTGGCTGATCGTCACTAAAATGCCGAAATGCTGGGGTGGCTAAGCTTTTCGGAGGGGTCAACTGATTGACTGGAAATATGATTCATGCGCTTTGATAGCCGGAGGTGTGTTTCATGGACAGAGATGAGCGTAATGCACGGATCGAGGATGCTGTGTCGAAGTCCATATCGGCGGCCAACCGTTACCCATTCCTGTTTGTCGGGTCTGGGTTGTCGCGCAGGTATCTCGGGACTTCCGATTGGGTGAGCTTGCTGCATGGCGTCTGCTCCCAGACTATCGGAGAAGAGGAGTTCTTGGTGCTAAGGAGCAGGGCATCAACGTCCTTCAGACGGGGCGAGATACCGTCAGAGCTACCCTATCTTGCCGAGGTCATGGAGGATGGCGTCAACGATTCGGTGCTCCGTTTGCCCGAGTTCTCGGAACTCCGATCCAGATACTCTAAGGAAATTGAGTCCGGCGTTTCCGCCATGAAGATTCTCGTCTCTGACACTCTCAGGGGCATGTCTGCGACCCCCTGTCCGGAGATTGCCGAACTCGCTGCGGCAGGACATGATAAGGTTTCAGGTGTTATCACGACAAACTACGACAAGCTCTGCGAAGAGCTGTTTCCTGGCTTCGACAGGTATATCGGTGAGGAAGGTCTCATATTCCGAGACCCGACATTTGCACAAGAGATATACGAGATTCACGGATCCATCGACGACCCCGCGAGCATCGTTCTCACTAGTGCGGACTACAGATCATTCGAGGACAAGGAACAGTATCTTGCGGCCAAGATACTGACGGTGTTCATGGAGTATCCAGTGATATTCCTTGGCTATTCCATCGCAGATGAAAACGTAAAAAGCATCTTAGGGGAAGTGGCCAGGTGCGTCGGTCCCGAGCATCTTGATGAACTCAAGGACAGAATTGTATTCGTTGACTATGGGAATGGCGGGGATCATCCGGTAAGCACTCATTCCATGGAGTTCCATGGCAGGACCCTTACCATGACCAGAATAACGACTAATGATTTCATGCCTATTTATAAAGCAGTAGCAAAGTCCAGCAAGCTCTACGACGCACGATTTATCAGGGAAATGAGGGGGAGCATATATCGTCTCGCGGCAGCGGTTGATCCAAAGTCGGAAGTTGTCACTGCCGGTGTAGACGCGGTCCTCGATCACTTCGAGCCAGGGCAAAAAGTTATCATTGGATTGGGTCTTCCTGACCGGATATGGGGCGTTCCAATAACGGTCGACGAGGTCTATGAGGACGTCGTCATGGATGACCAGCTTATCTCCCCGGAGCTCTTTGTTGACTTCTACTTGGATAAGACTCTGAAGGCATCCGTTGTCCCATTTCAAAAGTATGTTTCGGCATATGCCGGCAAGCTTTACGGAACAGTGCTCAAGAAGTTTAACGAGCAGACTAGTGTCGACGCGTTTCGAAATCCAACCACTCGAGCGTTACTCGAAGGACAAAGAAGGAGATTCTCCGGCAGTCTTTCCGTGGGTGGTCTCATTAGTCGTCTTGGTCCCGAGAACGCGTACAAACACCTCTTCGTGCTCGAGGACGACGAAATTGATGCATACGAATTGGGGGAGTACCTTAAGTCATTCCTCAAGCCAATAGAAGGAGACAAGGACGCCTTACGCGACTTCTTGAAGAGTCCAGAATATAGGAGAGCAGTCAGGATTTATGACTTCATACGCTATAGATACGGGAAGTCCCCCGACATTCACCAATAGTGTGGGACGACGCACACCTAGCTTCAGTCAGGGGACCTACTCCTCATATCCTAACTAGGGATTCCCCTAGCAGTGAAAGTGTACCAATTCGTGGGGAAGTGTAACACCACATTCGAAAAAAGCACCTCGTCCGGCGGCTACCAGACGAGGGCACGACAACACACTGATGGAGGCGGTTGTCATGGCCAAGGATAGCAGAGCCGACTGGGGTTCGGTCACCGAAATCGAGCGCGGCAAGCGCTACCGCCTGCGCTGGTGGGCGAACGGCCCGGACGGCTACCGCCGACGCTCCGAGACCGTGAGGGGCACCAGGCGCGAGGCGTGGGACCGCCTTGCGGCCCTGAGGCTCGACCACTCGACCGACGCGCCGGTCCCCACCGTGGGAGAGTGCTGGCGTCGATGGTACGAGCCCGACCTCGTGCGGCAGGTCGAAGCGGGGGACCTGTCGAGAAGGACACTCGAGGAGTACAGGGCGGCGTGGAGGGTGCAGGTCTCTAGTGTGTGGGCGGACGTGCCAGCCGACCAGGTGAGGCCGCTCGCCGTCCAGCAGTGGCTCTCGGGCCTTACCCACAACCCCGCCAGGGTGGCCGTCATCGTCATGCGGCGGACGCTCGCCTACGCCGTGCGCTACGAGCTGATCGAGAGCAACCCGATGGACGTCTCGTACGTCATGCCGAGCGTCTCGACGTCGGCGAGGACTGACGACTTCGTGTGGGACTCGGGCGGCCTGTGCGACTGCTGGCGTGCCACGCACGGCAGCTTCGTCGAGCCCGCCTTCCTCCTCTCGGCCTTCGGGAGCTGCAGGGTCGGCGAGTCCCTCGCGGCCAGGGCCGAGGAGGTGTCCCGCATGGACGTTGGGGACATCGCGGTCGCCGTCGTGCCCATCACGAGGCAGGTCTTGGGTACGGGAAGGAACCCTACCGACCGACTCAAGAACCCCCAGAGCAAAAGGCCGGTCGTGCTCGCCGGTGACCCCGCCGAGAGGCTGCTCGGGCTCGCGTCAGAAGTGGGATGCGGGTGGCTCACGAACGACGGGTGCGGACGCCCCCTCTCGCAGCAGATAGCGCGAGACGAGTTCGCCCGCTCGCTCGGGGCAGTCGGCATGGACGCCCACCCGTACCACAACCTCCGCAACTCGTGGGAGACCGTGGCAAGGTGGACGCTCAGGATGCCGCCCTGGGTCACCGAGAAGATGATGGGGCACGCCGGGAAGGACGTCACGGCGCGCCACTACGACCGCCCCCAGGTCGAGGAGTTCGCCTCGACGCTCGCCCAGGCGTGGGCGCTCAACCCCTTCGCCGATGGCCTGGACTTTTCGCGTTAGGGACTATTAGGGACGCAAGCGGATTATGCACCACCGTCTACCTGCTGTTTTTCTGTATACATAGCTATCCCAGGTAGGCAAGGACAGCATCACATGGCATGGCCTAGTCTCCCTACCTGAGCATATACAGTCGTAAATTCATGAGAACGTGGTTGTTTCGGCGTTTAGGGACGCGCTCGGGACGCGATAATGGTTGCCAGACTTGTATGCAACCAGGACGCCGGCCACGTGAGATAGAATTGGTCAGAAGGCAACGGAGGAGCGACGATGGCCCTCGTGGATGCGGTGACAGGTATCAGGAAGGCGACCCGGAGGGTCATCGACACGGCGATCGCGCGTGGGACCATGGTGGCCGCGCTCGAGGGCGACTTCTACCTCCGGATGAGGGATGCAATGCGCCACATGTCCGCGCGGAAGGGCAGGCGGCCATGACCGCCCCCCGCCAGGTACCGCCGCTCCCCTCCCGCGCCTACGTCTCCGTGACGCTCGACGTGGACGAGTCCGGTCGTGAGATGCTGCGGACGGTCTCGCTCGACGGACGCCGCTGGCAGGTCACGCGGGAGGGACCGCCACGGACCGTGGGACGAGCCACGGAGGCGCTGGTTCGTAGGAAAGAAGAAGCAGAGCAATCAAAAGAAAGGGCAGCAGTATGGATAGTGAAATTACCGAAAGCATTTCTCCAGATGATTTGAGCTCTGAGGATTTGAGAATACTGCGGATATTTTCTAGCAAAGTTGGAGGCAAAATTGGCGGGAGACTATGTAGGACAATCCCACCATTCGCTAAAAGTACGAGTGCTATCAAGAGTTTAATTAAGCTTAGATGCATTAAGGAATGCACTGAGGGATGCTCGGGGACTCTTGAGCTGACGACTGTTGGCTATTGTGTTGCCAATGCTGCGGTATTTGCAAAGGAAAGAGAGGTAAATACTAACTTCGGCACTACGTATCCTCTTTTTATCTCACTATTCGCTTTTGCCGTAAGTGTCTGTGCCCTCTTTAAGACTTCTCTGGTCGAAATTACGTTCGTAGAAAGTTTAGTTATCAGTATAATTTGCTTAAGTTTTATATACCCACTTATATGTGCGATTCGGATTGAAATATACAAAAAAATCCCATATATTACTAAATTTTGGGAGACTGCTTTATTCATTGTATGCTTTGCAATATGCTACTACATAGCATTAGCAATTACACTCGCCCATCTTCCAGAGATTCAATCTTGGATGCTGTCCCTCTCAAGATAATTGCGACATCTGAAAGACAGCTTCATAGTTTCTCCCTAACGTAAAAACAGCCTCTGCCCGACGCACTGGGCGCCAGACGGGGGCTGTTGTGTTTCCGCAGGTAGACGGCTCGTTGTGAGGCCGTCTGAGGCCCTGCGATGGATGGTGTGGGGCAGTCGGCCGCGGTTTGCGCCTCACGCATGGCACGCAAGCGCGGTCGCGTATGACGATCGGCGGTTCGTGTCAATCAAACCCCGCCGCCCACGACGTCGAGCGCCTTGGAGGAGCCGACGTTGACGAGCGTCCACGTACCGTCACCGTGGTCGAGGACGACCCACCTCTGGGCGTTGGTCCCGTTGGCCTCGTATGTCTGGATTCCGGTCCCGTCGCCAAGTCCGGCTCCTATGCAGTCGAGCCTGAGGCCGGGCGCGCATTCTGGCTCGAGCTCGATGGGACGGGCGGACTCTGGGCTGTAGCCACCGCCGACCGTTCTTACCAGCCACCTCTGCGCGGCGCTGCCGTTGGGCGTGTGGACCTGCACCGCGGTGCCGTCCGCGGTACCCGCGCCCGCCACGTCAAGGGCGAGTCCGCACGACGTCGCCGTGAGGGTCACGGAGCCGTCGTCGTTGTGCGCCACGGCCCACCTCTGGGCGTCCGTGGCGTTGCCGTCGTACAGCTGTACCGCGGCGCCTCTCGTGTTCCTGGCGAGCGCGAGCCAGTCGGCCCGAGAGCCGTAGAACCTGTCGAGGTCGAGGTTGCCCGAGTATCCGTCGAGCCTGCCCGTCGAGGAGTACTGGCGGATGGCGCACGAGTATGACCCCTCGTTCCACGGGGAGGACTGGTAGCCGGTGGCCACGGAGTTGGCGTACTGCGCCACCCACAGTTGGGCGTCGTCCACGCCGAGCGAGAAGGCCACGGACGAGGAGGCGTACACGAGCGGCATGACGCCCGTCCGTGCCTTGACCTCCGCGCAGAACTCGGCGATCCACTCGTCCTCGTCCCCCGAGCCGAAGAGGCTGTTGCCGTACCCCTCCCAGTCGAGGAAGAGCGCGGCCTGCCCGATGTACGGTTCCGCCGCCGCGAGGAAGTTTGACACCTCGTGCGCCACGGTGTTGCCACGGGCGTAGTGGTAGAGGCCGAGCAGCTTTCCCGAGTCGAGCGCTCCCCCGGCCTGCGCCGAGAGGTACGCGCTCGTGTACGTGGTCCCCTCCGTGGCCTTGACGATCACGAAGTCGGCGGGGACGGATGGCACGTCGATGTATCCCTGCGCCCCCGAGATGTCGATGCCGTCAAGCCCCGACGATGCCAACGCCGCATGCGGCATGGCCATGAGCGCCGCAAGAAGGGCCGAGCCGCCGACGAAGGAACGCCTTGTGAGATTGTGGCCATCCATCCTATGCCGCCGTCCCGGTCGAGGTCGTGTCGTCGGACTTGGCCTCCACCGTGAGCTTGACCCGTGCCAGCGCGTCGAGGATCTTCGACTTGACGCCGATGGCCGTGAAGAGCAGGTAGGTGGTCTGGCAGCCGCCCACGAGGGTGACGGCCACGGTCGGGATGTCCGTGAGCGGGGTCCCGCTCGTGATGACATAGGCCACGCCCGCGACGAGGCAGACGACAAGGGCGACCGCCTGCTTGGTGTGGGCGCTCCACGCCTCGCTCTGGCAGAGGGAGACGACGAAGGGGAGGATGACGGAGATGACGACGATGGCGCCGCCGCTGATGATGGTCTGCATGTGACTGTCCAATCTGTCGAATCGGTAAGGAAAAGGCCCCGCAGGGCCTCGTGGTGCTGATATGGGTGGGTGCTACCTTCCGTCGATGCGCTGGTCGCATCTGGTCTCAACGCGGGAGAGCCTCGTCTCAATGCCTTCGACGCGCGTGGAGAGCGCCGAGAGCTGCTGGGAGTGACCATCGAGAGACGCCTTGAGATCCTTGAGGTCAGACTTGACCTCCTTGACGTCTCCCCCTATGTCCCCGAGCTGGTCGCCGAATGACTGCATCCCCTCGGTCCTCGAGTCCCGGCGCTGCAGATAGGCGACCACCATCGTCACGATGGCGGCCGTGACGCCCAGGAGGGCCATGGCCTGGTCGAAGTCCACCGGCCTCACCTCCATCCCGTGACCTTGACGATGGTGATGTAGTCGCCGAGGACGTTGCCGTTCGCCAGGCCCCACAGCCCCGTCCACCACCCGCTGCTGTTGTACGTGCCGATCGTGGTGCCGGATATCTGCACCGCCTTCGACTTGACGAACATCCCGCTCCCGGGGTTGAACACGTTGCAGGTGAGGTCGAGGACCTGGCCGTCCACGCTCGTCGCGCCCGTCACGGGGGTGACCATGACCGAGCCCTTGTGGCCGTCGTCGGTCCTGAACTCTACGAGCAACCGCACGAAGTCCGCCGCCGTCTCCGAGAGCGTGCAGCCTGCGTTGATTGCGTTGTCCCACTTGTCGAAGAGCACGACGGGCTGGATGGCGGTGGCTATCCTCTTGTAGAGCGTCACGGCGTCGGTCCCGGACGTGATGTGCGTGTCAGTGCCGACGAGCAGCGCCCACAGGGCTGCCATGGATGCGTTCGCGCCGTCCGCGGCGAGGCTCGGGTCCTTGGCAAAGATGCGTTGCCCCTCAAGGTAGACGCATCCGCCCGTCTCGCCGGCCGGACCGGTCCTCCCGACGGCCACGCGGGCGGGCTCGCCGTCCCACGACGAGTCGCACGTTATCTCCGTGCCCTCCGTGGAGTGCATCCCGACGCCCTCGTAGTCCGTGCCGCCACGGTGCCACTCCACGCCGCGGATGGTCACCAGGCCGCCCAGGAAGCTTATGACGCCGTTGGCGGCGTCGATGGTCAGCAGCTCCGCCAGGACCTTGCGGAAGGCGAGCTTCGCGCTCGTCAGCAGCAGGTTGAGGCCAGAGAGGTCGTGGTCCCCGGTCGAGCTGACGTGGGCGCCGTCGGCGTCCCACCAGAAGTGGTTATCCGTGGCGGCGGCGACGTCGCGCGTGGCGTCGCCGGACCCCACGACGGCGGTCACGGTCATGGACTTGGACGACGAGCCCACGCATGAGATCGCCACCGTGTCGCCCCTTTTGACGGCGGGGCTCGTGGGAAGCGTCACCTGGTTCGTGCCATCCTCGCTCGTCACCTGGCCGTCGAGCGCCACGAGCACCGATCCGCCCGAGCTGTCGGCCAGGGCCGTGCCGTAGATGGTCGTGGTGGTCGTGGAGGTCGAGGCCGCTTCGGTGGCCGCCTTGGTCGCCGTCGCCGCTATGAGGTCGGTGAGGAGCTTTCCTGCGTCTGCCATCAGACCCCCTTGTAGGTCGTCTTCATCAGTAGGCCCGCCTTGAGGTCGAGGTCGACCTCCTTGACGAGCGTCTTGTGCGCCGTGCCGTCAACCGTGAGCGTCACGACGTCACCCTCGGTCAGTGGTACGTAATGCTGCTGGACCGTCCACTCGTCGTCAGACGTGCCGTCAGAGGCGAGGTAGCTGTCCGCGAGCGCCTGCGCCGCCGTGGCGGTGGCCGGCGAGAGGTCGGACACCGATTGCAGCTCGGAGACCATGTAGCCGCGCCTCGCCGACGAGCTCGCGGACGATGCCGAGGCGTCGGAGAAGGCCGTGATGTGGTTGGAACTGGAATCGGTGTAGTCCACGATCACGCGCCCAGGAGTAGACAGTGCGTCGGAGCTGTAAGACACGTCGCCGTAGACGAGAGGGCCGCCGGCGTCGAGCGCATAGGCCGGCGTCTTGCCGGACGGCACGGCATATGGCCCGCATGTCACATGGCCGTCCGCAGCCACGTCCATCCGGTCGGATGCCGTGTCGCAGACGTCCTCGAGCACCGACAGATAGCTCTTTCCGATGTCCCACGTGGCAGCAGACGTGTAGATATGGTCGTTCGCGCTCGAAAGCTCGGTGTAGGGCCTGCCGCACGTGGAGCAGACCTGCGACACCACGTCGAGCGCCCTTCCTCCCACACCGACGGACCAGCCGCCCACCATGAGGTCGGTCGAGAGCGCGTAGAGCATCGAGTGCAGCTCCATCGAGCCCTGCCAGCGGCCATGCGACCACGTGAGGTCGTCCGCCGTGACCAGGAACGTTCCGAGCACCCGCGTGAACCCCCAGTCGGGTATGGAGTGCGTGATGCGGATGGCCGACGTGCCGTCCCAGTCGGTCCCGTCCACCATGAGCGTGCCCGATGCGCGGGTGTCGCTGTAGTACTGCCAGGTGAGGCTCGACCCCGACCGCACGACGCCCGTGAGCGGCGCACGATGGGCCAGGGTCGCGGGGTCCACCTGCTCGAAGGTCAGCTTGTCGGCGTGGGACTGATGTTTCGTCCAGTCGTGGCCGGTCAGGAGGTCGCTCATGTCGGGTCACACTCGCCCATCGTCACCGACACGGTGCCGTAGTCGGCGAGGCTGTGGACGGGCGACACCTTGGTGACGGCCACGCGGTGCCAGCCGCCCCACGGGGTACGGTAGACGGCCGTGTGCGCCCGCGAGAGGCGGAAGAACGACTCGAAGTCCGAGCCGAGGGCGCTGCCCTCCACGAGCGTGCCCGACGCCGTGATGGCCGACGTGTAGCCGTCGCCGAACCACGTGGCCTCGAACTCGCCTCCGTTGGGCGTGTCGGTCACGGTGTCGGCGGTGATGTCCCAGCCGTGCGTCATGTCGCACATGAGCGCGGCGGCCTCGGAGAGGTCGTCAGCCCAGTTCCACACGGCGAGCCTCGCCGAGAGCAGCGGGCCGTCGGCCTCCCACGTGTCCCACGACTCGTCGTCCACGGCCAGCGCGAACAGCCTGTAGCCCGTGTTGAGCGGGGGGCAGGCGCGGTAGGTGCCGGCGGTGGAGGTCTCGGGGCACTCCACGTAGAGCGTACGATCCGGCCACGTGACGGCCATCCACACGCCGGTGGTCGCATGCGAGCCGAGCGCGACGAGGAGCGACGTGCCGGACGCCTCGGTCGTGACCGTGGGGGCCAGGGTCTCGCCATGGCCGGCCTGATATGAGACGGTGGCCGCGACGGACCTCGTGACGGTCGTGTCGCGTGTCGTGATGGACGCCTCCACGGTGACGGACTCGCCGCTCGTGGGGATCGCCGAGAGCGACGATTGCGGGATCGTGATGGTGCCCGAGCTCTCGAGGTCGGTGACCGTATAGGAATCGACCAGACCGTCTATCGTGATGGTCATGGAGTTGCCACCGTGCGCGAAGTCGAGACTGTAGGCCAGCCTGAGGCCGTCCGGCGACCATGCCAGGGAGCCGATCGTGAGGGTCGGCGACCAGACCAGCCCGAACGTGGCATCTCCCACCGGTCCCGCCGCGAACGCACCCGAGCTGCCGTACGAGGCGTCGGTGCGGCACGCCTGCACCTCGAGTTCCGCCTCGTCGTACGTGGTGCCATCAAGAGTCGTTGACACCCCGTTCGGTGACCACTTGCGCGCGGCCTGGGACGACACCGCACCGGACGAGTCCACCGCTGATAGCATGGTCGTCCACACGTCGCCCCAGCCACCGTTCGCCGCCGAGCCGTTGACGATGTCGAGCCACGGGCCCCAGTCGGCCCACGTGCCGGACACGAGGCGTTTCCGGGTGCGGTAGCGCACGAGGTAGCCCGAGCCGTCGCATGACCAATAGGGATACCACGTCTTGGAGCCGTTCGCGGCAACGGAGGTGCCAAGTGCCGAACCCACGGAGGTACCAAGTCCCATAGAGGACGGCACGGGAAGTGTCGAGCCGTAGGCGTTCGCCGGGCGGGCCTCCCACCGCTGCGCAAGCGTGCCGTTCGAGGCATAGAGGTCGAGCTTGGTGCCGAGCTGAGTGGAACCCGCCGCCGCGTCGAGCATCGGGCCGGACGATGCCACGTCCGAGCGGAGGTTGTAGCCCGCGACCGTGACGCCGTTGTGCATAAGATAGCTCGATTTCGTGGCGAGCCAACGACAGGCACCTGAGGCGTCGTCCGCCCATTGCTGGACGGGCGTGCCGTCCGCCGTTCCTGCACCTCGAGCATTCATGCAGAGAGCGGAGCCGACGTTCGTGAGCCTGGTGAGGCCCGTCTGCGGGTCGGTCCTGGCGACGAACCTCTGGGCGTCGGTGTCGTTCTCGCTCCACAGCTCGAGCTGCGTGCCCTGCGCGGTGGAGGCACTCGGCACGTCCACGCACACGGACTGGTCGAGGCCGGAGCGTATCTCGTAGGTGCCATCGGGCAGGGCCCCCACCGTGGGGATGACGATGACCGGGATTGCCAGCGTGGTCGTGCTCACGAGACAGAGCCGGTTTCCGTTGGCCGGGGTCGTGCCCGAGACGCCGCCCACGTAGAGCGACGACCCTGACGGCTGGATGTAGTAGCTTGCGTAGCCCGTGGAGTCGTAGGTCACCGTCGAGCCCGTCGCCGCGAGCGTCCACGTCTGCGCCGTCGTGTCGTTGTCGTCCCACTGCTGGAGCCTCGTGCCGGACGTGAGCGAGCCGTTTATCACGTCGAGCGACTTGCCGGAGAGCACCGACAGGAGCTGCCATGTGGTCGTGGTCCTAGCCATGAGGTGCCACAGCTGCGCAAGCGTGGAGTTGACCGTATACGTTTGCACGGCGGCGGCATCGGAGGCTGAACCGGCTGCCACGTCCACGCAGAAGCCGGCGGCGGACGCGCACAGAAGCCGGCAGGTGCAATCGGTGAGTGCCATGGTGCCTCCCTAGCTTCTTGCCTGGGCCACGAGCGGCCTGAGCAGGGTCACGAGCTGGTTGTAGGTGTGCTCGTCGGAGTTGATGGTCGTGCCTCCGAGGTCGATGACGTAGGTGTCACCGCCCGTCCTGCCACCCGCGTCCTCGATGGCCTGCGCCACTATCGGCTCGACGTGGGAGTCAGGGAGCACCGTCTCGCCCCCGGCGTCGCCGAAGACGCCCAGGGTCGGGGTATCGGCCCAGGCGCCGTTGGCGTAGAAGCTGATGGTCGGAAGCGAGAAGTTCGTCGGGTCGAGATTGAAGCTGCCGTCCACGTGCAGGGACGGGACGTGTATCTGCGAGAACATGTCCGCGAACTTGCCGGGGATGGAGCTGATGAAGTCCCAGATGTTCTGCGGAAGGTTCGAGAAGAAGTCGAGCAGCGGCTGCATGAAGTCCACCGAGCTGCTGCATGCCTGGCT
>Ga0163159_1002811_pt1 | contig 13763 bp, 10 predicted proteins | sample BioMet9_FD_108702 | JGI IMG/M metagenome (GOLD analysis project Ga0163159, IMG submission 108702) | Microbial communities from bioreactor (seeded with sewage sludge) at Lawrence Berkeley National Lab, California, USA - Biofuel... | ecosystem: Engineered > Bioreactor > Anaerobic > Unclassified ... | reverse complement strand
TGATGATCAAGAGAACGTGTTGTAACAAGCATAATGAAAACCGAAAAAAAGTATAATATTATGATAGTTATAGATTAGCTAAAAAAATACATAAATTTGTCAGACATCTGCGGAAAGACAGATTCAGGACGAGATAGAGCAGAACGAAAGATATTCCGGGAAAAAGAAATACAGAATGAAAGAACAGCTTGAGTGGTCAACAGCAAAGAAATAAGAAAGCCAGATGGCTCAGGAAAAACCTCGTATCCATCTAGCAGGAAACTGTTCTCCCCCGGTTATTTAAGAAATCCTGAAATTTTCCGGACCGCCAAAGTTTACTTCTTTTTCTTTAAAGGCGAAAGAGCCCTCCTATTCTTCCGGTGTCTTTTTCTTAATATCTCTTTCACTTTTTGCTGACAGTATAATTGAAATTTTTAATTGGATCAAAATATCCCTTGCACCCGGACAAAGTTCTTCCCCTTTGCTATGGACAGGGTCAGCTTAAAGTTCCTATTCTTTTGTAAGTGCCATACGGGGTGGGTTATATATCTTAATTTATATAGAGTTCAATGACGGAAGCGATAGAGAAGTTTGCCTTCTGTCCCAGGTCTGTGAATAATTATTGAAATCAAATAGTTATTGAAATTCTTTAATTTGCTTTCATAACTTAGAGACCGAATGTGTTCGAATGCTTCTGTTCCGGCCTATATTTTCATTGACAGATTGGAGGATTTAAGCCTGAAATGGGTAGGAAACCTGTTTCAAATCCAGCTCTCAGAAGCTGAATAAAGGTGTAACAGTGATATGGTAGAAGGAAGAATTCTGGTTGTTGAGGACGAGCATATCGTTGCAATGGGAATACGGATAATGCTGAAGAATCTGGGACATACTGTTACGGGTGTAGCTTCATCCGGAGAGGAAGCCATTAGCAAAGCCGAAAGTACCCTACCTGATCTTGTGCTTATGGATATTATGTTAAAAGGTAACCTGAATGGTATAGAAGCATCAAAGGAGATAATTGCCAGGTTCGGTATTCCAGTTGTTTACCTTACTACCTGTTCGGACCGTAAGCTTCTCGAACAGATATGGAATATGGGGTCTGGATGTATTGTGAAACCTTTTGATGAAAAGGACCTGGAAAAGAGTATTGATATCGTTCTTTCGCGGTGTGGGCTGGAGAAGAAGGATGTGAAAGAAAACTCACGAAAGCTTCAAAGCGATTCAGAAAAAACCCGGCCTACTTCAGATTACTTACCCGGTCCCGAAGGTTCAAAGTAAACTTTCAGGCAGTGTGCTAATATTTTCTGAGAAATTACATATTTTAAGAGAGTCATATGCTAAATCCCACATGCTTTATCGGTGGGATACAGCGTCATCTGTACCGATTTTCGTTATCTAAAAATTTAGTTATGTCTCCTACTAATATATACCATACCGTCACTGCAAGGCGATTCGAGAATCTAGAAAGCTTGTCAGAAACAGGGTATGGCATACCCAAAAGGATTGGGAACGTCAAGTAGGGGAAAGCCGGAAGCGTAATAGCATCTCAAGTATATAACGCCTATAAATTTCATACTGTTTTCTTACACCTGCGGAACGCGGGGAAGGGCTTGGGGACTTGTTCTCAAAAGAGAAAGGAATGAACCAGGAAGCTTCTCCCTCAAAACTGACCCGAAAGGCGAAGAATTAAGGGAGAGGTAGTTCACGAGATTGGAGAACTTAGAATTAAACCAGTACCTGTAATTCTGGAATATATTACCAACTTTATAAGTATTAAAAGCAGGTTAAATTAAATAATACCTCAGGTTACATTAAATAGCTTTTTTAAAATCTCATACATTTTCCTGCTTCTATTTCTTAGACCCGTACTTTTAATTTGCGAAAACTTCCTACAGAAAATCCGTTGGTTGTAGGGCTCAAAGCGTTAAGTTCATTTGCAGTCTCGCTTAGAGAAAGCATAAAGTCCGTCCTTATCCTGAAAATAAGCTCTTCAGGCTCTACACAGCAAAAAAGTGTTGGTTCACCTTCAATTATCCGGACATACCCCTTCTTCTCCATTCCTCTGAGAGTTCCATAAACTTTAGATCTGGGGACTCCGGAACTTTCTGCAATTTCACTGGCTCGCGCTTGCTTAAGGCAGACAAGTACTGCGTAGATTTTAGCTTCGTTTCTGGTAAACCCCAGCTTTTGCAGATTTTCTATAATTTTACGAGTCACTTCCTTCTCCTCCTTTTCACCCATATTCCGATTAAATCTATCGAATTTGTTGGCTGACCGCCTTTCTTAAAATCCTCACCATCATCTCAAGACTCTGAACATAGTCCTCTATATCCTTCTCATCTACAAGTTTAAGCAACTCATCGAGAATTTGATTAGAATAGTTATAACACTCTAATCCTTTCTCAGTCAGCGAAACAAGCACTTTCCTTCGGTCTTCCGGGTCAGTTTTCCGAAATACCAACCCTTTTCTCTCCAGATCATCAACCAATCGAGTGAGGCTGCTTTTATCCATACCTGTGTACCTCCCTATGGTTGAGGGCATGATCTCACCTTCCATACCTATGATCTTGATTACTACGGGCTGATTCTTGCTTAGATTCTTGAATTTGCTAATGATTTTCTTCTGAAAAGTCTGTTCAAAAATAAAATTGTCAAGAGCATCCCTTTCCATCATCAGAAGAATTATTTTCTTCAGCGTTGCTTCATCCATTTTATTCACTGTTCCTCTTTACACCTGATTTTGCAATCATAAGCATATTCTCAGGGAGTAATTTCCGAATATAATGAATTATAATAATATTGATTTTTCAATTATACAAAATTAAATAATTGAAAAATCAATAGTTGATAAATCAACAATACTCTTAACATATTTAAGCTTCACGGTTCACACATATATAAAAAAATTGTAATGTATATAAACTGATTTCCTTTGTTTTGCAAAAAAATCTAATTCTCTGATCCTTTGAACTCAAAAAACTCGTTAAAGAAAAGTCAATTAGAAAAAAAAGGATTTAGAAATCCTTTAAAACATAAAATAAGAAGTTATATTTCCAGAAATTAATTTTTCAGAAGGTCAGGTAGAATTGAAAGGTTTAAAATAGAATCAGACTAAAGACTTAAAACCTGGCTGCAAATTGATTTTATCCTGATTTGTCCCACTATACTCTTTACCTGGAGGTCTGTTCCTGAAAGAAAAGCTTCTTGAGACCAAATCCGCATTTATGGCCTATTTTAAAGAGCGAGAAGCCGAGATCAATGGTTCTCTCCTTGCCGTGCTGTCCGGGGAAAACCTCCTTTTTCTCGGGCCGCCTGGAACGGCAAAAACTCAGCTTGCGAAAAATATCTGCCAGTCAATCGAAGGCGGAAATTTCTTCAATTATCTCCTGACAAGTTTTTCCACCCCTGAAGAGCTGTTTGGCCCACTCTCCTTAAAAGCCCTGGAAAAAGACGAGTTCCACCGGAAAATCGATGGCTGCCTCCCAACTGCACATATCGCTTTGCTGGATGAAATTTTTAAAGCGAGCAGTGCGATCCTGAACAGCCTCCTGACGATCCTCAATGAGCACAAATACCATAACGGCAGAGAGCTTGTAGACGTGCCCCTGCTTTCGGTTTTCGGGGCATCCAATGAGCTTCTTGATGAAAACGAGAGTCTTGAAGCTCTTTATGACCGCTTTTTATTCAGGTACAGGCTCTCCTACATTCAGGATGATGAGAATTTCCGTGAACTCCTTTTCAGGAGCCCTGAAGAATTCGAATCTGCTGCAAGTCTCAGGGTTTCCGCAATATACGAACTCCGAGCACGCGCAAAGGACATTCCTGTTGATCCTGACGTTGAGGTCATCATAACTGAGCTTCGAAAAATCCTTCAACTTCAGGAAATTGAAATCTCAGACCGGCGCTGGAAAAAAGTTATTCAGGTCTTGAAGGTTGCAGCCTGCAGCAGCGGATGCCCAACCGTGGACAGGACAATGGTGCTCCTGCTTCAGCACATGCTCTGGAACCTGCCTGAAGAGCGAGAAACCATAAGAAAAACCGTCTTTGAGTTCGCAATTTCAGGCGGAATAAGCACGGAAAAACTTCGCCAGGAAGCCGAAGACCTCCAGGCTGCGGTAAATATTGCCCTGAAAAACGAACTTCCTGTAAAGATCATCTGCGACAGTTGCGGAGAAGAATTCCGGCTGAGGCAGGAAATCGAAACTCACCATATTTCCCACCCGAATCACAGCTATACTCTTAAAGCCGAAGGATCTTCAAGGATCTATCCCTATGGCAACCTTGTGAAAGAAATTGATTCGCTCCAGGAAGCGGCTGGAAAAGCGAGCACACTGCCGCAGGTTCAAAAAGAAATTTTTGAAACAGAATTAAAAGCCCTGGCCGATCGCGTGGAACGCTTAAAATATAGGCTTGAAGCCGAAAGGGAACTTCTTAAAAACTTGATGAATAAAAACATCTGGCTCTCGACGCTTGACAGAAACGAAGCTCTCCTTCTTCACGATACCCGAAGTACCGAGTTATCCGAGCTCAACGACCTTATTTCGAAAACCTGGTCAATACTAGGATTGCAGAGCAGGCAGACACAACCTGAACCTCAGTCTGAACTCCTGCCTGCAAAAGAGGCAGGAAAAAGCGAGATGGAAAAAATTTCTGTATCCGATTCAGGCAGCAGTGTCAACAGTTTTATGAAGGGAATTGGCTCTCGATTCAAACTAAGATAAAAACCCGGGTCAGATAGCTTCAAACCAGGTATCTTTAAACCAGGTATCTTTAAACCAGGTATCTTTAAACCAGGTATCTTTAAACCAGGTATCTTTAAACCAGGTATCTTTAAACAAAGAAACGTTACATCAAATAATCTAAATGAGGTTTTGATATGGAAGGCTCTGAGGATTTCTCAAATAATCCAGGTGCAGCCTCATATGGAACTTACTCCTTTTCAGAAAATAAAGCCTCAGGAAATAAGGGCTTGCGGGATTTGCTTCTGCTCCAGAATCAGACGGCGACCGTGCTGGAACGAGACCTCAGGAGCACAATAGCTTTTCCTCGAACTATCCCCCGCCCAATGCGAGAAAAAATAGCCGAAATCATAACCCTTGAGATTCTCTTTGGCCAGCCCTATGAGATAAAGGATCCTGAAAGGTTTATTGAGACTTTCGGAGCTTTTTACCCAATCCTTCTCACCCTGAGAAATTCAAAACCCTGGCCTAAACTCCGAAAAATTGCAAAAAAAAGCCGGGGAGCCGGAATTGCAGGCCTGAAAATTTTTCTGCCTCTGATTTATGAGATCCTGGAGCGTTTTTCAGAATCAACCAGTATTTCAGGTACAGAGTATCTTAAGGAGCTCGATGCCGGAATGGATGAGATCCTGAGTCAATTTGAAGAAATCTTGAAAGAAACCCTCCTCATTTGGGGGAATGCAGGATCTGCGGAATTTTCAGGCAGGAATTTCCAGACAATGAAATATTCCGGAGAATCTTCCCTTGTCGACGCTGTTCTGGCATTCATGCAGAAAGGCGGGTACCAGGAGTTTCTGGAAAGAGTTATGGAAGGTCCGTACAGGAGAATGAATGAATTCATCTCGGAAATGGAAGAAAACCTGGAGCTATTTGATACTCTTGCCCTGCTTTTTCCTCAGCGCAACTGGAGTTATTCCGTAAAAGAGCTTAAAAAAGAGCCATTCTATGTGCAGCTTAAAATGCTTAAAAACTATTCGGCCTTCTTTGAGAAAAGCCCTGACCTGAAAAAAATCGTAGATTTCATAGGCAGGCGGGAATTTGACCCTCCCTCGGACCGCATACGCCTTTCACCTTTCGGGAAAAACCGGATACAGACCGTGCGCTTTTCCGACTCTATCAATAACCTGCTGCCCATGGAAGCCGCAAAACTCCTTAACCCCTCCCTGAAAAAGAAGTTCTATGCGGATATGCTTGAAGGAAAGCTACTGAGCTACCAGTTCCTTGGAAAGCATTACACAGGCCCTCCACACATAAAGCCCAGAGGCCCGATGATAGTGCTTGTGGATACCTCCGGGTCGATGCACGGAGCTCCCCAAACTTTATCTAAGTCTGCAGTGCTGGCTATGGCAAAACTGATGCTTTCCCAGCAGAGGGACATGAAAGTTATCCTTTTTGCCTCAACAAGCCAGCACCTGGAAATCGAACTCAGCAGCAGGAAAAAAATGTCCGAAAAGTTCCTGAATTTCCTTCTCTATACCTTTGGCGGAGGAACTGACTTCAATACCGCCCTTGCCTCAGGCCTTAAGTCCCTGAAAGAAAGGGATTTTCAGGGTGCAGACCTGCTCTTTATTACCGATGGCAAATCTGAAGTTTCTGACGAACTGGTACTGGCCCGCTGGGAAGAAGCAAAAAAGAAGTATAATGCAAAGGTCTATTCGCTGATAGTAGGCAGCAGCGGAGCAGGAGGTTTATCTGAAATCTCGGATTATATTTATTTTGTAGAAATGGAAATGGATTCTGAGGGCAGCAGTGGATTTGTGAGACTAATCAAATTCACAGAAGAGAAAAACATGAAAGCCACAGATTCCAATAAAGCAAAAAATTAAGAAAGGGTTATTAACCCCCCTTCTCTTCCGTTCAATTTCCAGATTTATTCCCCTAAGGACTGCTTATTATAATCTGAAACCTATTATGACTCAGTTCCAAAACAAACATGAAATTCTTCGAATAACAGGCACAAAGAAATGAAAGTACCTTTACCTTACCTTTTTTGACTATTGATTTCATCATTACCTTTTGGGCAGGAAGGTTGTACTAGATTTGGTTTTAAAAACCTTTCCAAAACTAATCAGTGAATTGTCATCGAAGGCTTAAATGTGACTTTGATCACGGATGCAAAATTGCCTTTGAGGCAATTCCACTGCCCAAAAAATTAGGTGATTTAAATTGATTGGAGTTGTAAACAAATCTTGCGGTTTGGACATTCATAAACGTTTTTTCATTGCTACAATTCTCAGTAAATCCGGTGATAAACAACAAAAACGTTTTGATAGAGATGAAGATGGAATTTTGGCCCTTAAAAACTGGGTTGTATCGGAAAAATGTGATGTTGTTGCATGTGAATCAACCAGTGACTTTTGGGTACCTATTTATGACTCATTGATAAAGCATCTACCTGTTATAATTGGAAATGCGCGAGATATGAAGGCATTTACACACAAAAAAACAGATAAAATTGACTCAGAAGTTATTGCACAACTTGCACTGAATAATATGATTCAGCCATCAAGAGTTTTCCCAAAAGATCAAAGGGAATTTCGTTCATACATTCGACTTCGTTTAGTACTTGTTAGAAAAAGAACAGACATAAAAAACGAAGCTCATGCTATTCTCACATCTGAAATGTTTAATCTACATGATGTGCTGGCGGATATTTTTGGTAAAAATGGTATAGCAATTCTATCGGGAATCTCTTCAGGTAAAACTGTTGACCAAATTATAGAGAACCTTTCTCCAAACGTTCGTAAAAAAAGTTCTCAGATAAGAGAGACTCTGGATAGAGAAATATCTCAAAGTGCAGCAATAAGGCTTCAAATATGTCTTAAATTAATAAAGCACCTTGACGATGAAATCGAAGCTTTGGAAAAAGAAATTTTCAATTATGCTTATGGAAAGCATAAGCGTGAAATGGATATTTTGATGTCAATTCCGGGTATTGGAGAAATAGGTGCATCAACTTTAATTGCTGAAATTGGAAATTTAAGGGATTTTCCTTCAGGAGACAAGCTTGCTTCATGGCTTGGAATAGTTCCAAATGTGTATCAATCTGCTGATAAATATTACAAAGGTAGAATCACAAAGAGAGGGTCAAAAGTAGCAAGGTGGATTCTAACACAGATAGCTCAGGCAGCAGCAAGAAAGAAAAATAGCAAGTTAAAAGAGTTTTTTAACCGGAAAATGAAGTCGATTGGGTATGCTAAGGCAATTATTGCGTTGGCAAGAAAAATAGTTACGATAATTTGGCACCTTATCACAAATGATGAGATGTATCAAGATGAAACAGGGTATCAAAAAGGAGAAGTTCATAAGAGGAAAATTGTTGAGACTGAAATATTTTCGGTTGATGAACGCATAAAAATTATTAGTGGAATAATCGCAGTTATGGGAAAAAAGGAAGAAGAGAGTACTTGAGGAAGATATCCTCATGTACTTTCATGCAAAATCTAGTGATGAAAGTAAGTGTAACATCACTACATAAATTTATAATTCTATAATTATGTAATGATGTTACGGCAAAAACAATGGTAATTATAAATCTTACTCTTAATAACTTATCGGAACTCCCTGCTCTCTCATACCTTTTTGATAGTTATAGCAATGATTACGAATATACCACAAGAGGAATTTTTCGTAGAAAAATTCCTCCAGCCTGCCCTATTTGCAGTGCTCCTATGGTTCATAACGGCTATAATCTATACATCAAAAAAGGTCTTGGAAAAATCAGCATTGGTCGATACAAATGCCAAAATTGTGGTAGTACAGACGAAGAAGATCATAGTTTTTGGGAAGGTCTGAAAACTTTACTTTTTGATTCATTCAATAATTTTTTCCAGGTGCTCAGATACCATAACGTTTCTTATGATGGAATTTCTGATATAATGGGCTTCATATTTCCAAGATCAAGAAGCACTATTTTTAGAACATTCAACGAAGAAATGGAACAGGAAAATGTTCCAATTTTAGAAAATATACATATGGTGCACTATGACGAACAGCATCCAAAAGAGGGACGTTGTCAGAAATACCGTTTAACATTACTGGATGCAAAAACTCAAAGAACAATAGCAGATGAACTTTTTGAGGATAAAAGTTCAGAAACCATCAAAACATTTCTACGAAAAAATCTAGATACATCAGAACCTGTGTTTATTGTTACGGATTTTGATAAGAGATACCCAGATATTTTAAAGGAAGTTTTTGGGGATAAGTTAGTGCATCAATACTGTTTGATGCACTTAAACAAGCTTATAGTTAGCGATTTTCCGAAGAAAACAACAATTGAACAGGAACTATTGAAATACAGATTATTGAATATATTTTACAATCGTGAAAATGAGATTAAATTCCTGGAAGAAATTCTATCTGAAGAACTTAACGTAATTATGAATGAAGAAAAGCATCAAGAATGGAGTATAAAGGCAAAAAAGGAATTTAACCGATTTAGATATAAATTGAAGCTAGAAAGAAGACGAAAAAAGGAAAATCTTCCACTTAATAGTCTTGAAAAAGCAAAATATAACTTCAATAAATTAATGGAAAATATAAGAACATATGACGAAGTGATTCAAAAACGATTGTGGATGATCAATAAACACTGGTTAAATCTTACTTTGTTTCATTATCTTCCTGGAGCTCCGGCAACAAATAATCCTATTGAAAGCTATTATTCAAAAAGTCTAAAAACTGATAACAAGAAACAGTTTAGGAATGATAAAGGAATTGAGAATCAGATTAAACTTACTCAAATGAGAAGATTAAATTTACTCAAGAAACCACAAAAGTCATTTCTGGAATTGTTCAGATTATTTACTCCATTTAAGCTGTAGTAAGCTATTTTGATAAAAGTTTAACTTTAGAAAGTAGCGGAGCGTATTGATTTTAGATAAAATAATCAAAAAAAATATCTAATGAATAAACTGATTCTTTGGCAAAAATGCCAAAGAATTTGTTTTTCAAGATTATTGCAGCTTTTTGAGGTAGTCAGCAGAGAAAATTGTAGGTTTGAGGAAAGAACAATAAGAGAAATCACTAGATTATGGAATTGTGTCCCTATTATGGACTGTTAGATATTAACCATCAGATATGAAAAATGTTAGATAGGAGAGATTTTATCTGCGGTTTCTGCTCCTACACCTATTTTTGAAGAATCTCTATGTTCTTTGAAAATCCTGTATATCCTTAAAAGCATAAACCCGGAAAGCAGAAACGCCAGAGAGTCCGCGACCGGATAAGCTATCCAGACTCCATACAGTTGGTAGAACTGGGGAAGGAGGACAATAGCAGGGATCAGGAAAAGAAGCTCTCGGCTCATGGAAAGGAGGAAAGCGGGTCTGGCTTTTCCCAGGGCCTGGAACAGGGTTGAAGTAATTACATTCATACCTATTAAAGGCGTTCCCAGAAGCATGATAATTATAGCGTTTTTCCCAAGCTCAAGATATTCAGGATCTGTACTGAATAATCCGAGGAGTTGTTCTTTTAAGAAGTAAATAATAACCAATCCAAAAAGCCCGAAAGTCGTTGTTGCTACAAGCGAGATTTTAACGGCTTCTGCCACCCTTCCATATCTCTTTGCTCCATAGTTAAACCCTATAACCGGTTGCATGCCAAAGGCCATACCCAGGAGGGGCAGGAAGATAAAGGAATTGATCTTCATTACTACACCAAAAACGGCAATTCCGACGTCTCCTCCGTAAACTGCAAGGGCATTGTACACAAAAATCATCATGACACTGCTTGCGCTTTCCATCACAAAAGATCCGGTACCAATAGCCCCAATTTCCTTAATAATTTTCAGATCTAGTTTCAAGGTTTCTGGCCTGAAACGGACAGCCCCTTTTCCTTTAAGATAGTATAGCAGGAGCCAGACCGAAGCTACAGCTTGTGAAATTACAGTTGCAATTGCAGCGCCCTTAACACCCATCCCGAAACCAAACATGAAAACAGGGTCAAGGAAAATATTGAGGCCGCCTCCTAAAATCATAGCAGTCATTGCAAGGCGGGCATTTCCTTCAGATCGGACAATATTCTGAACAGCGACTCCAAAGACAAAGAACGTCCCTCCCAGTATTATATAGTTAAGATAATCTCTGGCATAGGGCAGGACTCCAGCAGTTGCTCCGAAAACCTTTAGAATCGATTCAAGATAAAAAAGGCAGGGAATGGCTATAAGCACGCTTAAAATTAAACTCAGGGAAAAAACATTTCCAAGAACTCTTTCGGCTTTTTCACTTTCTCGGGCTCCAAGGGCACGTGAAATTATGGAAGAACCTCCTGTCCCCAGAACAATTCCAAAAGCCATTATTATCATCTGAACCGGAAAAGCTATAGAAAGTCCGCCTATGGCCTGAACACTGTCTGCTCCATAGACCATTCCCACATAAAAAGTGTCCGCAACATTATAAATAGCCTGTACCAGCAGTCCGATGATAATGGGAACTGAAAGTTTAAACAGGAGCTTTCTTATATTGTCTTTGCCAAGAAATTCACTTTTTTCATCCATATTTATCATCTCATCCGTTTTTTCATCCATATTTATCATCTCAACCGTTTTTTCATCCATGTTTCTCATCTCAACCGTTTTTACTTTATGTCATCAGGTCTTATCCGACGGAGGCTCAAACCCAGGTTCAAAAAGTTTAATCGCAGCTTTGTGAATTAGTAGCCTGAAAATTTCTTTTTCTTCAAAGGTAAAATCCGAAAAGAGAATAGATATGAAAGAAGTCTGCTTTTTAAAAATTATAACTCTCATTTCCTTCCCTTTTTCAGTCAGGTAAACCCTGTAAGCTCGAAGGTCAGTTTCGTCTCTTTCCCTGTAAACGTAACCTTCTGTTTCCAGACTCTGGATTGCTCTGGCACTTGTTGCTTTGCTAACTTTCAGGGTTTTTGCAAGAGTTTCCTGGGATATTCCATCTCTGTGGTACAAAAACAGTAAAAACTCAAACTGTCCGCTTCCGACCCTGTAAGCATCAAGTTCCTTTGCCATGTATGCCACATTGCTCCGGTAGATGTGAGAAATCGGACCTAATATTTCTCTAGGGTCTATTTCCTTTAAGTTTACTTCTCTAAAATTTCCCATAAATTTATCCTTCACATTCTAGGAACGGAGTGATCAATATTGAAATTGAAGATATCGATGTAATAGTTGCATATAAAACAGATTTAACGGAAAGAGTTTATTTTTGGATTTTATATAGCCTTACTTCATTTTAAGGAGTCTGGACTGTTTGTACTGATATTGGATGATATATGCATTAAATCGTTCCATATGACACTATCGTCGGCTTAATAGGTTTATGAGTATATAATCGTTTCGCATGAGACGAAATTAGAATGACAAATAACTACTCGCCAGATCGAAAAATCTGAACAACAATAAATATCAAAAATTAATATATTTAACAAAGTTACAGTGTTTGATACTAATTTTATGTCATATAAAAACACATAAAAACCAGGTCTTCAGACCTTGATATTCGTAATTTAAGTAATTAATCTCCCAACAAACGATGAAAATAATCAATAAAATTTTACATTTGTGTGTATCTGCAGGATATAGAAAATTAATCTAATTTTCATGGATTACAAAAACATATTTCAGTTGCTTAAGAAACCAAATTGCAAATATCAGTTCACATGTATTAATATAAAAATATCAGTTCACAAGTATTAGTATAAAAGATAGTAATATATAAATAACGAGATTCTACTTAATAGACACACAAAACCTGCTTTGCCAGCAGAAATTAACCATATATGTCAAGGGTTATTCAAGATAGCTGCACGTAATAAGTTGACGGGTTTTTCATTCAGAAAGCACTGCCAGATAAACATGTTTATTTCATTCAATCTTTATTATCATTCAATCTTTACCTCCCGGATTTAGAGGATCTATTCTGAAAAGCAAAATCACGAATAATGCAGTTACAGTCCAGGTACCCCAAAAAAACGGGTTTATGGCAGTTTTCAGGAGTGTACCTATGATCATTAATAAGACTCCTAATAACAGCAAAATTTGGGTCCTTTTGATCAACTGCTTTCTCTCCAGTTATCCCTTTTTTAAATAAGGCAGTTTTCAAATAGGGTTAAGGCAGTAAAATTAATTTTCACAAAATCTTAATACCAAAAAAGCAGGAAATTAAGAAAGGGAATTAACCCTTTCTTTTTCATTTTCCTTTTTTTCCATTTTTCTTTCTTTTCTGTTTATTCGTATCTAAGTGCATCTACTGGTTTTAACTTTGAAGCCCTGTACGCAGGGACCACTCCTGATATCACTCCTATTAAAACTGCCAGGCCAAGCCCCAGAGCCATCAGATCAGGAGCAAAGTACATGCTTGAGCTCCCTCCTCCTCCCATCATCTGCAGACCCAGCATAGGGAAGAGAGTTGAAATAAAAGCTCCTAACATATCTCCAAGGATACCACCAACAAGACCCACCATTGCGGAATTAAAGAGGAAAATCATAAGGATATCCCTATTTTTCGCTCCAATGGCTTTCATAGTCCCTATTTCCTTTGTCTTTTCAAGGACAGAGGTGAACATGGTATTTGCAATCCCGACGGCTCCCACAAGCAGAGACACAGCTGCAATGGCACCAAGGAACAGGGTCATTGAACTCGTCATTTCAGTAACAGACTCAGCCATAGATTTAGAAGCTGAAACCGAAAAGTCTCTATCATCATCATTGACAATGTGCCTTGAGATCATGAGCTTATCCACGATATCTTCTGTCAGGCTGTCTACTGCATCTTCGCTCTTGGCTTTTACAGTAATGGAATCATAAACACCGTTTTCTGCGTCATCGATCAGGGTTACTGCTCCATCGATAGGCATGTAAATACTTCTGTCACCTTCACCTTCTTCTGACAGAATCCCAACAATACGCACTGCTTTACCATTTACAGTTATTACCTGGTTAACTCCGATGTCCTGATCATAAATTCCACTTGCAACGCCACTTCCGATGACTGCGACATACTTGTCAGATGGCTCAAGCAATCTTCCGGACTGTGTCGTTAAAGTGGTCATATATTGCCAGACCTGTGGGTC
>Ga0163159_1002800_pt1 | contig 13810 bp, 13 predicted proteins | sample BioMet9_FD_108702 | JGI IMG/M metagenome (GOLD analysis project Ga0163159, IMG submission 108702) | Microbial communities from bioreactor (seeded with sewage sludge) at Lawrence Berkeley National Lab, California, USA - Biofuel... | ecosystem: Engineered > Bioreactor > Anaerobic > Unclassified ... | reverse complement strand
TGGAAGAACTAGTTGATATGTGCTTCCTAACATTGTATAATCTGAGTGTGTAAATTGTGGTCTTTGCATACTTCAATTTTACACGCACTCCCAGACTTTTTAAAGTCTGGGGGTATTTTTTTTGCAACAAAAAAAGGCTGCGCACGTTTTTAACGTGCGACAGCCCCTTTGTCATATCCAAAAACCTTTTTCAAGATAGCTTCTGTATCTTGACCTAAGGCCGGAACTCCTCGCCATACTTTATCAAGTGTTTCTGACATTCATTGTTATCTAGATTAATCCCGCAAAATACTGCCGCTGATAACGATATACTGTACTTCATTCGTTCCTTCGCCGATTTCCATCAGTTTATTATCCCGAACCAGTTGTTCAACAATATATTCTTTGCTGTAACCATTACCGCCGAGAACCTGGATGGCATCCAGGCAAATCTGCGTCGTATTGGATGCACAGAATACTTTCGCTTCGGCTGCATTAGTAGAGCAACGCTGCCCAGTTGCTTTCATTTCGGCTGCATCATACAGCATCAATTTCATGGCATCGATATACGTAGCCATACGAGCCAACTTAAACGATATGCCTTGGAATTTACAAATCGGTTTGCCAAAAGCAACACGTACTTTAGAATAATCTTTAGCAATCTGCAAAGCATGTTCAGCAATACCTACAGAAATAGCTGCACAGCTGATACGGCCGCCATCAAGCCCTTCCATAGCACAGATGAAGCCTTGACCTTCTTTTCCCAACAAGGCATCGGCAGGAATGACCATGTCATCAAACGTAAGACCATGTGTATCAGAACTGCGCATACCCATCTTATCTTCTTCGGGATCGACGATGAGACCAGGCTGTCCTTTTTCTACGATAAAAGAGGAAACACCTTTGGCCCCTTCAGTAGGATCAGTAACTGCCATGATAATATAATAATCGCAAATACCAGAATTCGTTATCCAGGCTTTACTGCCTTTGAGTTTGTAACTACCATCATCCTGCTTGATAGCTCTGGTTTGTAATCCTGCCGCATCAGAACCGGCATTAGGTTCAGTCAAGCAGAAAGCAAACAGCTTACCATCTGCTATTTCTTTCAGATATTTATCTTTTTGTGCTTGCGTCCCATGATGCATAATCATATCTGCGCATACCTGGCTGATTTCGATAGACATAGCAAATCCAGCATCGGCTTTAGCTAATTCATGGATGATGATTGCTGCTTCTACATCGCTCATACCTGCGCCGCCATATTCTTCGGGAACGGGAATGGCATGAAGACCTGTTTCAATAAATTTAGTATACAGTTCCTGACACCATCCAGCCGTATCCATACCGTGACTTCTCGGTGCTACTTCTTTTTCTGCAAAACTACGAACAAGTTTCTGTACATCAAGCTGATCATCTGTAAACTTGTAAGCCATACAAAACACCTCCTTAATTTAATGATTAAAATTCGCAAAATAGCCTTGTTCTATTTCCGGAAATTTATACTCGTCTTTCTTGAATTCAGTATAACAAAGGTAAAAATGATAAAAAAGAACGAGAATCCTTTCGTTGCGCAGGAATTTACCTGCGCATACAACTATCAAAATGTGTATCGAAAAACGTCCCTAGTGCCAAAAAAATAGTGGATACATCATCATGCATTGTATCCACTATACTGCAGCTCTTCTTTATTCATATATTTTAAAACATATACCCTTCGGGAGCTCCATCTATCACGATAGCTCCTAAAGACATCCTGCTGGCATTCGTACTGCCTCCAGCATCTTCCAGCATGAGTGCGTCCTGAATGAGCCTGCTGATTTCAGCCTGGCGTGACAGGCCATAGGCACCTTGCAAGCATTGTGATATACGGCAAGCTTTGGCACTATATTCCACCGCCATGATTTTGGCAGCAGCACATTCCGCATTCACCGGCATATGAAGTTGAAATAAAGATGCCGTATGATAGGTCAAGCTTCGCAACACCTGTAACATACTGTATATATGTCCCGCTTCAAAAAAGATTCCTTGATTAGAAGACAAAAGCCGTTCGCCCTGCTTTTTCTCTTTTATATAGCCTTGGGCCAATTCCAATGCCCGTTGAATAATACCCGTCGCTACGGCTGCAATACCCCATCGGCCTTGATTATACGTGCGTTTCATCAAGGAATATCCCGCATTTTCTTCCCCAATCAAGCGATTTTCTGGAATATGACAATTCTTGAGTTCAATATGTCCCATGGGGGAATTCACGAGTCCGGTCATAGGAATGACCTGGTCAATAAATAAGCCTGGATCATCTTTCTTGACATAAAAAAAGCTTAAACTGCGCTTGAAGGATTCTGCACTAGTACGAGCGAGCACGATATATCCATCCGCTACGCCGGCATTAGTAATCCAACATTTTTTCCCATTCAAGATCCAGTGATCATCCACTCGTTGTGCAGTCATTTCCAAGTTCCACATGGCTGTACCACTTTTCTCTTCATCAACAGCATATGCCAGTAATATTTTTCCTCGCAAAACATCCGGCATCAGGACGCTTTTTAGCGATTCGTCCGCATGCGCAAGCAGCGTACTGCCTTGGAATTGAGGGGAAAATACGAGGCCCAAAGAAGCCAAACCCCGGGAAATCTCCTCTAAAAAAATAGCTGTATACAACGCTGAATCAGTCTGCTGCTTCGGCGCTTCATAGAGGAAATCCAAAAATCCGGCTTCACCACATCGTTGAAACAGTTCTGCCGGAAAAGCACCGCTGTGAGTCAGGCTATCGGCGACGGGGATAACTTCTGTATCTACAAAATGACGAATTTTCATTTTAAATGCCTTATCTTTTTGCGATAAAATATACACTTTGCACCTCCTAGTCAACAGTATAAAGCAATGTTATCTTATCATAGACACAGCCGGCATCATGCAAGCTGACCTCAATCTGACAAATAGACGCACCTACTACAGATGCCGTATATTCCACATCTATCTGACGCGGTTTTGCTTGTTTAGTCAATCTATTAAATTGTCCCTGTACCAATACGCAATGTACTGCCGATAATTTTTGTTCCGCTAATACGGATGCATTCTGTAATATTTCTTGTAACCGTGATAAATACATATCATCTACCGTTCCGCGCAATACTGAGTCCTGAGAAGACATGAAAGATTTTCTTTCCTTCTGTGTATATCGCAAAATATCATGAACGGTAAGAAATCCTACCAGTATCTCATTTTCTACGATAAACGCTAGGGACTGTTGTTTGCAGTGAAATTTCTGTACTGCATCAGACATAGTTACACCCGGTTCCAGGATAAAACAAACATCCTTATAGTCAGGGCTAATTAAACCCATGACATTCGTTCCTGGCGAGGATGTAAAAAGTATTTCACTCGAAAGAGAACCCTGAACCCGAAAACTCTCGTCAACAGCAACGCAATAGGATCGGAATGGCAGATACTTTCCATAAGCTGTTATATAATCCGCTACAAAATCATTGCAGTATAACATAGGCGGCGCATGCATCCAATCACGCACTACCTCACCTGACGGTATGGGCTCTGTCTCAGCAGCAATACGAATTGTACCAATCCGGGGTGCTGTCCGTACAAGTCCCATTTCTTCACATTTTTTTAACGCTTTATAGGCAGTCCCCTGACTGACTCCCAACTGCGTCGCAAGCAGTCGCACAGAAACCCGTGTGTTAATCGGAATAGTACAGATGTGTTGTATAATTTGATTTTGTTTTTTTGTCATGAGATAAATTCACCTTATCCAAATTTATTGTTATTAATTTATTGACTTCTGTAAAATTCTGTATTAAAATTTTCTTAAGTGGATAATTTATTTGTAGATTTAAAAGTAAATCTTTTTATTTTCGCTCTAATAATAGCACAGTTGTTTCATTATTTCAACTGTTTTTATAAAAAAATATAACAGTAAATATGTTTTTACTATTTTTATCACACGTTCCCCCAAATTTGCCTAAAACACATCAAAAATGTTTTTAAAAATTCCCTATAAAACCAAGGAAAGAGAGGATAATATGATGAACCAAACTCAATTGCTATACTTTCTAGAAGTTTATCAATGCCGCAATATTACCAGGGCCGCAGAAAAGCTGCACATATCCCGTCAGTCACTAAGCGGCTGTATCCGTGACTTGGAACATAAAATAAACGTATCTTTATTTGAACGCAGCAAATACGGTCTTACACCTACGGAATATGCTATTTCATTAAGCAAACATGCCCAAACAATAAAAAACGAATATGACCAAATCATGTGCCAATGCGATTCAAAAGCAAAGGAACATCATCTCCGCATCTATGCGACAAGCATGTTGCTAGAGTTGCTTCCTACTGAATTTTACGAAAAATTCATCTCTCTCTATCCTGATATTTTATTGGAACTCCAGGAATTGTCAATAATGCAAGCATTTGACTCCTTGCGCCAGAAAAGATGCGACTTTATTTTAACAACAGATTCTATAGACTTCTCCGATTTCACATGGAAATTTTTATTCCATGTGAAATATGTGGCCCTAGTAAATAAAAAAAATCCCTTGGCTCAAAAAGAATGCATTCGTCTAAAAGATTTACAACACGAAAAAATTATTGGCAACAGCAAGGAACTCCACTATCTGTTAAACGAATCAAACTATACGTTTAACAGTGATTTCCCCTTTCAGATGATATTGGATACATCCAATACTACATTGACACGCCGGCTGACAAAAGAAAATAAAGGCATCGCTTTGTTATGGGACTATGGCATGTACAATCGCGAATTGCTGGACGATGATCTAGTCATACTGCCACTGTACGAAAGATTTTGGGGTACTAACATATATTTAGTAGAGAATAAAAATAACTCAATCGATGTGAACAAAAGTAAATTCAAAGAATATTTATTGAACTACACCAAACATCATTAAATGCTGTCTATGTACGTTATTTTTTTTCACATTGCGAGCCCCATACAGCGCCTTTTCCCCTCGCCAGAATCATCTACATTAAAGCATTATCCTATCTTTCCACTACAAAACACCGGTCAGAAATATACAATCATTTCTGACCGGTATTTTTATAAAACCATTTCGTCACAGCCTAATCCGAGCAAGAAAAATTTTTAAACTCAGCTTTCATCCAAGAAAACCGTATCCTGCCGACCGGACAGAAAACGAATTCTACCACACTATCCCAACAAACGTAGCACATCCTCCTGAAGCGACCCGGGCTCAATCTGCTTCAGCGGTGCCGGATGCTTGGCCGATGGCTCATAGGTCATGAAGCCCGGCGTGTTATAGCGGATAATCTGCTTCAATACCTTCCACTGCCGTGTCTGCGGATAATATTCGATAAGATACGCCGTCTCTGTTCCTTCCAGCGGCTCCACCCGATTCAAGACCTGTATCCCCGTCGCCGTCCGCTTGATGGAATCCGTATCTATGTAGTAATTATTCGTATCATCGGACCGCACCCAATACCAATTCTGAGCCATGGACGTAACAGGCAGGACCAGCAACCCCGCCAATACCAAGCTCGCAGCTATCTTTTTCAAGTGAATCATGCTACCACTTCCTTTCAAATAAGGGACATTGGTACGTATCGACGCAGACTGGTCGGTATAATTCGTTCACTAGATTCCCCGTTTCTATTAAGTTATAGTATAACAGAATTCCCCCATAGCTGTCCTGATATTTTCATCAGGGAAAGCCGAATGATCATAGTTTTGATTTATCTTATTTTTTTCTGGAAATATAACGTCCGGTGTTTCTTGTGTTTCAATTGGACCTGGTCATAGCATTCAAATCCCATTTTTTCATACATCTGCCGGAGCCAGGGATGACTTTCAGCCGTACCGAGAGTCACCATCGGTGCTTTCAGTTCCTTCTGGATGATGTCCGTTTCCACTCTATGCAGCAGTTTAGTAGCATAGCCCCGATGCTTATAATCGGGATCGGTTACGAACCAACCAATGTGCGGCAATCCCCGCGGACCGGGATTAGGTCCCCAGGGCATGCGCAAAGAGATGGCGCTGACCAATGTACCATCTACGAACAGACCATACGTCGGGTTAAGCTGCAGCCACTGGCGGGCCTCTTCCTTAGATGCCGTCACGGCCGAAAACGTAATAGGATATTGGCGGATACTCTGATAGCCCCGGTGCAATACGGAATAATACACATCGATATCATCGGTCGTCAACATACGAAACAATTCCATGTCTTTTCCTCCTCACGCCTCTGCAGCTCGGATGTTCCCGCCGCCCAGATAGCGGTTCAGGAACTGCCTAGTCCGCGATTCCTGCGGGTGGGCCAGAACTTGATCCGGCGTCCCCTGTTCGACGACGGAGCCGCGTTCCATAAACACGATTTGATCGGCTATTTCCCGGGCAAAGGCTATTTCATGGGTCACGATAATCATAGTCACTTTCAAATCACAGGCAATTTTACGGATGACATTGAGCACTTCTCCTACGAGTTCCGGATCGAGGGCACTCGTCGGTTCATCAAACAAGATGACTTGAGGATCCATAGCCAGAGCCCGGGCAATGCCGACACGCTGCTGCTGCCCGCCCGAGAGCTGTACGGGATAATACGCTTCAAACCCGTCCATGCCCACTTCCTTCAGATACGCCCGAGCGATGTCTCTAGCCTCGGATTTCTTCTTCTTTTTGATTGTGACCAATCCTTCCATGACATTTTCCAGCGCCGTCATATTGGAAAAAAGATTATACATCTGGAACACCATGGCCGTATGGCGGCGCACGTCGATGATTTCTTTCTTCGAAGCAGCGTGCAGATCCACTGCCAGGTCATTCAGGACCAATCTCCCTGCATCGGCCTTGCCCAGAAAATTCAGCGTCCGCAAAAACGTCGTCTTGCCGCTGCCTGAAGGCCCCAAAATGACCGTGACCGTACCCGTCGGGATTTCCATACTGATATCCTTCAAAACTTCCCTATTGCCAAAGCTTTTCTTCACATTTTCTATTTTAATCATCACGCATTTCCTCTCTTGAATTTCCCCATCGTATATTCCAGCTTGGAAAAAACAAATTCAAAGAAAATTCCCATGCCCCAATAAAAACCTGCGGCCACGATGTACGCTTCGAAATATTGCGAGTTGTCTTCACAAAACAGCTTGGCCGCACCGAAAATTTCTACAACCGTTATGACAAAACAAATACTGGTACTCTTCATCGTAGACAAGAACTGGTTGGCAAACAAAGGCAGGGCAAACACGGCGGCCTGCGGCAAGACTACGCGCCGGAACATCTGGAACCACGTCATGCCCAACGCCCGGGCCGCCTCCCATTGGCCGGCCGGCACGGATTGCAGGGCCGACCGGAATATTTCGCTCAGGTACGCCCCCGTATGGAGCGTCAGACCCACTGCCGCCACCAGCAGCGCCGGCACATGCTCATAGGGAACATGTATACCCCACGTATCCCCCATGGCCATAAAAGCAATAGGCAGCCCGTAATACACGAGATACAGCAGGACCATATTGGGCAGGCTGCGGCAGACGAGTACGTACAGCCGCGCTACAGACTGCAGCAGCGGCACATGGTTTTGCTGTACGACGCAGCTAAACAGCCCCAGCAAGGCCCCCATGGCGACGCTGACAAATGTCAAATATAATGTCACCTTGACATAGCTGGAAATATAGAAAAAGCTGCCGACGATATACGTAAAATCAATAATGCTAGTAGTTTCCATCAGACTCTTACTCCTCGCTCGACTGCAGTTTTCCCGACTGGTCCGTTATGACATAATGCGCTTCCATAGCCCTGCCAATCATCGTAATCAGGAAAATCAGGATACCGTAAATGATTGCCACATCGACAAACAGCTCCAAGCTGCGCTGGGAATTGCCCCCCATCAAATCGGCCTGGCGCATGATATCCACGATGCCGACGTTAAAAATCAGGGCCGTCCCCTTGACCACGCCGATGACCGTGTTAATCAGCGGCGGTATGGCCAAGGCAAAAGCCTGCGGCAATATGACGCGGGTATAACTCTGGAATGTCGTCATGCCCAGGCTGGCAGCCGCTTCTTTTTCCCCTGCCGACACGGCCTTGATGCTGCTCCGCATGATTTCCGAACCATAGGCTGCCACATGTAACGTAAACACGACCAGGACAAATAGCAGCGCCGGCACATTTCTCACATGGAACCCCATATGACTCAGGATTTCCGGTACGCCGAAATAGACCAGGAACAGCTGTACCAGGAACGGCGTCCCCCGCATAAATGAAACAAACACGGTCAGAAGCTCCTTGAAGCCTCTCACGTTATTGATCCGGATAACGGCAATGACACTCCCCAGCAGCACGCCGACAACAGCAGATAACAACGTGATGAACACGGTAATATGTACATAGGAAATCAGCGTCGGAAATGAACGAAGCATGTATGCTACGTCAAAATATGTCCCCATCGATACTCACCTTTCTTACTTAGCCGGTTCCACTGTATAATCGCCGCCTAAATATTTTTCCGAAATCTTCTTCAACGTACCGTCAGCCTTCATAGCCTTCAGTACCTTGTCGATTTTGTCGGATACTTTCTGCAGTTCTGGATCCTGCCTCAGCAAATAATAAGTCGGCACGACCATCAACACGGGCCCTGCTGCTTCAACGGGCAGGTTCCGGTCTTTTTGAGCGGAGGCAATTATATATTCATATTCGCCGGCCGCATCCACCCGGCCCGTAGCCACCAGATTCAACGTTTCTGCCGATGCCTTGTCCGTATAGACTACATCGATTTTCGGATTGGCTGTGGCGTTGAAATCCTTGATCAAATCGTTGAATTCGGAATTGGTCGTAACGGCAACTTTCTTGCCTTTTAAATCTTCCAGAGACTGGATATCCGTACGTCCCTTCTTTACGGCCAGCTTGCGGACACTGTAGTTATTCAGTTCCTTCGGGAAAATATACTTCTTGTCCCGAGCCGGCGAATGTCTCATCTGGTTGGCAATCATGTCCACCTGGCCGGAATCCATGGCCACAAAGGCCGCGTCGACAGCCATGGGCTTGAATTCAAATTTCAGGCTGGGATCCCGCCGTTCGATTTCTCGCAGGATTTCCACATCATAACCCGTGAGCTTGCCCGTATCATCCGTATAAGAAAACGGCTTTGACGTCCCCCTCGTGGCCACCACGATCGTCTGGCCCTTGCCTGCGGCCTTCGATTCACTATCATTACCGCCGCAGCCAGCCGCTACGGCGAGGGCGGCGATGAGCGCCGCCGCCGAGATCAACGTGAATAATCTATGTGTGTATTTCATCATATAACACCCCTCAATCATCAATTTTCGTATATAATTCCGGCCATATCGTACCAAGCCGGCCCTGGGGCCAATTTTCCAGAGCCTGCAGCAGCCGCTCTGCCGCCACTGGCGATGTCGCCTGTACTAGCTTTCCCCGCAGTTGGTTTTCTGTAAACGGCCTGGCCGGCGAACCTACTGCATCGCGGACATCGGCTTCCCAAGTGCGGCCATCCTTCGTATGGGCCGTCACCTTGGTAATGCGGACAGATTTTTCTACAGGCGGCAAATCCCTGACCCGTTGGATTTTAGCAAGGGAACGACGGAATGCTTCCGGTACCGCCTCCAGCTTGAAAAGTTCATCCTTTATTTCACCGAACGTCAGCATCTGCCATACCACGTACTCTATAGAAAACCGCCCTTCCTGGCCCGTCGCCGGCGTCGTGTAATGCAAGGCTTTATCGGCACCAGGCGGAAAATGGAGAAGTACGTCCCGGCAATCTTCCAAACGGCAGCCCTGCCGATACAGCTGCTGGCAGCCGGCAGCCCCATTGATGCCGGCCGAGCAGTACGGGTGCAGCTTCATCCATAGCCCCGGCTTTATGATCTGGCCGGGCTTCAGCCATCGTTCTGCTATATCTTCTGCATCCAATTTTGTCCCGTGGATGGTCTGGAGCCAGCCGCTCTCATCGTTGAACGGACGCAGGCTCGCTGTGAGCCCCGCCTCCTGGAGCAGGAAATAGGCAAACACGGCATTGCGGGCGGCAAAACCGGAGTGAAGCGGTTTCCCATCCGTTCCGGCTTGAAACCCCATGCCGGCCGATTGCGTCGCCCCCAGTGACAACAGGCGGGCCGTTTCTGTCAGCGTCAATCCCTTGAATCTGGCAATGGCCGCAGCCGCGCCGATAGGCCCAATGGTCCCTGTGGAATGCCATCCCTGCTGTTTATGCTGCGGGTTGACATAGCTGCCCAGGATGCCTTCCAGTTCGGCACCGACAACATACGCCGTCAAAAATGACGACACCGTATCCCGCGGAGCCGCTACGGCCAGCAGCGCCGAAAATAGAACCGTACTGAAATGGCCGGCAATATTGGCCTGGGCATCATCAAAATCGAGATAATGGGAACAAAAACCATTGAAGAAAGCGGCATTTTCCGGACTGGAACGATACGGCTGCCCTACGAGCGGCGCGGTTCCGGTCCGCGTATGGATAAACGCCGCCGTACGTCTGACTGCCTCTTCCTGTCGCGCCCCCAGCAACGCTGCCAGATAATCGATAAAAGCAATCTTGCTCATGTGCAGCAAATCCGGTCGGTCCCCTATATCTGTATTGACGATCAATCGCGCTATCGTTTCCGTATTGCCATCCACACCAATCCCCCGCTTCCTATTTTTCAAACCGCGCCCGGTCATTAGGTTCATCCCAGATACTGTCATCCGGTCCCTTCGGTACCAGGCGATGGAAATCGGCAAACGGCGTGTGATCCACATAATAGAACCGCTTCCTCATGGAATCGAAGTCCGTATTGTTCTTGAATGCCGGCAGCGAATACAAGTCCTTGGCGTAATTCCAAAGGTTCGGGTAATCTACGAGCCTTTTTTTATTGACGAAATACTTCTGATAAAATACCAGGTCGAAGCGGGAAAGGGTGACGAACAGGCGGATATCCGGATCCGTAATCTGATCTCCCAGCAAATACCGCCGCGTGCTCAGGCGCTTTTCCAGCCAGTCCAGGCGGTCAAAGACCTTGTCGTAGTAATATTCGTATTTTTCCTGCGTATCCACTAAAGCCGCCAGATTCACTGCCAGATTAACATCGGCATAGATAATATCGTTCAAGGCATCTATATCGGCCCGCAATGCTTCCGGATAAATATCAGGCGCTGACGGGTCTTCATATTCTTTCCAAGCCACGGCGATTTCCGTCGTCAAATCATGGTAGTCGTTATTGACCACTGCCCCTGTCGTGATATCGACGATAGCCGGCACGGTAGAACGCTGGGCATATTCAGGATTGCCTTTCCGATAGCATTCGCCCAGGGAATGGACCTTCAATACGGGATCCACCCCATCCGGATCCAGCGTAAAGAACCAGTCGCCGACGACGCCGGCCGGGCGCAGGGGATCGACGACGCCTTTCGAGATGACCTGATCCAACCCCAGCAAGTCGATGGCGATGGCAATGCGGTTGGCCCATGGACAATGCCTGGACCAGATAAGGCGGTACCGGCCCGGTTCGACAGGCAGGTCATCTTTGCCCGGGCCAAAGGGTATCGTAAATTGCGGTTCTTCGTCATCGGCATATTTTTGCCGCCGGTTGAAATTCGAAACATCCTGCCCGACATATTCCTTCTGCACCGTATCAGCCCGGGGATTGCTCGATTGGAACACCGAAAAATCAATCGGGCAGGCATTCATGGCCCGTTTAAAGGTCACTATTTTTCTCGCTTCTGCTATGTCTGGATCTAAAATTTTACTCATCATGCATTACTCCCATCTTTGTGTGTAATGATTTTGCCCTGTTTCAGGGTACAAAAAAACCACCATCTCTGATAATACAGAGACGATGGCCCGTGGTTCCACTCTGTTTACAGCATTGGCTCGCTGCAACTATTCTCCATTAACGGCGGTAACCGGATCCAGTCTACAGGAATTCGACTGGTCTGCTCCCAAAGGCATTCCATCGCGTCGGGCTGACCCGTGAGCTCTCAGCCGCTGGCTCACGTCTCTGTAGGACCTTCATGCGATGTACTTGTTTTGGTCATGGCATTTCTCAATGTTTACTGGTATGGTACTCTTTCATAAATCACTTGTCAAGAGTTTTTTTGCAAAAAAGCAAAATCCATACAAAATTTGTACTCTTTAAAATTTTAACTTGACGACTCCATTTTTTCAGGGTATACTGTTAACCAAAATTAATTTCCAAATGTTAACCAATGTTTTTCCAAGGGAGCACAATCATGAGGTACTTAAAAAATTTGATGATCGGTATGTGTCATACAACTTAATATTGTGTGTGTAGTTTTGTGATAACACGATACTAAGCATTCATCCAGAGCAGTTGAGGGACTGGCCCAATGAAACTGCGGCAACCTGCCATTCGGCAAGGTGCCAATTCCAGCGGATTTTCAATTCGAAATATCCGACAGATGAACGTACGAAACCCTTGCTTTTTCGACGCCATCTGTATATGGCGTCTTTTTTATTGCCGTTATTATCATCCTTCAGGAGGTCTTACTATGAGATTTGAAACAGCTTGCATCCACGGCGGCTATCAGTCCGACAGCACGGGCAGCGTCACTGCGCCGATTTACCTTTCTTCCACATTTGCCCATCCCGGCGTAGGCCAAAGCACTGGCTACGAATACGCCCGCTCCCAAAATCCCACGCGAGAACAATTGGAGCAGACCATGGCTGCGCTGGAACACGGGCAGGACGCCCTGGCCTTTTCTTCGGGAATGGCCGCCATTTCCTGCCTGCTGGAATTATTTAAACCGGGCGACCATATCATCCACACCGATGATCTATACGGCGGCTCCATCCGCATGTTCAAAGAAATCTCCCAAAAAAACGGCCTGCAGTTCACTGCCGTAGATACGGGCGATTTGAAAGCCGTAAAACAAGCCATCACCAAGGACACCAAAGCCGTGTACGTCGAAACGCCTTCCAACCCGACCATGCAGATTACGGACATCCATGCCCTGAGTGAACTCACGCGCAAATACAGGCTGCTGCTCATCGTCGACAACACGTTCCTGACACCCTATTTCCAGAAACCGCTCGACCTGGGCGCTGACATCGTCATCCACAGCGGTACAAAATATCTCTCCGGCCACAATGATGTCCTTGCCGGCTTCCTGGTCACGGCCCAAAAAGAACAAGCTGAACGCCTCCATTTCCTCCACAAGACCATCGGCGCCTGTCTGGCCGCTTTTGACTGTTGGCTCGTCAGCCGGGGACTCAAGACCCTGCCCCTGCGGATGGAACGCCATACCGCCTCAGCCACCCGAATTGCAAAATGGCTCCTGAAGCAGCCAAAAATCAAGAAAGTCTACTACCCCGGCCTGAAATCTTCTGCCCGTTACGACATCCAGGACCGGCAGACCACAGGTGCCGGCGGCATGATTTCTTTCGAAGTAGACTCCGAAGAGACTGCCGTCCATCTGCTGCAGGCAGTAAACCTCATCTGTTTCGCCGAAAGCCTGGGCGGAACGGAAACCATGATTACCTATCCCCTGCTGCAGACACATGCCGACATCCCCAAAGAAGAATGCTACGCAAAAGGCATCAATGAAAAATTGCTACGTCTGTCCGTCGGCTTGGAAAACGTGAACGACCTCATTGCCGACCTAAAACAGGCACTCAAATAAGCAAAGGATGATCCTGCTCTCCGTCCTTACTTCACCGGTGCAAACAGCCAGTCGCGGATGCCTTCAATCGTATGAGATGTGAGACACATTTCAATTACAAAGTATCACAGTAAACTCTAAAAACAGTCTGGATATCTAATATGAAGGTTGGCAAGAATCCAGGGCAGACAATGACTGTGGGCCGGGGCACCCCTTGTG
>Ga0163159_1002799_pt1 | contig 13811 bp, 8 predicted proteins | sample BioMet9_FD_108702 | JGI IMG/M metagenome (GOLD analysis project Ga0163159, IMG submission 108702) | Microbial communities from bioreactor (seeded with sewage sludge) at Lawrence Berkeley National Lab, California, USA - Biofuel... | ecosystem: Engineered > Bioreactor > Anaerobic > Unclassified ... | reverse complement strand
TACGCGAGATGCACGCCCGTATCCGTCTGATCCCCGACGGCGACGTGGCAGGAGCCCTTTCCACCTGCAAACCTTACTCAGGCACCGACCTGCTGATGGGCATCGGCGGCTCGCCCGAAGCAGTCATCACGGCCTGCGCCATCAAGTGCGTGGGCGGCAACATGCAGTGCAAGCTGTGGCCGCGCAACGACGAAGAGCGCGAGAAGTGCAAGGACAAGGGCATGGACGTCAACAAGGTCCTCAGCCTCAACGACCTCGTATCCAGCGAAAACGTCTTCTTCGCTGCCACCGGCGTCACCGACGGCGACTGGGTCAAGGGCGTCCGCTACGAAGCAGACGGCATCCACACCTCTTCGATAGTCATGCGCGCCAAGAGCGGCACCATCCGCTACATCGACGCGGTCCACAACACACAGAAGCTCGACGAGATCAGCGGCATCAGATACGGCGCCGAGTCCGGAGCGTTCTTCCTCTAAGTTTCAGACGCACAAACGCAGCGCGCCCGCCTGACGGCGGGCGCGTTTTTTTTGCGGCATAGCAGCTATTTATTTGAACATGTAGCTCGTCATCGAAATGGCTCCCAGCGTGCAGGAGTCGTTAAAGACAGAAATTTTGTCTTCCTCTTCGGAAGCCCCCAGCACGCAGAGCAGCGGGTAATAGTGCTCCGGCGTGGGAACAGACTTTTTGGCTGCTTCGCCGGCGGACGCGTAATTGATCACGTCGTCGTAATTGCGGGCAAGGATTTTGTCCCGGATATAGTGGTCGAACTGCTCTGCCCAGTCGCAGCCCTTTGCCATCTCCCAGTCCACGAGCCTCAGGTTGTGTACCACGTCGCCGCTGCCCATGATGAGCACGCCTTCGCGGCGCAGGCTGCGCAGCTTTGTCCCCAGGTCGAAATGTTCGCGTGCGGACATATTCCTGTTCACGCTCAGCTGCACGACGGGGATGTAGTGGGCAGGCCACATTTTGCAGAGGACCGCCCAGCTGCCGTGGTCGATGCCCCAGGAATCGTCCTTCCTGACCGCGCCGCCCAGCAGCTCCGCCACGCGGCCGGCCAGCTGCGGATCGCCAGGCGCGCTGTAATTCACTTCGTAAAGTTCCTTCGGAAATCCGTACATATCGTTGACCACCTTGGGCTTTTCGCTGCCGCACACGAGGGTTCCCTCCGTGTACCAGTGGGCGGAAATCGAAAGTATCGCGCGCGGACGCGGCGTCTGCTGCGCCATTGCCTGCCAGCTGCGCGAATATTCGTTGTCCTCGATGGCGTTCAGCGGCGAACCGTGGCCTGCGAAAATAACGGGCATCTTACCTTCCATCACTGCGCCTCCTCTGCTCTAAAACCTAATTGTTCTCGGAGCTTCCGTGAACGATGAAAACGTCGCGGCCGCGTCCTTCAGATAGAAAACCTGCGTATTGCCGTCGCCAGCCCTGTACATGCCGGCAAGCTGCGGATAATTGTCCAGCATCGCCTGCTGCGCCTCGATCCTGTCGTCCTCGACCAGCGTGGCCGCCACGCGCAGCCATTTGCCGTCCTTAAACGCGCAGAGCTCCGCCTTCGGGTTGGCCGCGAGCTGCCCGGAAACAGGCTTAGACCTGCCGGTCTGGATATAGAGCTTTCCTTCGTAAATATTTACGGTGCCGAAAGGCCTCACGCGCGGCTGATCGCCTTCGACCGTGGCCAGGTAGTAGATTTTGCAGTCTTTGAGAAATTCGTATACTTCCTTCATCAGGTTTGCCTCCGTTTTTTTCTTGCGGTATTTGATTTTCGATCACCTTATGATAATATTAAAGAATGATAAAAATAACAAGTACAATTTTTTCAAATAGTATATATCAAATCAGATACTAAAAGGTGATAGCATGACAAAAGATCTGTTCGGAATCTGCCCCTACACGACGGCACAGAAAGTGCTCTCGGGAAAATGGACTCTGCTGGTACTCTACCACCTCAGCAACGGCACCATGCGCTTCGGCGAGCTCCAGCGCGCGCTGCCGGAGATGACTCAGGCCACGCTCTCCAAACAGCTGCGCATGATGGAGCAGAACGGCCTGATCCTGCGCAAGGCCTACAATCAGATCCCGCCGAAAGTGGAGTATTCGCTCAGCGAACTCGGCGGCCAGTTCGTGCCGGTGCTAGACGCGCTCAAGACCTGGGGCGGCCGCTACATAGACTACCTCAAAACTCATCCGGAGGCGCCGCAGCCTGCGGCGGCACTTGACAACTGAGCGCAATGCGGGTAATTTGAAAGGAAGCATCTGCGTTCGCACAAACGCGGAAGAGCCGTTGCGCGGCGTTCAAGGCCTGCTTTGCGGCGCTCCGCGTCAGACAGAATATTAAATTTGCAAAGTTATACAAGGAGGACATTACTATGAGCGAAAAAGACAATTACGGCTTTATGACAAAGGCGCTCCACTGCGGCTGGAGCAGCGACCCTGCCACCGGCGCGGCGGGCCTGCCCATCTACGCCACCTCGGCCTACCAGTTCCGCGACAGCGCCCAGGCGGCCAGCCTCTTCAGCCTCAGCGAGGACGGCTTCATCTACTCACGGCTCTCAAACCCCACCGTCAATGCCTTTGAACAGGGCCTTAACGCGCTGGAGGGCGGCGTCGGCTGCCTCGCCACCTCGTCCGGACAGGCCGCCTTCGCGCACCTCATCACGGCGCTCTGTTCGTCCGGCACCAACCTGGTCGTCTCGCGCAAAGTCTACGGCGGCACCATCACGCTGCTCCAGAACATCTTCTCGCGCTTCGGCGTCGAGGCCAAACTGGTGGACACAGACCATCCCTGCCAGGTGGAGCAGGCCATCGACGACAACACGCGCGGCGTCATCACCGAAATCATCGGCAACCCCATGATGAACGTGGCCCCGCTCGAAGCCCTGTCCAAAATAGCCAAACGCCAGGGCGTGCCCCTCATCGTGGACAACACCTTCGCCACCCCGGCACTCTGCCGCCCGCTCGCATGGGGCGCGGACATAGTCGTCTATTCCACCACCAAATACATCTCCGGCAACGGCAACCTCATCGGCGGCGCCGTGGTGGACGGCGGCAGCTTCGACTGGGCCGCCTACCCCGACAAATTCCCGGAACTCGCCAAGCCCGACAAGGCCTACCACGACATCAACTTCTCCGAGCGCTACGGCAAACAGGCGCTCTACGTCAAACTCCACGCGGCCATCGTGCGCGACCTCGGCGGCTGCCCCTCGGCCTTCGACGCCTACCTGCTGCACCTTTCGCTCGCCACTCTGGGCCTGCGCATGGAGCGCCACAGCGCCAACGGCTTCGCCGTCGCCAAATTCCTCGAAGCCCAGCCCCAGGTCGAATGGGTCCAGTATCCGGGCCTGGAGAGCCATCCGCAGCACGATCTTGCCCAGCTCTACCTCAGAGACGGCTGCGGCGGCATGATGGCCTTTGAGGTCAAGGGAGGGGTGGACGCGGGCCGCAAACTCGTCGACAGCCTCAAACTCATCGGCCACATGGCCAACCTCGGCGAATCGCGCACCCTCATCATCCACCCGGCCAGCACCACCCACAGCCAGCTCTCAACGGAACAGCGCAAAGCCGCTGGTCTCTCGGACGGACTGCTGCGCCTCAGCGTCGGCATCGAGAACGTGGAAGACATCATCGCCGACCTCGCTCAGGGACTCAAAGCCTCGGAGCAATAGCCGTTCATAAAGCGGAGCCGCCCGGGCTATTCAGGTTTCACCGCGCGGGCGGCTTCGAATATTTCAGCCGGCAGGCGGCGTTCCGCGGTCCGCCAAAAGCGGAGAAGGACTGCGAACGGATTGACAAACGCCCGCATCGTGATAGAATAACCAAGTGCAAAAATTAAGTGGGGCTGTAGCTCAGCGGGAGAGCACCTCCCTCGCACGGAGGGGGTCGAGCGTTCAAATCGCTTCAGCTCCACCATTTTTTTACCCAAAAGCAAATAACAGAGGGCGAGGCCAAAAGCCTCGCTCTTTTCATATTCTGGTTCATGTCTATTGCGCTAAATAAGAATTTAGCGGAGTGCAGAACCGAGATCAAATGCCCCATCCGTCAGCTCTTCTACAGCCGTCAGCAAATATCTGAAGAGCGAAAATCGCTCGGTGGCGCCGGAAACGATTTTTAACTATGTCAAGGCCTGCGAAGAGGCGTTTTTGTTTTACCGTGTTAAAAGGCAGGACCTTCAGGGCAAAAAGATCCTCTACGTGAATGAAAAATATTACATAGCTGACCACGGCATCCACGAAGCAGTTTTCGGCGGCGACATGAAAGACATCAATCTGGTGCTGGAAAACATCGTCTTCATGGAACTGCTGCGCAGGGGTTACCGCGTGGCGGTCGGCAAAGCCGCGGCAAAAGAAATTGATTTCATCTGTGAAAAGCAGGGCGGCAAGCTCTACGTCCAGGTCTGCTACCTGCTGGCCTCCGAAGAAACTGTCGAAAGGGAATTCGGAGCGTATGACGGTATCCGCGACAACTATCCCAAATACGTCGTTTCGATGGACGAGCTGGACATGAGCCGCGACGGCATCAAACACAGAAACATAAGAGATTTCCTGCTGGCCAAGAATTGGGAGTAGGGATCGCCCGCAAACAGCCACGGTGAAAGCGAACAAAATCAATCCGGCAGGCGCGCATGAATTGACGCTCATCGATTCGTGTTTGAAAAATTTTTTCGGAAGGCTGCATCAAATAGATCAAAGAAGGGCCTCCTATAGAGGTCTTTTTTATTGGAATCTTCCACAAAGTTATGAACGCAAAGTGAATAATGTTTATTCATCGGAACAGAGATCGTTATCTGCTCATTCAAAAATACGACGTCCCATGTTCCTCTCATGTCAGACGTAAAACTTCAGTTATTGGTTCCATATGATGCTCTACGCGGCAAAATAACCATGATGGCTATTTGTATTTATTATAATAAAAATGTGCGAAAATGATTGAAGACGCAAATCTGGAAATTGGTCAGATAAAAGTCTGACTAAAAGAAATACAGCGATATGCGAAATTTTAAAATACATTATAAAACCTTGTAAACAGTGATAATATTACCACTTTATAATTGTTCATTATTTTTATAAAACAAAACCGTTCCCGTCAGCCTAAAAACTAGGCCGACGGGAAAAGCGCCTTTCGAAAAAGCATACATAATTAATTTCAACCACCAATTTTCGCGCGGCGACGGATCGTAAAACTGCGACCTTTACAAAACGGCAACTCCGAAAAGCAGTTATTATGAATTGCCTGACCTGATAACGCCGGGGTAAGAGGGCAACTATTCGGAAAAACCGAATAGTTGGGGATGCTGTGGGCTGCTGGTCTTGAAAATTGCGCAGTTGCGCAATCCATTTTTTTCGGAAACAGCCTCATTTTTCGCGTGACTTTGTGGGGCAGTGAGTAGTATACTAGCTGTGTTTATGACTGTTTATGATATTTAGAATAGGGGTTTGCTGTCGGATGAAGGAAATAGATTATTCAGCCGGGATGGTGTCTAAGCCATTTTGGTTCATCGAATCAAAGACAGTCGTAATGTTGCTGCATCAAGGGCTTGATTACGTAGAGATCAAACGACGCGCCATGGAAGAAAATCTTTTTGGCGTGGCCAAGTCTTATCGTGCGCTTGAAATTTACAACGGCGTCACACACAGGACCAAACTATTTGACCAGACTTTGATCGATCTGTTTTGCAAAGCGGACCTGGCTGAGCAGAAGGCTATGATTCTGATTTCCGTCATGCAGCTCGACAGGCTTTTTTTTGAATTTATGCATGATGTCTATCGAGGCAAATTGCTGCTTGGCATCACCGTTCTTACAGACAGCGACATAAATGTATTTTTCAGCGCCAAAAGAGCCCATTCCGAAACAATGACGAAATGGCAAGACTACACCTACAGAAAATTAAGAAACAGCTACATAAATCATCTTTCTGATTCAGGTTTGGTCCTCAGACGCGATAAAGCAATCGAACTAACGCCGCCGATCCTTGGCGAGTGGATCGAAGAATATTATGAGTCTCATGAATTAAAGCCATATTTTAACGCTATCATCGGGAGAAATTGACCATGACTCTTGAAGAGCGTCTTGATCTTGCAGAAAAGAAAATATCCGAGCCGGACTTCCGGCGCAACAAAGGTCTTGCGAACGAGGTGGGGTATTATATCTTTGACTATCCGGCTGACCGTGAACTTACTGTGCGGGAGTGGGTCAAAAATATTGCGGCCAGAAACGCCGCGTCCCAGTGCGAATATCGCATTGTCGTCTTCGACGTCTACGAAATAATTATTCAGGCACTCAAGGAAAAAGGATATTTAGATCAATGCTGCGAATTTGAAAAATCCCATGGTATGCCATTTGTCGTCAAAGCTGTCGGTGCAGCACTGCGCTTTGCGGACAAAGGCAGTTATATTGTCAATTACATAATCCAGCACACACCGACAGAAAAAGCCATTGTGTTTCTTACAGGCATTGGCAAGTGCTACCCGCTGCTGCGGTCACACATGCTGCTCAACAATCTGCATCAAAAAATGGACGTGGCTCCAGTTGTCCTCTTCTTCCCAGGCAAATACGACGGGCAGGAGCCCTGCCTGTTTTCAACGATAAAGGATGGTAACTATTATCGGGCTTTCAAACTTGTAGACTGAAAGGTGTTGTTCAAACATGCAGATCAGAGATATGTTTGTTAAACCGATAGACAGAGACATCAAAGGCGTTATCAAAGTCGGTCAGGACGATAACGCTAATGTTCAGCAGGAACTTGAAGAATATGTGGTAACGAAAGAACTCCAAAAACACTTCGCCAGTTTTTATTCAAGCTATACAAAAAGCATTAAGGGCAGCACCGATAAAATGGGAGTCTGGGTTTCAGGCTTCTTTGGCAGCGGTAAATCCCACTTTCTCAAAATTCTATCTTATCTGCTTGCCAACAGGGAAGTCAAAGGCAAACATGCCATCAATTATCTGCTGGACGACATACGCGTCAAAGACCCGATAGTCATTGCCGCCATGCAGCAGGCCGCCACGGTTCCTACGGACATTGTGCTATTTAACATCGACTCCAAAGCAGAATCCCGAGGCGATCAAAAAGACACGATACTTTCCGTCTTTCTTAAAGTCTTCAACGAAATGCAGGGTTTCTACGGAGCAAATCCGCACCTGGCTGACCTGGAGCGCAACCTTGCGCAAAAAGGCCAATACGATCAGTTCAAGCAGAAATATTTTGAAATAAAAGGCGTGGCCTGGACAGAGGACCGCAGCAACTTCATATTCGAACAGGATTCCATCGTCAAAACGCTTGCCGCCATTGGCTACATGTCAGAAGACGCCGCTAAAAACTGGTGCAGTATGGCCGCCGGAGAATACGACAAACTTGATATAGATGGATTTGCGAAACTTGTAAAATCCTATCTGGATGGCAAAGAGCCAAACCGTCATATTGTCTTTCTCGTAGACGAAATAGGACAGTACATCGGCGACAACTCGCCGCTGATGCTCAACTTGCAGACGCTGACGGAAGACCTCGGCCGCATCTGCGGCGGACGCGCCTGGATCATCGTCACCAGCCAGCAGGATCTGGAAAAAGTGATGACGGTCAAAAATTATGACTTTTCAAAAATACAGGGTCGTTTCGACACTCGCATCTCCCTTTCGTCCGCCAATGTTGACGAAGTTATCAAGAAGAGAATACTTGCCAAGACCGACGCGGCAAAAAAGCAGCTCAAAGCTCTTTATGAAGATAAATCTACGACCATTAAGAACCTCATTTCATTCAACGATGAAGTGGAGAAGAAACTCTATGCTGACGCAAACGATTTTTCAGACGTCTATCCGTTTGTCCCTTATCAGTTTGCGCTGCTGGGCAAAGTGCTGTCCGCTATTCGCAAACACAGCGCCGTTGGCAAACATCTGGCCGATGGCGAACGGTCGATGCTGGCGCTCTTCAAGGAATCCGCCGAAAAGGTCAAGGAACGCGATACTGGTCTGCTGATACCATTCAGCATGTTCTACGATCCGCTCGAACAATTCCTTGACCACAATCACAGCAATGTTATAGCCGGAGCCTTGAATAATGAAATAATCAATCCTCACCACGAAAATAAATGCTTCAGCGTAGAAGTGCTGAAAGCTCTGTTCCTGATCAAGTATGTCAACGAAATCAAGCCAACGCTCGATAATATAACCAGCCTTATGATTGACGACATTGACGCAGACAGGGTAAGCGGCAGGGATAATGTCCAGGAAGCTCTGCGCGTGCTGGAAAATCAGGCCCTGATCCAGAAGAACGGCGATTACTACGTTTTCCTCTCCGATGACGAACAGGAAATAAACAAAGAGATACTGTCAACGGACATCGAGACTGGCGATATAGTAACAAAGATCCAGGAAATCATCTTCGATGACATCTATCCGCAGAAGAGCTGCAAATACGGTAAACATAACGGCAAATACGTCTTTTCGTTCAACCAGAAGGTTGACGACAAACCATGCAAGGGCAGCCAGAACAACGACATCGGCATCAACATACTGACGCCTTTGTGGGACAATGCAGGCAAACAGGGAGCTCTGCTTTACAACAACGATACACACTATGTCACAGTCGTGATGCCGCGTGACGAGGCTTCATTCGTTGAGGATATTCGCGTGGCGATGCAGATTTACAAATACCAGCGGCTCAAACTGAATTCTGCTCTGTCCAACAGATACGACGAAATAATCAGAGCAAGGCTGAACGAGGCTAAGGACAGGGAATCGCGCGCGAAAGGACTTATCACCGAAGCTCTTAGAAATGCTGCCATCTATGTCGGCGGCAGCGAACTGACTGCCGGAGGCAAAGACATTGCCAGCAGATTCGGCAGCGCTTTCGACGTTTTGCTCTCGGACGTCTACACTAAACTGTATTACATCGACGCCACCAAGGATAAGAGCGACATAAAAATGCTGTTGAGCGATAAGAATACTCACGTCATTGAAGCGGAGGACGCCAAACCATGCAACGGACTTGCCCTCGACGACGTTAGAGATTTTCTGGAAACGCAGGCAGCGATACACACAAAGACGTCGCGTCGCACATTGTATGACCGTTTCAGAAAAGAACCCTATGGCTTCATTGAAGACGACATAGCCTGGCTGGTGGCAAAACTCTTCAAAGACGGCAGTGCAGCTCTGTCTATCAGCGGCGATCAACTCAGCCTCCAGGACACAAAGGTTGACCTGATCGTCGAATACCTCACAAAGCGCGACTATGCTGACAAACTGATGATCGACAAGCGTGAAAAGGCCAGCGAAAAGCAGATAAAAATTGCGGCGAAGGTTATCAAAGAGGTCTTTGGAATCACGGTCCAGTCGGAAGACGAAGACGAGATCGTGAAAATTATCAGGGACAAGGCCAACGAGCGGCGCAATGAGCTTGAAAAAGAACTGAACGCTTTGAAATACGAGTCCCGCCTGCCAGGCCGCAAAATAATCAGTGACGGCTGCGATTTGATGCTCGCCATTTGCGGGACACAGTATCCGATGGAGCTCTTCGAGCTCGTCTGCAAAAAACAGAACGCTTTGCTGGATAACGCAGAGGACTATGATCCTGTTCGGGAATTTTTTACAGGTCGTCAGAGGGAAATATTCGAGCACGCGCTTAAAGCCGTAGACCGCTACAAAGATTGCAAATACGTTGTTCAGGACAAGGAAATGGCGGAAACAGCAGAGCAGATTTCAGCAATAGTAAATATGTCAGAACCATATTCACATATTTCGGGACTGGAAGAACTAACGTCAAAACTTGTCAAAATATACGGCGGTCTGCTCGATGTTCAGCGTACAACCGTGCTAAACGCTATAAAGGAGGCAAATGCAAGGATTTTTGCCTGTGTCAAAGGCCTAGCAAACGAAGCTGAATTTAAGAAAGACGCCGAGCGCATCTTCAACGGACTCACTAACGAGGCTATGGAAGAAAGACGCATCGACAGGCTTAAGAACATGCTTTCTGGAGTGGCGGTAAACGAGCAGAACCTGATGACAAAAATCACCAGCGCCCCCGCAGTCAAACCCCAGCAGCCTGATGCTCGCGTTGGCACGTCTTCTGCCACAAAGCTGAAAGTCGTTGGGTTCAAGAGCGTTTGCACCGCTCCTTCCTGGCACCTGGCCAGCGAAAAAGACATCGACAGCCATCTGATCGAGCTGCGCAACGAGCTTGTCAAACAGCTCAGCGACGGCTCCGAAATAGACCTGGAATTTTAACGCGTAAGGAGACGGCTTTCATATGAATAAGACTGCGATCAAAAACTTCGCCGTAGAGGCGAGGAAAAAACTCATTGCGGACACGATCCGCAAAGCCGCATACTATGGCGTTACTGAACACGGCGTCGCTGAGCGGCTGCCGCAGTCAAACGGCGACATCGAATTCTACGACGTGGGCCTTGCTAAGCCAGTCTCCGTCTCAGGCGTCACCATAACACAGCGCCGCTCGCTGGTCGCCAGGATAAACGACAAAGCCAAATCCTCAGACTATAAAACAGCCTTCAACTCAATCATCGAAGAAGTTGCCTACACCTGGTTCAACCGCCTCATTGCGGTCCGCTTCATGGAAGTCAATGACTACCTGCCTATCGGTATGCGCGTGCTTTCCTCCGACGACAAGAACAAGCTGGAGCCAGACTTTGTCACCAGGCCATTTGATGCTGCTGATATGGAATTTACGGCCGCGGAGAAGCAACAGATCGCTCAGATGAAGGACGCAAACAAACTTACAGAGCTGTTTCAGCTGCTCTTTATCAAACAGTGCAACGAGCTCAACAAAGTATTGCCGCGCCTCTTCGAAAAGCTTGACGACTACACGGAGCTTCTGCTTGCTATCTCCTTCAGTGACAAAGAGGGAATAGTCTACAAGCTGGTCCACGAAATAGACGAAAAAGACTGGAAAGATGCGGTTCAGATTATCGGCTGGCTATATCAGTATTACAACTCGGAACTTAAAGACGAGACCTTTGCGCTGCTCAAGAAGAACGTAAAAGTTACAAAAGAAAGGATACCCTCCGCCACGCAGCTTTTTACGCCTGACTGGATCGTGCGCTACATGGTAGAAAACAGCCTCGGCCGCCTTTGGTACGAGGGACACAAGGACGAAGAACTAAAAGCAGGCTGGAAATATTATCTGGACGAGGCGCAGCAGGAGCCGGAAGTCGCGGCTCAGCTCGCCAAAATCCGCGAGGGCTATAAAATGATCAAGCCGGAGGCCATCACTGTCATCGATCCCTGCATGGGCAGCGGCCATATTCTGGTCTACGCCTTTGACCTCCTTATGCAGATATACCTGTCCGCAGGCTGGAACAAACGCGAAGCTGCTCAGAGCATCCTGAAAAACAACCTCTATGGGCTTGATATTGACGACAGGGCCGCGCAGCTGGCATACTTCGCCGTGATGATGAAAGCCCGCCGGTACGACAGACAGGCGCTCTCACGCGAAATCCAGCCAAACGTATATCCAATTTGCGAGAGCAACGGAGTTGATCCGTCTTTTGTTGATTACTTCGCAAACGGCGACAAAAGCCTCAAAACAGGCATCGACTCGGTAATTAAAGATTTGCACAACGCCAAGGAATACGGATCAATCATAGATGTTTCGCCGAAGAAGTTTTACCTGCTCTATCAAAGGCTGGAGGAAATCAGCCGCGGTAAAAACGTCCTGCGCGAAGAGATAGTTGCCGATCTGTTGCCTCTGATAAACATCGCTGAAATATTGGCGCAAAAATATGACGTTGTCGTTACAAACCCGCCATATATGGGTTCTAGTAACATGAACGAAAAACTTTCAACCTATGTAAAAAAGAATTATACTGACAGCAAAACCGACCTGTTTGCCGTTTTTATTGAACGTTGCGGCAGGATGACGAAACAGGGACGGTATCAGGCTATGATTACACAGCACGCATGGATGTTTCTTTCAAGCTATGAGAAACTTAGAGAAAAACTTCAGGAAGTTGAAACTATTAATATGGCGCACCTTGGGCCAAGGGCTTTTGATGAAATTGGCGGTGAGGTGGTTCAGACAACAAGCTTTGTTTTTTGGAATGGCTGCGTTGTTGATTATAAAGGAACATATTGCAGATTGATTGGGCCTATAACAGAATCAGAGAAAGAAAGTAAGTTCATTGCTGGAGAGGATAGATATATAACATCGCAGAAAAACTTCTCAAAAATTCCAGGTTCGTCAATTGCATATTGGGTAAATAATTCTATTCTACTTACTTATACAAAAGGTATTTTACTTGGAACGATTGCTTCACCAAAGACTGGCATGACAACAGGTGATAATAATAAATTTATAAGACATTGGTACGAGGTGAACATTAATAATGTAAAATTTGACGCTGTAGATAAAAATGATGCAATAATGTCATCTAAGAAATGGTTCAGCTATTGTAAAGGTGGTGGGTTTAAACGTTATTATGGTTATTATGATTATGTAGTGAATTGGTGGCAGAATGGCAAAGAAATAAAGAATAATATTAAAAATAATGGGTTAAAAGCAGCAAGCGTACGAAGTGAGAATTTATATTTTAAAAAATTAATATCGTGGTCAGCCGTAACATCTAGTTATTTTTCTTGTAGAATAATACGAGGAGCATTATTCGATTCTGGTGGATCAAGTATATTTACAAACAATGAACCCTATTTTATTCTAGCCTTATTAAACAGTAAAATCGGACAATTATATTTGAATATATATAATTCAACTATGAATTATCAGCCAGGTGATATTGCTAATATACCTGTTATATTTAAACACAACGTAATTATATATAATGATGTCTCAAATAATATTAATATTGCAAAAAATGATTGGGATTCCTTTGAAACCTCATGGGATTTTGCCATTCACCCATTAGCACGTAACACTACTATTTTCACAATAGAAAAATCATATTGCGCATGGAAAGGCGAGTGCGAAGACCGTTTCACTCAGCTCAAAGCCAACGAGGAAGAACTGAACCGAATCTTCATTGACATCTACGGTCTTCAGGATGAACTGACGCCGGAGGTCGCGGACAAAGACGTGACTGTGGCGCGCGTCTACGACTCAAAAGAAGATATTCCGGAGTCGATGAAGGGCAACGGTTATGTGCTGACTAAGGCTGACGTAGTCAAATCCTTCATCTCTTATGCTGTGGGCTGCATCTTTGGTCGCTATTCGCTGGACTGTGAAAGGCTGGCTTTTGCGGGCGGCGACTGGGATGCGGGTAAGTATAAAACTTATCTGCCGGATGCAGACAACTGCGTGCCTATTACGGACGACGAATATTTTGAAGACGACATTGTGACGCGTTTTGCCGATTTCGTCAAAGCCGTCTACGGCGCGGATACTCTGGATGAGAACCTTGCCTTTATCGCCGATGCGCTCGGCGTCCGCGGCGGTTCCGCGCGCCAGACGATCCGCGAATATTTCCTCAATGATTTCTTTAAGGACCACTGCAAGACCTACCAGAAACGCCCAATATACTGGCTCTTTGACAGCGGCAAGGAAAATGGTTTTAAAGCGCTGTTCTATCTGCATCGCTATAACGCCGACAACATCGGCAACATGCGAATTGAATATCTGCGCAAGATGCAGGTAGCCTACGAACGAGCGATGGCTGTTCAAAAGAATGTCATAGAATCGACAGACGATGCTCGCGAAAAGGCCAAAGCCCGCAAAATTCTGGAGAAACTGATGAAGCAGGCCAATGAGTGCCGACTCTACGACGAAAAGGTCGGTCACCTTGCAAACGAAAGAATCGAACTGGATCTCGACGACGGCGTTAAAGTAAACTACGAAAAGCTGCAAACAGACCGCAACG
>Ga0163159_1002798_pt1 | contig 13812 bp, 12 predicted proteins | sample BioMet9_FD_108702 | JGI IMG/M metagenome (GOLD analysis project Ga0163159, IMG submission 108702) | Microbial communities from bioreactor (seeded with sewage sludge) at Lawrence Berkeley National Lab, California, USA - Biofuel... | ecosystem: Engineered > Bioreactor > Anaerobic > Unclassified ... | reverse complement strand
TAATGAATTGGATTTTGGTGGTGATTATGATTTTAGGATATTTGATGATCCCTGTGAGTTGAGAAAAGTTATTGAAGAAAAGAATCAGATAAATAATAAGGCCAGGATGGTAGCAGGCTATTGCTGGAATTGGCTTTCTAATGGCAAAAACAACAATGCTGTTTATGATATTACAATTCCTAATACTAGGTTTAAGGCCAGCTGGAACCTTGGTAATACTTCAACCTGGGCTATTGATATAGGTTCTGTCAAAGAAATTGGTTGCATACATACTTGCCAAGGTCTGGAGTTCGATTACGTTGGCGTAATTATTGGTAATGATTTAAGGTATAAAGATGGCGAAGTTAGTACTGACTTCTCTGAACGTGCAGGTACCGACCAATCTTTAAAAGGTCTTAAGACAAAGTGCCAAAAGGGTGATGAAAAGGCCATACATGAAGCTGATACCATTATACGTAATACATACAGAACACTTTTAACCCGTGGTATGAAGGGTTGCTATGTGTATTGTACCGATAAAGCTTTAGCCAAGTATTTTAAAGAGAGACTGGCAGCAACCAAAGAATATATGAAGAGGCAATAGCTATAGTAGGGAGGCAAGAGAAGTGCTAGATGATGAAAGAACGATAAGTGATTTGAAAAAAGAGATACAAGCCTTCTGTGAGGAACGGGACTGGAATCAATTTCATAACCCCAAAGATTTAGCCATAGGTATCTCTACGGAAGCCAATGAATTGTTGGATATTTTTAGATTCCACAATGAGGAAGAAACAAAAGAAATTTTTGCAGATGATAAAAAGCTTGAACATCTTAACGAAGAAATTGCAGATACATTATTTTTTGTTATACGTTTTGCACAGATGAATAACATTGATTTAGCTAAGGCTTTGGATAACAAGCTAAAGAAAAATGCAGCAAAATATCCTGTAGAAAAGAGTAAAGGAAAGAATTTAAAGTATAACGAACTTTAACTTTTATAATTTTAATTACAGTTATAAAAGCAGTACTTAATTTGTCCTTCGGCAATTGGAGCTGATGAGTGGCAAATCAGTACTGCTTTTTGTTTTGCTTTTTAACAATAGTATCTAGGTTTAAATACCTAAGAATTTTTTAATTTGAAACAAAAGTAACACTTTTACCATTGCTAAAAAAGTAACGGCTATCACAACAAAACCGTTGTGGAAAACAGCTAAATTTACTGTTTGTTGTATAGGATACCGTATGCTATTATAAAGCTAAAAGAGAGTCGTAATATTATGAATTATCAGTAAATATGTAATATTAATGCAAAAGGAGTTGGTGACATTGAAGCAAGAAGAATTGATGATTATTTTCCCAGAAATAGCAGAAATTAAAGGAAAGAAACTGAAAGAGCTAACTGTTAAGGCTTTACTTGTTGCCATAGATAAAGGTGGCTGGCATTCCCAAAATATTAGTAAAGCACCAGTTACTATGAATTGGAAAACATCATGCACTTTGATAGAACATATACGTAAAGTTACTCAAGCATGTATTGCTGATTATAATATTTTAAACAAATTCTATAAGGAAAATGGAGTAGAGTTTGATAGAGATACGGTGATTTGTGGGGCGTTATTACATGATATAGGAAAGTTTACGGAATTTTCATTAAAAGGGGGGAAAGTAATACATAGTGAGAATTCGAATTTAATGAGACATCCGTTGTCGGGAGCAATTATTGCAGCAGGAGCTGGTTTACCTGATAAAATAGTACATCTAATTGCAACTCATTCTTTTGAGGGCGAGAAATCAAATCAAACGGCGGAATCATATTTTGTCAGATCAATTGATGATTTTGTATTCAAATGTACGGTTTACGGATTACCAAAAATAACCAAATGAGGAAAGGAAGTAAAATAATGAAAAAATTATTAGCAGGAGTGCTGGCAGGGCTTATGGTTTTATCTCTTACAGCGTGTGGCGGGAACAAGAAACCGGCAGCGGGAGGACAGGCTAATAAAGCTAAGACGACTACTTCTGGTAAACTTGATTGGCCAAAGAGAACAATTACTATGATAGTTCCTTGGAGTGCTGGTGGTGGTTCAGATTTGGCAGTTCGTACCTTAACACCATATTTGGAAAAAGATTTGGGCGTAAAAATCACAGTACTGAATACTACTGGAGCAAATGGTTGGATTGCCTGGAAAAATTTGTTGAAAGCTAAACCAGATGGCTATACAATTGCTCAAATGAATATACCTACTGTTTATTCCGGATATCTTGATCCCCAGCAAAAGAGGAAAGAAAATCTAGATAGTTTCATGATGGTAGCTAATGAAGTTAGCGACTGGGGTTGTATGGTAGTCAATGCAAAAGATACTAGATTCAAAGATGTTAAAAGCTTTATTGAATATGGCAAAACGCATGAAGTATTAGCTGCCGACAATGGCGTTGGTACCAATAAGCAAATTTTGACCGTTAATTTGAATAAACAAGTAAAAGGTTTGCAACTTAAACAGGTACATCAAGCTGGTTGGGCTGATAGCTATTCAGCAATATTAGGCGGGCATATTGATGTAGGCTGGGGCTCAATTGGTGAGACTTTACAAGGCGTTAAAGATGGAGAATTGAGACTTTTATGTGTATTTGCACCGAAACGTTCTGCTTTGTTGCCTGATGTTCCTACATTTAATGAACTTATGCCTGGACTTGATGTTACATCTCCTTCCGATCGTGGCTTTGCACTTCCGGCAGGAGTAGACAAAGCCATATATGATCGTTGGGTAGCTGCTATGAATAAGAGCATAAATGATCCAGAGTTTATTAAAAAGATGAATGCTTTGGGGCAAGCACTGAATTATATAGGTGGAGATGAATACACAGCTTATGCAAAGAAACAAGAAGAAGTAATGAAGAGCTTCTCGGATGTCATGGGCTGGAAAAAATAATTGATTAAAGTTAAGCCCAACAGTATTAGAGAGTCATCTTAAAGCTGTTGGGCTTTAGTGTATTTTGAGGAGGAATTTGCTGTGAACATTAAATCTATTCATGCAAATGTTTGGATTGGTTCGTTGTTGATTGTTTTATCTGCAATATTTTACCACATGGCCAATGATTTCATTAACCCCGCAGCAGCTGTCTGGCCAAAGGGTGTCCTAATAATAACAATTATTTTATCTGTTATGTTGGTCATTCAAGGTGCGCGTTTAACAGCTCAAAAGGTTGAAAGTAAAAAGACTTCAACAAGTGCTTTTGCAGGTGCTATGGTATCGTTAGTGGCTATTGTTATTTATGCTGTATTAATGGAAAATCTTGGCTTCTTTATTTCAACAGCTATATTCTGCCCTATTGGCATGTATGCATTGGGACAACGTAAATGGTTAACGATGTTTGGTGTTACCGCTGGATTGGATTTATTCGTTTATGTATTATTTGTTACGCAACTGCAACTGCAGATGCCTTAATAGATTAAGAAGAGGTGAGTAATAGTGATTGAAGCTGTTGTTACGAACTTAATGACTGTTGAAGTTTGGGTTGGTTTGTTTGTAGGCGTAGTTGGTGGAATGATTGTAGGCGCGATGCCTGGCTTAAGCGGTGGAATGGCAATCGCACTTTTACTTCCAATTACTTATTCTATGAGTCCTGTAGCAGCTCTGGTTATGCTAATGGCTATATATACTTCAGCTATGACCGGTGGTTCTATATCTGCTATTTTGCTACATACTCCTGGTACTCCAGCTAATGCGGCTACTGCTCTTGATGGATATCCGTTGACAAAGCAAGGAAGGGGACTAGAAGCTATTGGTATGTCTATGCTGTCTTCTGGTATTGGCGGATTATCTAGCGCCATTGCTTTGTTGTTGATAGCTCCTCCTTTGGCTATGGTTAGCCTTAAGTTTAGCGAACCAGAAAGTTTTCTGATTGCAGTGTTTGGCTTAACTGTTATTGGCAGTTTGGCAGGTAAATCTATTTTAAAAGGCCTTTTAATGGGCTTAGTTGGGTTGTTTATGGCTACAGTAGGCATGGACAATGTAACTGGTGTATTAAGATATACTTTTGACTCGGATAACTTGATGAACGGTATTCAAATGGTTCCTGCCTTGATTGGCCTTTTTACAATTTCTATTGTTATGAATAACTGTGAAGATTATAAAAATGCCAATAAATCTTTGCTGGAACAATGTAGTACAGAACTTGGTACAAAAATGTTACCAACATTGAAAGAAGTACCAAAATATATCACGAATTGGATTATATCTTCTATTATTGGAATAATTGTTGGTATACTTCCTGGAGCAGGAGGAAATATTGGCTCTTGGATTTCTTATGATCAAGCAAAAAAAAGGTCTAAACATAAAGAAGAGTTTGGTAATGGTTCAATGGAAGGGCTATGTGCTTGTGAAACTGGTAATAATGCTGTAACTGGTGGTGCCATGATTCCGCTGATGACGCTGTCTATTCCCGGTAGTCCCAATGCAGCAATTATTTTAGGTGGCATGTTGATTCAAGGGTTGGTTCCTGGTAGTCGTTTGTTTACACAGCAAGCACCTATAACTTATTCTATTCTTACTGGTTTTGCTCTTTCAAATATTTTAATGGTTTTTGTAGGTCTTCTTATTGCCAAATATGTGGTTAATGTTACTAAAATTCCTAATTCAATTTTAATGCCGGTTGTAGTTTCATTGGCCTTGATTGGTTCATATGCTATTAATGGTTCCATGTTTGATGTTTATCTTACTATCTTTTTCGGCTTTTTAGGGTATCTGATGGATAAGTATGAAATGTCTTCTGCCGCTTTAATTTTGGGCCTAATTTTAGGTGGTATGGCAGAACGTGGACTTATGCTTTCTTTAGTAATGGCAAAAGGGGATGTCTTAGGATATTACTTTGGAAGACCGATTTGTGTTGGATTGATGATTTTATCTCTATTTTCTCTTGCATGGCCTTTTATTAGTGAAGCACTATCTCGGCGAAAACAAAAAAAAGTCTAGAATCATTAATTTTGCATTGAGAGATATGTAAATTAATACTATTAAAATAAAGCCGGAATTCGAATTTGTCGATTTCCGGTTTTTATTAAGGCGATTTTAAATTATATAGGGAGATATTGATATGAATAATCGTGTAAACGTAAACGTAGATGAAATAAAAATCAAACTGCACACTATTTTTAAGGGTGTGAGTGTTCCGAAACAAGATGCCGAAATCGTAATTAATGCTCTTTTAGATGCAGAAACTAGTGGTGTTGAAAGTCATGGACTGATGCGAATGAAAGCATATGTAGACCGTATTGTGGAGCATAAAATTGCTGCTAATCCAATAATAAAGGTTGAAGAAAATGGTGTTGTCGTAAGAATTGATGGCGGGAATGGTTTGGGGCAAGTAGTTACTATGTGTGCTGTTAACAAATGTGTTGAAATAGCTAAAAAATATGGTATTGGCGTTGCTGCCATAGCACATTCTAACCATTTTGGAACTGCTGCTTACTATACCAATATAATGGCTAAAGAAGGGTGCATAGGAATTTCAGCAACAAGTGCTGGACCAACAGTAGCACCGTTTGGAGGAATGGATTTATTGCTTGGAACAAATCCATTTTCAGTTGCTTTTCCTGCGACGAAACAAGTTTTTTGTGCCGATATGGCTACAAGTGCTACTGCTAAAGGTAAAATTCGTATTTATGCAAAAAGCGGTAAAACAATTCCAGTCGGCTGGGCACTTGATGCAGAAGGCAATGATACAACTGATCCAGAGAAAGCAATTAAGGGTATTTTGCTACCAATGAGTGGGCATAAGGGTTATGCACTAGCTATGATAGTAGATGCTTTATGTGGTTTGTTAAGTGGTGCAAATTTAAGCTGTGAAGCTACTTCAATGTTTAATACACAAAATCTTGCAAATGTTGGGCATTTTATTTGTGCAATTAATATTGAACATTTTTTACCATTAGAAAATTTTGAAAGAAGAGCCCAAGAGTGGTTCGAAAAAATAAGGACATCAAAGACTCGTCAAGGCATGAGAATAATGATCCCAGGTGAGCCGGAAGCAGAGCGCAAACTATTAGTAAAAGATCAGTTGAGTGTACTGCAGGAAACAGCAAGGACAATAGACGATTATTATAAAAAATATGCTGTTTAGTGTGTAACAATAAAATCAAGTTAATATTTATAAGCTGTTTTTATGAAATTAACTCAAATGAATTCATTTTATTAACAATTTTCTTGTAACGATTCATTTCTTGTTGTATTTCTGATTTCATATCTTCAACGTAATTGGGCAGTATTTGACCTTTGCGACAAACGATACTGACATATGTGGGCGGAATATCATTTTTGACTGGAAATACCTGAGGCAATGCAGACGAAACAGCATTAGTTTGCCAGTAATGATAAAGATACATTGGAGAAATAACGCCTACGCCCGTATCAGCAAGTCGAAGTATTAAATCATGATTATTAGTTTCTAAGGCAATGTAGGGATAAGCGTTGTTGTCGGCGAAAAGTTGGTTTAGATTAGCGCGTATTCTATTGTGAGTTGCTAATAGGTTGAAAGGCATGTCTTGAAGCTCAAGTAAGTCAACACCTTCTTTTAAGAAGGTTTTAATATCTTTTTTCCAAGTATTTGGGCGAAACGTTTGTAAAAGAGTGGTACTAACAGAACAACATAATTGTTCTGTTACTAGCGGCGTAATTTCTATATCTCTAGCAGGAAGCACATTGACACAGACACAGAAATCTATTTGATTAGTACGTAATTGTTGCAAAAGACCTTCTGTATAATTTTCTTCAAGCGTAACCGAGATATTAGGATGTTGTGGTAGATATCTCTCCCAAACATTGCTAAAGAAAACCTGTGCCCTTTGGCGAGATATACCAAACTTAAGATGACCGCGACAATTTTTTACTAAATCTGCAAATTTGGATTTCATGGCTTCTTCTGCATTGAGCATCTGTTTAGCGTAGAATACCATTGTTTCTCCAGCCAATGTCAACTGTAGATTTGGTTTTCTTTGGAAAAGGGTAATGCCATATTCTTCTTCTAAACGATGAATATGAGCACTTAGATATTGCTGACTAACATAAAGTTTGGCTGCAGCTTTGGTAAAATTAAGTTCTTCAGCGGCAACTAAAAAGTATTCCAACCCTTGAATGTTCATCATATCCTCCACAATAAAAAAGTTGTTAAAAATAGGTTAAACTACTGTTTGTTTTGTTGTTACAACAATGATAACATATGAATCAAATAAAAGCGAATAATTTAGATAAATTGTTTTATAAGGCTGGTTAAATTAGAAATAGGAGAGTGTAAAATGTTAAAACTAATGGATTGCACTTTAAGAGATGGTGGTAATGTAGTCGGCAAGGGCTTTAATGCCGAGCTAACTTCAATGATGATGGAAGGACTTACTAATGCCAAGGTGGATTATATTGAGATGGGTAATGCCGGGGGCATAGGAGCTTATGAAGTAGCAGGTTTTACCAAAGCTGAAACTGATGAAAAATATTTAGAGTTAGCTAAACCATATTTTTCTAAAAGTGAAGTAGGCATGTTTTTAAATGCTAAAAGGTATAGAGAAAAGTATGTGAAATTAGCAGAAGAGAGAGGCCTAGGCTTTTTACGTGTTGGCGTTGATGCAGACGAAAGCAATTTAGCTATTGAACCAATAAAAGCTATTAAAAACAGTGGCATGGAAGCATTTTATTCTGCCATGAAAGCTTATTTACTTGACCCTACGGCTATTGCTGAAACCGCTAAAAAACTAGAGGCTGTGGGTTTGGATGTCTTTACTATAATGGACTCTGCTGGGTGTATGTTGCCTGAAGATGTTGCTAAGATGACTGAAGCAATAGTAAAGAGTGTAAAAATTCCGGTAGCATTTCATTGTCATAATAATCTAGCTTTGTCTGCTGCTAATGCCTTGGCAGCATATCGTAGTGGTGCAACAATTTTAGATTGCGGGCTTATGGGTATGGCTCGTAGTGCTGGAAATTTGCCAACTGAAGCTGCTATTGCGTTAATGCAAAAATATGGTGAATTGAAACATATAGATTTATATGAAATATTGGAATTTATTGATAAAAAATTAGAACCAACTATGCGCGAAAAATATAATTATAGTGATTCTATTTTGCCTCTTGATTTAGTTTTAGGTATTAGTGGCGCTCATTCCAGTTTCAATAAATTATTTAAACAAGTAGCCGAAGAAACTGGCGTAAGCCTATTTAAACTTATTATAGAAACATCGGCTATCAATCGCAAAAAACCAACTGAAGATTTGATGCGTGGTGTTGCAGCAAAGATTAGTAAAAAATAAGAGGAGGAATTGTCATGAAAGTCGTTTTAGCCGGTCCTTATCCAACAGGGACTTTTACTCGTATGCAAGCATTATTAAAAGATGCCAATATAGAATTGATAGAAGCAATTTCACAGGAAGCTTTTGATGCAGTAAATGACGTCGATGCGATAATTTTGCGTGTATTAAAAATGCCAAAAGAAACTATTGAGCGATTTTCTCCTAATCTTAAACTTATTATGCGTTGGGGTGCAGGCTACGATTCCGTAGATGTTGAGACCGCAAAACAAAAAGGAATTGCTGTTTGCAATACTCCTGGAGCTAATGCTTATGCTGTTAGCGAAATGACTGTTTTGCTGATGTTGGCAGTTGGTCGTAAGCTTATTTGCCATGATAGAAGTTTACGTGAAGGTATTTGGAGTAAAAATACTTTCTTAAATCAAAGCTTTACTTTAAACAACAAAGTGGTTGGGGTAGTAGGTGGTGGAAATATTGGACGTCAAGTAGCTAAAAAGGTACAAGCTTTTGGTGCTACAGTTCAATATTATGATGCTTTCAGACTTAAACCTGAAATGGAAAAAGAGTTTCATATGACTTATTCTGAACTGAATCAATTGTTGGCTACATCAGATATTGTCACCTTGCATGTTCCTCTTTTAGATTCTACGAAACATATGATAGACGAGGAACATATTAACATGATGAAGACTGGTGCTATCATAATTAATGCTGCGAGAGGTGGCGTTATTGACGAGAAGGCTGTGCTTAAAGCCGTACAAGATGGCAAGTTGGCTGGTGCAGGTATTGATTGCGTAGAATTTGAACCATTGGCCAAGGACGATCCACTTTTAGGCAACTCCAATATAATCATTACCCCTCATGTAGCTGGAGGAGTTGCTGATATTGCTGACGCTATTATTCCTATGATTGTCGAGAACTTAAAATATCTTAATGAAGGTAAAACTTTAAAATACAAAGTAAATTGATTGGGGAAAAATGAAACGATAGTTCCTAGACTTTGAGCTTAGGGGGTAGGACATTCTAAGGATTTCTTAAAAAAGTATGACAATAAAGAACCGCTGACATGTTGTCCAACTGGAGCAAATAGTGTTCCGTGGATAGCGTTGTTAACGGTTCTTTTTGATTATGACTTAAAATTAGCTATATTAAATTTAATGCAGGACTTAAATTTTTTCGTGTGATAGGTGCTATTTATTATTATAAATTAGCGAAGGCAATTCTTTGACATTTTCTAAATTGTCAATTTGTTCGAAAATATTATTTGTCCATTCACTAGCATACTCTTTACAGCAAGAGTTAAGCTTTAACAAGATTTGTTTATGTGTGAGAGGGGATGAAACGCTACCAGAAGCATCTTTGATTTCCTGCTTGTAGCTGGAGCCATTTTTAAGAATGATTTCAACTTCGCACCCCCAATGCTCAGGATATTTATCAGTAAATCTTTTATCCTCAAATACTTTTACTTTACGTAACATTTCTTGAGTATCTGGATTGTTGATATTTTCGGAAGTAAAATCATTGAGGTCAACTTTGCCGTTTAAAATAGCACAAGCAGCTGTATAAGGGGTAGAAAACTTAGCTGCAGTTGGAATGGTAGGGTATTTACTACTTTCGGTCAAACCACATTGCTTCAGACCAACAAGATATGTCCATACATTAATTTTAGCAATATTATCAGCTTTGATATTATTCTGCTCACGTAAAGCAAGAATACCATCAATAACACAATGGGTGCTTCGACAACAGGGATATGGCTTTTTATCCATGTTTAAAATCTCAAATCTTTTTCCGAGGCCCTTGTTAACTAAGGAATAATCATAAGCATCTGACATCATCGGGAAAATACCACCGTCTTTGGCATTTAAAATTTCAGACGAGCCACGCATACCGCCTTGTGTTAATAAACATGATTCCAATCCGCTAGCAGCTGCCCTAGCTGGATGCAATACTTTATTAGTTGCACCATCGGAAAGGAATGCCCATGTTGTGCATGATTGTGTACCTGCTAATCCAAAAGTACTAAGAATTTGTTCTGTACTAAAGCTTAAAAGTTTGGCACAAGCAGCAGCAGCTCCAAAAGTTCCAGCAGTGCCAGTAACATGCCAACCTTTATTGCGGTGGCTGGATACGCCAAATCCCATACCAATACGTGACATAACTTCGTAGCCACAAATTACAGCTTCGAGAAACTCTTTGCCACTTTTATGTAAATATGTAGCCGTAGACCAAGCTGCAGGAATAACAACAGTACCAATATGTGTTTTAGATTGTACATGTACATCATCTAATTCCAGCGTATGACCAAGCATAGAATTGAGAAAGACAGCGTTCACAAGACTGGTTTTATCGTCGCTGCCCCACAAATAACTTAGAGGGCTTCTTATTAGTGTAGTATCTTTATCAATACCATCGTAGGATAAATAAACATTCTTAATGCCTTGAAACATATTGTTATTACGTGCGCCTAAAGCTAAGCCTATTGTATCTAGGACACATTCTTTAGCGGTAGCTAGAACATTAGAATCAACATCTTCTAATTTAAATTGTTCCACAAATTGTGCCAAGTCTTGTAATTCTTTCATCTTTAACACCCTTTCATTATTAGAATAATAGTTTTACTAGCTTAAATTTCAAACTAATTATATATTGGGTATTAATTCTTGCCTAATGCAAAAGAGTTTTTGTCGTAATAACTTTTATTTATAGCTCATAAATTGGTTATTATAAATAATCTGGTAAAATAAAACCGTTTTTGATAATGATGTTTAGTAATTCTTTTGAAGGCCTTGTTAAATGACCTAATCCTTCGTTATAAATCACTGCCCACTGCCAGGTTGGATTGTATTTTTTATCGATTTGGTAATATTTAATGTACTTACCAGTTTTATATACTTTGGAATAGACACTGGGAATAATGGATATACCTAAGCCATTGGCTACTAAGCGGATGACAGTTTCAATGTTTTTAAATTCCATACTAACATTATAATCGTTATCCAAATATTTTAGGATTCTGTCAGCACCCTGACGAGTTTTTTTCAAGTTAGCAGTAAGAATTAAATTCGTTCCTCTTAATTCTTGCAAGTCCAAGTAGGGTATTTTTTCACCCTTGACTTTTTTAGCTTTTTTATTTAAGGGATGATTATATGGTAGGGCTATATAAAACGGTTCCTCATGGAAAATACGATAATTTATATTATCGTTCTTTAATGGCATACATACGATAGCAATATCAATAATTCCCATTAATAATTTTTCCTCTAGGAGATGACTGGGGGCTTCCATAATATCAATTGTTATATTTGGATATAATTCTTTGAATTTCTTTAATAAATTTGGCAGAACTAAAGACCCAACACGTTCTACGGCTCCTAATTTTAAAACACCTTTCCGCATTTGATTTAAATCACAAAATTCTATATTAACATTGTCGTAGAGTTTAAGAATTTGATAGGCGCTTTTGATAAAACATTTACCGGCAAATGTAATAATTAAACCATTTGGCCGTCTAGTGAATAAAGTTTCTCCTAATTCAACTTCAACTCTGGTTAAACATTTGCTGAGTGCTGGTTGTGTGATGAATAGCTTTTTTGCTGCTTTGGCCATGCTACCGGTTTCAGAAATAGCGACAATTTTTTCTAAATCACTTTTATTCATAGTGCTCACCATCCTGTTTAAACAACTAAATGATATTTATTATATATCATTTTAAAGCATCTGCCTAATCAATTACTGATAACCAAAAGTTATAAGGCCTCAAACTAATTATGATTTGCTGTTTGCAATGATATGATTATATACTTCATTTATAGAAAGCAATAAAGTGCTTTTAAATTTATTGCTAATTACATCGGGGAGGTTTTTATCATGTTTAGTACGGCTGTTTTAGTCCTTTTAATCATGTTGGTAGCTTTAATTCTTTTTGTTACTGAAGTTGTTCCTTTGCCTGTTACTGCCATGTCAACTGCTGTTGCTTTTTATCTTATAGGAGCAGTTGATGCAAATACTGCACTAAAATCTTTTGCTAGTGGGACGGCTATGATTATTGCCGCTATGGCTGTTATTGGTGAATCAGTGTTTAAAACTGGTGGTGCTGCTAAAATTGGTCAGCTTTTAGTAAAGTTCGCAAATGGATCGGAACGGGTTCTTGTTTTTGCCATCGTTATGTTTTCTGGACTTATGTCAGGATTTTTATCTAATACTGGCGCAGCTGCTTTGCTAATTGCCTTGATTCTTGGTATGTGTTCATCTATGAAATTAAATCGTGCTAAATTGATATTGCCAGTTATTGTAGGTTGCTGCTTTGGCGGTGGCATCACTATTGTTGGTACTACATCTGGTCCGTTTTTAAAAGAAGCGTTAGAAAATCTTAATATTGGTCAAACAATGGATTTCTTCGAATTTGCTCCATTAGCTATAACTTTGTTGATTGTTTCTGCCATTTATATGTCTACGATTGGTTATAAATTATTACCGGATAAACCACGTAATGCAGATGATGAGTCTATCTTAGGTGACAAAGTTCCTGATTTTTCCAATGTACCACAGTGGAAGACAAGGGTGAGCATGTTGGTTATGTTTGGCACTTTGTTGGGTATGATTTTTGAAAAACAAATTGGGATACCTTTACATTTCACTGCCATCATAGGGGCTTTAATTGTTGTTGCTAGTAAATGTATTTCTATGAAAGAGGCAAGTCGTGCTATCCCTATGAGTGGCTTGATTATTTATGCCGCTATGGTACCTGTTGCTAGTGCTATGAAGAACTCAGGGGCAGCTAAAATGATTGCCGATTTTGCTTTAAATGCTATGGGTAGCTCTACTAGTCCAATAGTTGTTCTTTTGATTATCTTTTTGATTATTACGCCTATTACTCAGTTTATGTCTAACGCAGCTACAATTATCTTGTTTACACCAATTGCTATTGTTATTGCCAATTCTTTAGGCATTGGTGTGAAAGCAATGCTGGTAGCAGTTAGATTTGCTGCTTCTATTGCTATTGCTACTCCTGTAGCTATGCCAGCCAATTCTATGGCAGTAGAACCTGGTGGTTATGCGTTTATGGATTATTTTAAACCTGGTTTTCCATTAACCATAATTTGTATAATTATTTCTATTGCTTACATTGCAATATTCTATCCATTAACAATGGGTTAATTTGACTGATATAATTTTTGGGAATATCAGATATTTATGAATCTATTCAAATGTATATTCAAACTGTGGAAATTTACTGAATTCGAGAGTTACTTAATGGAGAATAGAAAATGATTAAATTAATTAAAAATGGTGCATTTCTTTTAAAAGGTCAAATAATAGTTTCTACTGAAGATGTGCCGAAACAACCTAATGGTCAATTTTTTAATGCTGAAGCTAATCGTAAACAAACCATAGCGTACGGAATTTTAGAAAAACATAATGTTTCTAAAGACCCTGCTAATTTGGAAATAAAATTTGATGCTTTAACTTCACATGACATAACTTACGTGGGCATTATTCAAACTGCAATTGCCAGTGGCTTAGAAAAATTTCCTATT
>Ga0163159_1002788_pt1 | contig 13842 bp, 4 predicted proteins | sample BioMet9_FD_108702 | JGI IMG/M metagenome (GOLD analysis project Ga0163159, IMG submission 108702) | Microbial communities from bioreactor (seeded with sewage sludge) at Lawrence Berkeley National Lab, California, USA - Biofuel... | ecosystem: Engineered > Bioreactor > Anaerobic > Unclassified ... | reverse complement strand
CGCGTCCCCCCAGCGGTGAATTGGCGTCGTTCCGTACATTTTGCTAGCCGAGTCCGTCAAGAAAACGGAAATCCTTCGCTGTGCGTATAGCCCCCGCTTCTATTGTACCCGGATGTCTGCCTTGTCTTGGCGGAGGAGGCAGCAAAATAGGGACGGCGGCTTTGAACCGCTGGGGGGATGTGCGCCCCGCTTGCCTTTGGGTCGGCTATTGTTTCACATCCCATACAAAAGGATTATCAGCCCAGTCAGGCTAGTAATCCTTTTATTTGCTTACTACAAATTATTCGTCTTTCAAGAGAATGACTGAAGCCGCTTTCTGCTTGCCATTCCGTTCTGTATCTTTCGTCAAGAGTGGCACGGAGCCGCTGCTGACGTTGTCATTGGTCATGGTCAGGCCAGCACCGCGGTTGATACCTTCTCCCTGGACTTCTAAATACCGCAAGTCCAGGAGCGGCCGTTTCATGGGACCCCAGGCACCTTCCAGATTCTGATGGATGACATCCGCCATGTGTATATCCCGAGGATTTTCTTTCACCAGCAGTGCTGTATAATTCCCTTCAAACTGCAGCGGATTGTAATTGCCGCCGCCATCATTGCCGCCGCGGCCCAATATCTGGAAGCGACCCGTATCTCGTCCCGTCGCCAGTGTAGGCCAGGTAACCGTCCCTGCCAAATCGCTCACATCTTCGCCGTAACGGTTCGTAACAGTGCCGCTTTGTGCCGGAATGGGCTGGAACTGCCAGTACGTCGTAGGTGTCGCCGTATAGGTGAAGTCAGCCGGGGTAACGGTGAGCAGCGTGTCCTCCGTAATATCGTAGTTCTTCGTCCAATCACCAGTGTGCGTCACGGTAATCTTGTCCGTGTAATCACCAACTGTCGTCGTCCGGTCGGAAGAATTCGTCACAGTCTTCGGCGTATTCGTATTGATTGTCCCAGTCGCAAAATCAGGCACATTGACGAAGCCTTTATCGACATATGTCGTATGTTCACTGCCTGTGCCGTATTCCTTCGTACCGTCCAGCGTATGCGTAATGGGCCGTTTGGTGATAGTGTATGCATCGGCATAGGAAATGTCGTAGTTGTGGTTCAGGTCATTGCTGATGACCGTACCATCGATGCTGATCACCTTGGTCTTGCCATTGGCCGTACCATAATCGCCGGCATCACTTTGTTCATCCGTACTGTTCGTAATCGTCTGTTTCCACGCACTGGGCTGCTTATCAAAGATATCCGTCTTATCCCAACTGGTGAGCCCGCCATCCTGGGAAATCGTATATTGATCCACTGCCGTATCCCCATCGCCATAGGTCTTGCTGCCCGCTGTGGTGAGCGTCACCTTGCGTTGGTTGACTACATACTGCGTGTCGTAGGAAATATTATAATTACTTTCCTTGAAATTACCCGTACCGGTCATAGTCGTCAAGCCATCGATGGTGTTGCCCGTCGTATCCGTCTGGCCCGCATGGTTCTTATAGTAGGAACCTGCATTGGCATGGTCAGTCAGGCCGGTCATGATGACCTGCGACTTGCCATAATCGATGGTTTCGCCATTTTGCAGACCGCCCGTTGCACCGCTGGTCGTGATGGTATACGTTGTCGGATCCGTACTCGTCGCGTCCCCATAAGTCTTGGAACCGCTCATATGGATGACCAGGTCGGCTGGCGTAACGTCAAATTTATCTTGGTAGGCCACATCGTAATTAGTCTGCAAATCCTGGACGAGCTGGCTGTTGCTGCCATAGGTCAAGACAGGGTCCTTCGCTGTCGCCGTCCCCTGCGAACCATAGGAACCGACGTCGGTACTTTCATTCGTACTGTTTTGGATACCCGATTTCCAGTTTGCGCCGTCTGTGCCATACAGGGCCGTCTTATCCCAATCTGTCAGGCCCTGTTGGCCGATCGTGTACGTATTGATAGCAGAATCACTGAGGCCGTACGTCTTCGTGCCGTTCGTCGTAATGGTCACACCGATCTTATCAATAGCAATCTGATGATTGCCGTTGACGATATTGTAGTTACCATCATCCCCTTCTGCTAAGATATCCGTCGTCAGGTTCACTGACGTATTGGCCAGGCCCGGCGTCTTGGCTGCCAGACTATACGTGCCGGCATTCGTATGGCTGCCCAATGTATCCGTCGCTGTGCCTGCGCCATTGTCCAAAGCATTCAGGCTCGTCTTTACATTAGTATCGTTCAATACATTTGCTGCTGTATCCGTTCCTGCCAACCCGGACAGGTTCACATTCCACGACGTATTCTTCGTCGCAGCAGCATTGGTCGTGTAGCTGTTTTGTGCCAGATTGCTGCCATAATCCCGTGCACCGGTCACGGTCACGGTCAAGTCTTTTTTGCCTACAGTCAGTTCATCCGCATATTTCACGGAATAATCTGACAACGCACTCTCAATCGTGTTTGCATCAGTCGTACTGTACGTCAGGATAGCCGTCTTATCGGCACCCAAAGTACCATGAGTCCCGGCATGCAGGTTTACTGCCTTGGCGGCATCTTCGTTGACGTAGCCATCCCAGGTTCTTTGATTGGCATCCAGGATATTCATCTCATCCCAGCTAGTCATGCCTTGGCTGCCACTGGCAGGATCAGCACTGATGGTCAGATTTTTGAGCGCCGTATCTCCATAGGTCTTATCGGCAGTGGTCGTCAAAGTCACAGCACGCTTGTCAACCGTAAACGTATCTGCATAGGTCACATTGTAGTTTGTCTTGAGATCCGCAGCCAACTGGCTTGTCGTACCGTAGCTCAATACGCCCTGATGAGTACCAGCATGGCTCTTTTCATCGGTGCTGTTGATAATGCCGCTCTTCCAATTGCTGCCGTCCGTACCATAGAGAGCAGTCTTGTCCCAAGTGGTCAAGCCGCTTTCTGCTATCTGATACGAGCTCGTCGCCGGATTGCCATCGCCGTAGGTCTTGGTACCCGTCGTCGTAATAGTCACATTCGTCGGTACGATTTTCAGGGTATTGTCGCCATTAGCTGCCACATAGTAATCGGAAGATGTCAAAATAGAATTCGTCGCATCCATGGCATTGGTCATATCGAGATTGCTGCCGGCATAGTCTGTGCCATTTTTAATATTGTAAGGAGTCGTGCTGGCATTCGTATGAGGATTGATTTTCGTCGCACCTTCACTGTACGCTCCTTCAATGGTCTTTAATTTGTCCAAAACACCGCTGCTATTCAAGATATTGGTGACTGAATCACTGTTGACACTCTTGATGCCGCTTACATTTACATTATACGTTCCCTGGGCATTCGTGCCATCCGTAGTATACGTAGTAGTTCCCATAGCGCCGCCGTACTGGCGTTCACCCGTGACGGTGACGGTCAGCGGTGCCTTGTTGATGGTATACGTATCGTTATAGGAAATAATGTAGTTGCCGCCGAGTGCAGCAGTAACTTCCTTCTTTTGAGTGTCCAGATAATATAAGGCACCCCCGTCAGTAGTATATTTGTCATTGTTATAACCGGTCGTACCGTACACGCCGACATGGTCTGCAACAGCCGTTTGGTTTTGGACATTATTCTTGAGATCGGTAGCAATGGCGTCGGTAAACTTGCCGTTATCCCAATCTTTCCAACCAGATGCGGTCGGCGTGCTGATCGTCGATGTGCCGTTGGCATCCCCATAGGTCCTGCTGCCGGCAATAGTTACAGTGACCGTAATCGGTTTTATGACTTCCGTATGCGCACCATCGGACAACGTATAATTGTAGTTTTTATCCGCTAGCAAATTGTAATGTTTACTTGTTGTATCCTGTCCGGTCACGGTAATGTTGCTGTCCGTCAGGGTGGCGTTGTCCTTGATGTTATACGTGCCGGCATTGGTATGGTCACTGAGCTGTTTATCGTTGACTTCAGACGTCTTATCTTCTACGCCATTGAGCAGGTTCTGTACATTGGTGGTGTTAAAGACGCTGTCCGTATCAGAATTGACGAATCCCGTCACATTGACATTGTATTTGCCATCGGTCAGCGTCGGTGTCCCCGTCGTAGTCGATGTAGTATACCCATTTTCATTCATGGTATCGCCATAATTACGTTCGCCTGTAACGGTAACCGTCAAAGCCACCGGATCGATTTTTTCCGTGCTGTTGGCTACGGTAATCTTGCTGGTCCCTACGCCGTTCGATGTGGTAGAACGAATGTCCGTATAGGTACCGCCGGCCTTCCACACCAGGTTATAGTTACTATTCAGATTCGTGGTATTGGCAGTGGAACTACCCACCAATGTAACCGTAGGCGTATTTTTGCCGCCATTAAAATTCGTAGACGTGACGATATAGGACAACACATTGCCATTGGCATCGACCATGACCTGATAATAAGAATCGCCATTCTTGCTGCTCGTAATGCTTTGCGTGTCCTTATCGGTAATATTGGCATTACTCTCAGCGACGGTGCCTTTCAGTGTATAGACCTGGCCCGTAGTCCCTGTAACGCTGGTAGCCGCCAGTTTCGTCGTATCCCAGCTCTTTAAATAGCCGTCTATGCTCAGCGTATTACTGGCCGCATCCGTACCAACCAAGGTAAACGTATGGGTATCATTCGCATTGACCGTATTATTCGTATCCCCATAGAGACGTTTTCCATCATAGGTGTAGTACAAATCCGCTTTATCTACCTGCAATGCACCGCTATAGGTAATGGTGTAATCGTTGTAGTTGGATTTCAGGCCCCCAACATATGCATCTGTTATTTTATATGAACCCGCATCCAGACTTTGATCGCCATAGGGGTATTTCGTTGTATCAGTTGAAAAGACTTCCGTCAGGCCATCGCCAGATGACGTATTACCTGTTGCCAAGGCCGATACGGTCCTACTGACAGCCGCATCGATGTCCGTCGCTTCCGATGCGATGATGCCATTCATAGTGACCACATAATGGCCGTCAGCCTTAGCCAGTGCTTTCAAGCCAATTTCCGTTTGTGCATAGGTAATAGTGCCATGTTTAAAGAAATTCGTCAAGGCCTTATCCGTATCCGTATCTTGCAGGAGTGTATATTTTGCCGTATCGCCGCTGCCCGTAACCGTATAGAAAGCATATTTAGTAGTAGTGCTGTCCGCCGTTTCCTTGTACGGCACGCAGACATAGTACCCCGTCGTGTTATTGGCATCGCCATAGACGCGTTCGCCCGTAACGGCTACATCCAAGGCCACTGGCGTAATGACAACACCAGCCAGGGGATTGATTTTGTAGCCGTGCTGAGGCGACCAGATAGAGGACGTATCATAATAATAGACGCTGGAGCCATCATAGGATGTACTGTTAGCATAGCCGTCTACTTGTACATTTTTTCCGGCCTTGCCGTCATTGAAATCAGCCCGGCCGTATACATCATGGACGTCATCGGTCTTGAGGTTATGCGTCGAGCCGTCATAGACAAAGACGCGGTCGATGTTGTTATCGTTCATGAAATACTTCAGGAGCGGCGTCGTCTGATCTTCATAAGCCAACCAGTTTTCACCTTGGTTGCTGGCGACGAGATTCGTTTGTCCTGTGAAAGTTGTTCCCTGTCCCGCTGTTGTCGGCGTCAACGTGACACCGGTCAGGATTTTGTCAGCATTCTTCGTTTCCGTCAGGTTGTAGGTATGACCATTCACATCTGAATAACTTTTTGTCGCTGCGTTGTACGTATAGACAGGCACCATTTCTTTATTTACACTATCATAGCTGTAAATATCACCGTTTTTATTATAATAGTACGTATCGATGCCTACCTTCAGCACCGTATAGCCGGTATTCCCATCCAACTGCGCCATCGTACCGACAAATTTCGCGCCAAAATCGCTCTTCAAGGTTTCCCGATTCCGCCAGGTAGCTAGTGTATCCCCCTTGACAGAACCGCTGTTTACCGTGCTGCCGATGGCGGTAGTCTGGCCGGAGTAGACCTTTTTCGTGCTCAGGTCCGTATCGTTGGCATAGAAACTATTCAGGACAGTACCGCTTGTCTTAGTCCCCACCAGAGCGCCAGAAGATGCGCTTACTACGCCTTTATTAATCGTGCCCGTATCATAGGTAGTATCAATGGTACCATCACTCATGACGCCAGCGATGCCGCCTGTAGCCGTTGTACCATTGATATTGGCATCCTTATAGCCTACACGGTTCAGATAATAGCGATCTGCTTCGTTTATTTTTTCTTCCGATTTGCCATTCGTCCCGTTCACATCGACGACGGTCCCATTGGCATTGACATAGATACCACCAGCACCACGGATAGTCGTCCCCGTGGCAGGGATGAAGTAATACATAGTCTTAGTGCCGGAGCCGTCTACAGTGTAAAAACTGTAGTAAGCCGCATCAGCAGCATTATACTTGTATTCCTGTGCATAGCCGCTGATAGTCAGCTTACTATCAAAGCTGCTGACAGAACCGCTGACCGTACCGATAGCTTCACGTATGACCGTATTGTTATCACCGTTATAAGCATTGGTCACCGTGCCGTTGGCCATATTGCCAACAATGCCCGCCGTATTGATCGTACCACTTACATTGCCGGCATTATACGCCGTGTCGATGGAGCTGTCCTTCGTTCCCTTTTCCATGAGGCCGACGATACCAGCCGTATTCGTCACGCCCGTGATCTTTCCGTACTTGCTGAGGGCGGCATCACTCGTAATATTGGAATTGACGCCATCGGTACTGCCGCCAGCCCGGGACACGATTGTGCCAGAGCTGTCGATGGTGATTTGACTGTTGCCGGACAAAGCCGTATCTTCATTCGTATTATAGACGCCGTACAGGGTGACGCCCTTTACATGTCCGGCAATACCAGCCGTATCGGTCGTGCCCGTAATCTGGCCGCGGTTGAATGTAGCCGCTGTCGTATTCGTCACATCCGATTTAGCACCGATGGTACTGTCTTCGCCATAGCCGACGACGCCACCCGTTTCCTTTTCACCAAAGACGTTGCCGCTGTTGCCTGCATTGACGATTGTAGAACCATTTTTCATACTGCCGACGACACCGCCGACGTTCGTCACATTTCCATCAGTAATATCATCAGTCTGACCGATGATGGTAGCGCTGTTGGACGAACTGGATAGACTGCTGGCGTCCATATAGCCCACGAGGCCGCCGATATTCGTACGCGTACTGTCATCGCCTGTGGCCTGCTTTACGACGCGCACATAGCCTTTATCTTTGCTTACATCGGTCGTACCGGTAATACCGGAACCGTTGTTGCTGGACCAGGACAGGCTGGATTCCTTCAATAGCTGGCCCGCCACGCCGCCTACGTTATTCTGGCCGTCAATAGCCGTATTATACAACTCCACCCGGGTCAGGCTGGCGCCGCTGGCCACGCCGAACAGACCGATGTCATCGACAGTAGGCCTGTTGATGGTGAGGTTACTGATGCTATGCGTGGCATCACCGCCAAAACCATCAAAGGTACCCGTGAACGGATTGGCCGCGCTACCAATGGGATCAAAGCCCGCATCATCGAGAGCATTCGCAGGCCAATGAGCCGAATTCATCATATTGAACGTGTCGCCTACATAGTCTGTCGCAGACACGCCGGCCATGTCCGTCAAGAGCGGGACTAACGAATTGAGCGTAGTAAGGACACTGGGCTCAATAGCACCAGCAATAGCACCGGTACCGGCACGTTCCCATTTATTTGTCTGGCTATCATAGGTATACGTGCTCGTACCGTCAGAACAGCTCGTACCGTCAAATGTATAGGTGATTTGTCCGACTTTTTCACTGACTGCACCATTGGCATAGGTAATTGTCGAACCATCAGTCAAGGTCTTCGTCATGGTACTATCTGCATATGTATAATAGCTGTTATCGGCCGCTGAAATACCTACGACCTTTTGCTTATCTGTATCCATGACATAGATAATGCCATTTTTAATGATAGAAGCTCTGTCGGACGTAGCATTGATATCACGGCCTAAGGCATACTTGCCGGCCAAATTGCCCGTAGCATTGTTTTTGTCCGTACTGTTGATATACGTATCGATATCCTGGAGCTGGGCCACGTTGTTGACGAGCATACTGGCATTGGCGTTGCTGGTACCTTGGTATGCTTCTGTATGCACATCATTAACCATTTTGTCGAGTTCTTTGTCGTATTCTAATCCTGCGACGGTCCGCGTCAAACCGCTGGTGCTATCCATGATATACGAAAAATTGATTTCTTTCGTGTAATCTTTCTTGTTATACGTCACACCATCGGCAGTCTTTGCCGCACCTACGAGTGCCGGATTATAGAAGATATGCGATTCCGTCGTCTGAATCTTCGGCGTACCATTGATAGTCAGCGTACCGTAGTCATCGGCATTGGCATCACTGCGGATGATGACCTGGCCATAAGCTACACTGGCATTGCCGCCCATTTCAAAGGCCTCTTCCCCTACTACCTGCGTGCCACTCACGGTAGTCTGATCGATGGCCTGCAGTGTAGCGCCGTCGCCAATGCTGATGTTACCATTGGCAACAAGGCGAATCTTATTGGAATTGCCGCCGATGGTGAGCGCAAAATCTTCCGTGTCGATGCCCATGGCCTTGGCCTGTGCAATAGCCGCTCCGACACCAGCATTGATTTTTACGTTATTTTCGATGGTAATGCCGGCTTCATTGTATTTGTTTTCGTTGGTCGTCATGTCCATGGACTTGGCCGCATAGACTGCCAATCCACCGACATTGATCTGGGCGCCATTGCCAAAAAGAGCGCCGCTGGGATTGATGAGGACGACGTTGCCGGTAGCATTCATCTTCCCATAAATCTGGGACATTTCATTGCCTACGACGTTGTTGATCATTGTAGAGCCTGTGCTGGCCTGTTTGAAATTCACCGTCGCCGACGAACCAATATTGAAACTGTTCCAGTTGATCTGCGCCGTATTCGCCGTCGCATCCTGCGTGACAGTCATGACCTTACCGTTCGTAGCAACCTTATTTGCACCAACTACATTTGTATTCCCACTCGGCAAGGCGCCGCTGTCGAGGGCGAAGACTGCACCGTATACAGACGTGCTCAGGAGAAGGCCCAAGGTAATACGGTAGGCCAGCTTGCTTGTTTTTATTAATTTCATCATAACCGCCCCCTAAAATTGTTTTACCACACGGAACCAGTACGTATTGTCGACACGATTTCCTTCAGCAGAAGAATAATGGCTTCCCCACGGCGTCGCCCAATCAAATTTCGCATACCAGTCACGATATTTACTATATATAAGACCCAGGCCCACACCAGCCAAATCACGACAGTTATTTCCTTCGCCCAACAGATTGTCATGATTATAGAATACCCTGCCCGCATCGATGAAGGCTGTCATCTGCAGACCGGGGACAGATGTCAGATAGCGCATTTCCAGCGTTCCCAGCAAGCCGCTGTCACCGCCTGTTTCCCCTTGCGGGAAAGCCCGCACAGAATCAGCACCGCCAAGATAAAATTGTTCAGATGAATCCAGGTTTTTCCAGGCATATTGACCGCTGACAGAGGCATGCAGCTGCAGGCGGTTGTTGTACTGATGGATGTAATACGTATTGACATTGCTGTGTGCATACCAGCCGGCAACATGCCGCAATGTATCCTGTTTCTGGGCGATGGCGTTATCCATGCCAATATTTCCATACAGATGACTCAAGCTGTAAGAAAAAGAGTCCTTGAAAGTCCGCGTATAGCCGTGGATTTCTCCCTGGATGCTGTCACTGCTCTTCCTCCAGGAACGCACGCCGTCCAGGAGGCGGTCATCTAACGAACGATGGCGATAGGCAATATCATAAAACGAAGAATGGTTCACGGTCCGCTTCATCGGCACGGTGATGCCCAGTTCCAGCGTGTTCGCCCAGCCGTCTCCATGTAAATAGGAATAGCGGCCGCCTAAATCATAATTCATGCGAGAGTAGGCAATCCTCGCCATGGCGCCATCACGGGCTACAGGAATGTTATAGCGGAATAAATAGTTATGGAGCCCTTTCGTACTGGCCAGATAGGTCATATCGAATTGGTCACCGACATGAGAAACATTATTGAAATGATAATCCAGGCCATAGCGGAATCGTCCTGACGAGCGACTGCCGTAATTATCAACAAAAACGTAGCCACCGTAGCGTTCCAGATTTTCTACGTTTAAATCAATTTTAGCTGTATCGGCTTTCTTGCCCGGGGCCATGGATGCCTTCACCTGGATGCCGGGGATATCATTGAGAATAAGCAAACTTTTATCGAGCTGATTGCCATTGATCAGATGGCCGGGACGGACTGGATAGGTATAGCCCAAGACGCGGTTGTCCATAAGTGACGATGTATTTCTGATCGCCACATCGCCATAACGGCCGATCAACGCTTTCAACTGCAGTGTATTGTTCTGCAGGCCCTGAACCGGCACATAGACCAACGCCATGCTGTAACCTTCCTGGCGAAGGCGCATAGTCGCTTTTTCAGCCAACGTCTGCATATCGGCAAATGTCATATCGCGATGCAGCACCGGCGTCGCCAACGGCTGCAGCAAAGGACTGACATCCTTATCGGCACAAGAAAAGACTACTTTGTCTATGCGTGCCTTCATCTCCGTCTGCTGCTTCTGCTGCTTCTGCTGCGCCGGTGCGCTGACATCAATGACCGGCTTGCTCGGCTTCGGCGTAATGATACGATTCGTTTCCAATTCACTCAGGAATGTTCCGGCATTAGGCGGCGCTATGCTTGCTTGCTGCGGATCTGCCGCCATGACGCCTAAAGGCAGCGAAGCTGCCAGACAACTGCTCAAGATCATGTACTTTAAACAATGCTTATTGATATCCATATGAAGTCCCTTCCATTTCACTCGATATAATAAATAAATCCGGATTGTATACAATTTTCTCATTATATACAAATTTTGTTATACAATTCACATTTTACGCTCCATGAACATATAATCAACTATATTTTTTAATTGTTTATTTAGATTATTATACAAACACATTTAATTTTATAAAAATATTTTATTTATATTTTAAATATAATGAAATAAAAAAACTGTCGCACAAAGTGAAAATAATTCACTTTGTGCGACAGCACCTTTAAAGATTTTCCCGATGAATTCTATTAGTTATTTATATTGTTATCCTTGACGAGTACGTCATGAGCGCCGCCTTCGACGATGGAAACGCTGCTGACAAGGGTAATCTTTGCTTTTTCCTGCAGTTCTTTAATAGTAAGGGCGCCGCAGTTGCACATGGTAGAACGGATCTTACTAGTCGTATTTTCGACACCATCATGCAATGACCCGGCATAAGGAACGTAGCTGTCTACCCCTTCCACAAAAGACAGCTTCTGGGCACCACCCATATCATATCGCTGCCAGTTACGGGCTCTGGCACTGCCTTCACCCCAGTATTCCTTCATATAATTTCCGTTTATCATGACTTTATTGGTCGGGCTTTCATCAAACCGGGCAAAATAGCGGCCTAACATACAAAAATCACAGCCCATGGCCAGTGCCAGCGTTATATGATAATCATACACGATGCCGCCGTCGGAGCAGATAGGAACATATATGCCTGTTTCTTCATAATATTCATCCCTGGCTTTGGCAACTTCAATGACCGCCGTTGCCTGGCCGCGACCGATACCTTTTGTTTCCCGGGTAATACAGATGGAGCCGCCACCAATACCGATTTTGACAAAATCAGCACCGGCTTCCGCCAGGAACCGGAACCCTTCGCGATCTACGACATTGCCAGCGCCGACTTTTACACTGTCGCCGTATTGCTTACGGATATAGCGCAGGACGATGGCCTGCCATTCCGTAAACCCTTCGCTGGAGTCAATGCACAATACATCGGCGCCCGCTTCTACCAAAGCCGGTACCCGTTGTTCAAAATCGCGGGTATTAATACCAGCCCCGACGATATAGCGTTTTGTCGTATCCAGTAATTCCAGCGGATTTTCTTTATGCCGGTCATAATCCTTCCGGAAAACAAAGGCCACGAGATGATCATTTTTGTCGACTATGGGCAGTGAGTTCAACTTATGTTCCCAAATGACATCGTTGGCCACTTTAAGACTCGTACCTTCCGGTATGGTAATCAATTTGCTGCGCGGGGTCATGAATTCACTGACTTTGGCCGATTTATCCATCCGACTCACACGATAATCACGGCTGGATACGATGCCGACTAATTTGCCGTGAGCTGTCCCATCATCGGTGACGGCAACCGTAGAATGACCGGTAGCCGCTTTTAAGGCCAATATATCGGCCAAGGTCTGATCGGCGAGGATATTGGAATCAGAAATGACAAAACCAGCTTTATAGGATTTTACATTCCGGATCATAGCAGCTTGATCTTCTATGGTCTGTGAACCGAAAATAAAAGACACGCCGCCTTCTTTGGCCAGTGCAATAGCCAAATTATCGTCTGATACGGATTGCATGATAGCGGAAATCAAAGGGATATTCATAGAAAGTTTCGGTTCTTCTCCCTTTTTGAACTTCACTAAAGGCGTCTTCAATGATACATTGTCCGGCGTATGATTCGGGCCAGAATATCCTGGCACCAACAAATATTCACTAAACGTATGCGATGGTTCTTTAAAATAATATGCCATAAAGCCCTCCCTAAAAATAGATATATTGTGTTACTGTATTATACAACATTCCTCCTTATTGAAATAGAGTTTTTTTCATCAAATATCAAATTTTTTATCCTACTGGGTACTTTTTCAGTATATATCCGCTCCCAGCACTGAAAATCACCCGTACTTCATTTTACCAGGAACCGGCCTTGCAACATCATGCGTAGCGTACAGAGAAACAAGAGAACGATCAGGATGGAACCGACCCAAAAAATAATACTGCCCATACCTGCCAGAGGTGTCACACTGTTTTGCAGGCGTACGCCAACGGCGGACATGGAACCTAAACCGAAAGAAAAAGCCCAGAGTGACGGAGCAAATCCTTTTTCCAATATCCAGGGCAGCAAACGTGCCAAAAAGATAAAATTCAATATACCATAACCCAAAAGGAGCTTGACCAGCAAATCAATATCTCCGCCGTTTACGGCCAGATAAGCGGCACAGCCTACAAAAGGCGGCGCAAGCTGGATACCTATGACACCGCGGAGTGGCGGCGGCAGCATCGTACCTGTACGCAGGCGCTGCAAGACAGATGCTTCCAAACCCAGCCAGGAAAATACGCCGGCACCGAAAAACAGCAGCCCCCAATCAAAAAAGCCCAATGCCCCCAACGCGCTGGCACTGGCAAAACTCGATGCCACCGTAGGCAAATAAATGACCGGCGTAGTAGCGTCAAGGACATGCGTGCCGCGCCAAAGCCCGGCCGACCGATAAGCGGCAAAAATGAGAGCGCCCAGAATGCCGACAAAGACAAAAACTTTCGCAAGGACTACCACATATGAAATCAGGGCAACCCCCATGAGAATAGTCGTAATGGGAATTAGGCTGATAAAACAGCATTGTATCGTATCATGCAGCTCCATCTGGGCGTTGGCAGCACGATATAGCCATTTATAAACATAGACAATAACCAACAAAGTCCAACTAAGCCCTCCCACAGCTAAAATAACCTCACTAACCCACATCGGCATGCCCACAATAGCAGCCGCACTCCGCCAAGCCAGCCCCAGGCTCAACAGCCCAAGGGAAATACTGAAGTAATTGACAGGAATAGGAAATACTCTTTTCTCTTCCAAGGGAATCCCTCCTTTGCGAAATGGTTTGGACATATTGGACATATATGTTAATTATTCAAACTTCGCACCCTAAAATCATCCATAATCACAATAGTACAGCCGTTACGCAGCTACTGATATTTCAGACTCGCAGACAGAATTGACCTGTTTGATCCGGTTTGGCAGCGATGCCATG
>Ga0163159_1002787_pt1 | contig 13845 bp, 15 predicted proteins | sample BioMet9_FD_108702 | JGI IMG/M metagenome (GOLD analysis project Ga0163159, IMG submission 108702) | Microbial communities from bioreactor (seeded with sewage sludge) at Lawrence Berkeley National Lab, California, USA - Biofuel... | ecosystem: Engineered > Bioreactor > Anaerobic > Unclassified ... | reverse complement strand
GTGATGACCGCTTTGTAAGTGCTGTGCGGACGATAGAACGCGATCTGCGCTTTGCGCTGTGCATCGTTATCCGCCGGGGATTTCAGCGAAACCGTGAATCCCCATTCTCTTTTCTTGACTCGGACAGCCGTGATGGTAGAGCCATCACCGATGGCATTGTCCTCGTCATAAATCTCAATCTCGGGAGAGCCGATGCCGTCGATCTTCTCGATGCCCCATAAAGTCGTCGCGGAGTTGTACAGCATCGTCTGCCCGTCATCCCGTATGATCTGAATCTGTACTGTTTTTTCCATTATGCCTCCATCGCCAGCCCTTGCTGTGCATCCTTGCGGTACAGATTGAAGGCGTCAATCGGTGTCTGGATCGGCTCATAGTAATTGAATGTCTGGTTTGTCGTAGATCCGAGTTTTCCACTGCCGGCACTATCCTTCAGCGCATTGCTGAATATCCTTGCCTGCTGTTGCGTAGTTGCCTCCGCATTGGAGGAAAGCACGCCGCTTACCTGGATGCTCTGGTCTTCCAGTCCGCTTGTAATCTTGCCGCCGATGTCTACGCCGTTTGCTGATTTCAAGGCTGCCTTTGCCAGCTTCTCGGATTCATCCCCGACGTCCTGCACCTTGTCTTCCATGCCTTCGACCCAGCCTTCGCCGGACATGTTGCCGATGAAGCGGAACTTCTTGGACGGAGACTTGATGCCGAGTGCGTTCTTGGCCGCCTGGAATGCCGATGCCGCCGCGTTGGCTGCCGCAGACACAAGGCCGCCGACTGCCGACTGGATTCCGGAAATCATGCTGTTGATGATGTTCGCGCCAATGTTAAGCATCTGCCCCGGAAGACCGGCCAGACCATTGACGATGTTATTGAAGAACTGCGATGCAGCGCTTACTGCCTGTGATGCGAAGTTCCCGACGAACGATGCCGCGTTGGAAATGACATTGCCGAGGAACCCGGCGACCTTTCCGGGCAGCTGCCCGATCATGTTACCGACGTTGTTCAGGAACTGCGTGCCGGCCTGCGTCGCATTGGTAGCCATGTTGCCGACCCACGATGCCACGTTCGAAATGATGGTCGACAGGAAGCTGGCGATCTTCCCGGGTATCTGCCCGAAGAAGTTCGCGATATTCGAAACGAACTGCGTGCCGCAGTTCACGGCGTTGCTGATCATCGTGGATACCCACGACGCCACATTGCCGATGACCGTCGATAACGACGATGCAATATTGGATACCAGATTCCCGAGGAACGATGCGACATTCGAGAAGATGGTCGAGATACCGGATGCCACGTTTGAGATTGCTGTTGCGAAGAAGGTGGCGATGGATGTAACAAAGGTACTGATGGCGGTTGCCAGTGAGGTACCGATGTTCGTGAAGAAGGTCCCGACATTTGTAAAGAATGTCGTTAATGCGGTGGAGATTGTCGTTCCGAGGTTCGTGAAAAATGTGGATATGCTTGTAAAGAAATTCGTGATTGCCGTCGTAATGCTCGTCCAGACATTCGTAAAGAAGGTTCCGACGTTCGTGAAGATTGTCGTAAAGAATGTCCCGATGTTCGTTACGATGTTCGTGAAGAAGGTGGAGATGTTCGTCCCGATGTTCGTGAAGAAGGTACTTACCGATGTCGTAAGGGACGTCCATGAATCCGAAAGCTGCGTTCCGATATTCGTGAAGGCCGTCGACCACCATTCAGCGACCGAAGCCCAGAAGTTATTCCATGCGGTCGATACGGATCCGCACAGGCCGGTCCACCAATCGGATATCTGCGTGCCTATCTGCTCGAAGAACGGACCCAGCTGTTCTCCGAGACTGCTGAATCCTGTCATGAAGGCGTCCGCTATTTCCGGTCCGGCCTCAATCAGGGCTTCGATAATCTGCGGGATGGCCTCAAGGATTGCCATAAATAACTGAATGGCACCCTCGATAATTGCCGGTATTCCGGTAATCAAGCCTTCGACAATGGCTACGATGATCTGTGGAAGAGCCTCGATCAAAGCCTCGATTATCTGCGGTATCGCCTGGACAATTCCCATGAATAACTGGATGGCACCCTGGATAATGGCCTCGATTGACGATACAAGACCGTTGACTATGGCGACGATGATTTCTGGAAGAGCAGCCACGATCGCCGCTATAATCTGGGGCAGAGCCTCGATGATTCCCATGAATAGATCTATCGCCGCCTGAATGATAAGCGGTAATCCGGTTACAAGACCGTTGACAATGGACGTGATAATGTCCGGCAAAGCGGCGGCCAGGTCTGCGATGATCTCCGGCAAAGCCTGTAAAATTCCCAAAAATAGCTGAACTCCGGCCTCAATCAGGGCAGGAATTCCGGTAACCAAGGCCTGGACTATGGCATCGATTAAAGTCGGTAAATTCTCAATAATAATTGGGATGACTTGAATGATAGCCTGAACAATGGCCGTGAACATGGTTGTTGCATACTGGAGAAGAATTGGAATTCCCTGTACCAGCATGTCACAAATTGACTGTATTATCTGTGGCAAAGCGGTCTGGAGCGCATTCATAATCTCTGGAAGGGCATCAAGGAATCCCTGCCACAATTGACGGGCGCCCTCGAGGATCTGCGGTATTCCGCTTGTGATAGCCGAGACAATCTGCGGTAATCCCGCTATAATCGCCTCGATGATTTTCGGCATGCTCTGTCCAATAGCCGCCTGAAGCGCCACGAATACCTGCACCGCCGCATCAATAATCTGCGGTATAAGGCCTACGATCGTCGTGACCACCTGCGGCAATATGGCTGCAACGGCTTGAATCAGCATGGGTAAGGCGACCGACAGACCCTGGATGACCGCCGTAATGATCTGGGTCAAAGATGATAGAATCGTCGGAAGCATCGCCGATATCGCGCTGATGATGGACGGCAGGGTGTTGGCAATGGTCGTCACGATCTGGCTTGCGCCCTGTATGATCGATGGAATGAGCTGCGCAATCAATGGCCCCACGATGGGGATCAGTCCCGTGACGAGGGAAGTAAGGCCTTCGACCAGACGAGGAAACATCTCCTGAATCCGGGGCAGAAGGTTCTGTGCGACGGTAACGATGCTGTCCACAAGATTCTGGACGAGCGTACCGAAGTTCTGCGTCGGATCCGCCATGCCGGTCAGGAAATTCGTCCATGCGGCTTTCATGGTAGCGACGGAGCCCTGGATAGTCGTGCTTGCTTCTTTGGCTGTCGTGCCGGTAATTCCCAGCTCTCCCTGTATGACATGGATAGCCGAGTAGACATCATTCAGATTATTGATGTCGTATTTGATGCCCGTAATCTTCTGCGCATCGGCAAGCAGGCGTTCCATTTCTGTCTTCGTTCCGCCATAGCCGAGCTTGAGGTTGTCGAGCATGGAGTAGTTGTTCTTGGCGAAGCCCTGATAAGCGAACTGAATGGACGACATCGATGTGCCCATCTTGTTGGCATTATCCGACATATCCGTGACAGCCATGTTGGCCGCCTCGGTTGCCTTTGCCGTGTCGCCTCCCAAACTTTGCAGAAGGGAAGCGGCGAACGAGGTTGCCGTCTGCATATAGTCATTCGCAGACAGGCCGGCCGTCTTATACGCATTGTTGGCGTACTGCATCAGGGCGTCGGATGAAGAACCGAATAAAGTCTCGACGCCGCCTACCAGCTGCTCGTAGTCACCATATGCAGCGATTGAAGATTTGCCAAGACCGATCAGTGCGGTGCCTGCCCCGGCGATTGCTCCACCGATGACGGCAAGGCCGGAACTGGCGATAGACGTTATCTTGCTGAGTCCGCTGGAAAACGGTGTCGAGTCTATCTTTGTATCAAACTTAAGTGTGCCATCGGCTGCCAACGATCTTCACCTCCATAAAGTCATCGGCACAATGGCACTACTTGACTATCTGTTTTCCGTTCTTGATTACGATTTCGAATTCCTTGTGGCAGTTCCGACCTTTGCATCGGACGTGGATTCCCTTGCATTCTGCCTTCTCGTCGTACTCGATATTCATTTCGTATCCACAGGCGGGACACGTTACTTTTGTCTTCATGTTCCCCCTTTCAAGGCTTCTTCGACTGCTTTCGCGTCTCCGGCCATAAGGGCTTGTGTCAGAGCATTGTTCACTGGAGGCTTATCCTCTTCGATGGCATAGTCGCTCTTCATTTTGGCAATGAACGCCTTCTGCTCCGGGCTTGCCTTCGCCGGCACCTTCATGTAGCGATACTGCATGACCTTTGCAAAAAAGGATTTCCCGGAAGACAGTTCCGTAAAGAGTGCCATGAATTTCCACCAGTGCATGTCGGGATCTTCCTGCAAATCGATTCCATAATCCACAAGAAACGCCGAATAGATAAGGCAGGCGTCCTGACGGAAATCGAAGATGCGCTTTTCAATTCCGGATTCTTTCTCTTCGGCCCCGCATCGATGGAACCACAGGAGCTGATTGTATGCTTCATTCACTCTCGCGGCCGGAAGGTTCATCCCGTAGAACAGTGCCAGTTCCTTTGCTTTCTTGTCCTCTTCCGGGACGTCGTGGTCGTAGATCAGAAGCTCGATGCCGATCATCGTGCGGAATCCGCAGTTGACCGGCACGGCCTCATTCCCGACCCATACGCAGGTTGGAAGCGGATCGATCAGGATGTTGAATTCATTTTGCATGGCGTCTCTGGTACCGGTTCGGAGAATACCTCTCGTTCGCCATCTGGTTGAACTGATCCGTCTCATCTTTCTGCTTCAGGCATTCGTCCTGAATCGTCTGGATAGCGTTGATCCTCGGACGAAGGGAATGCGATTCGCCGAACATGGCCTCCGCTGTCCCCTCACCGAAGAGCTTGTCCATCTCGTCGTCATAGAGGTCCATGCTGACGATCAGTTTTTCCGTGTCTGACTTGCAGTCATTGTAATAGTCTTCGTTCTTCAGATCTGCCAGGGCCTTGCAGAAGTTTTCGTATGCCGCCATGAAATCCACATCGAACATATCGATCTTGATTTCCGCATTTCCGATCTTGAGTGTTGCGCCTTCATTTGCTACGAGCTGTGCCATTTCTTTTCTCCTCCTGTGTTCGTCTGATTTAATCAGGCCGTCTTTGTGAATGTCTTGGTCGTGATGTCGAACGTGCCCGGCACCATGTCACCGATCTGGTGAAGGTTTCCGGAAAGCTGCATGTCGGTGTCATCCGGCTTGTAATCGGTCACTTCTGCCGATACGAGGAAATATCTTGCCGGGTATTTCCCTTCGGTCGTCGGGGTTGCGTAGAGATCGACGCGGACATAATCGAACAGCGCATCGGATCCGGTCTTCTGGTCGTGTGCTACGGCTGCCAGAGCCGCGACGGCCGTCTGATCGGCGATGTGGTCTGCCGTGAAGGCAAACGCTCCGTTGTATCCGCTGATGTTCGTCGTCTTCGCCTTGTCTCCGACGTACTGCTTCTCTTTTGTGGTGACGCCCGTGGATTCATCGATTGCCGTGAATCCGGAATTCATCAGGGCGTATGTCTGGGTCGCGGAACCGGCCGGCATCGTGCCGAGGTAATCGGCTATCTGACGACGCTGAACCGGGGTCTTGATGGTTGTTTCATCTGCCATGTTATGCCTCCTTAAAATAGGTTAACTGCAACTGTATCTGATACCTTGCGCTCTCGCCGTCCGAGGAATACAGGTATCCGGGAAGCGATACGCGGAGATGCCGCGGATACATTCCCTTTCCCAAGGTGGGGAAGTTCTCCGCCTTGTCCTGTGATTCGATCCATTGTGCGAACTCGTCGTAGAAGGTGCAGTTCATGAGATTCTGCACCGTTTCCAGATCGAAGAATTCCCGGGATGCGAAAACGAAATTGAAGATGCGGACCGAAGATCCGTCGATGTACTGCTTGATTGTCCCGTTTGCGCTTGGCACATAGTCGATACCGTAGCTGACCGGATTGTCCGGAAGCCCGTCCACGCTGAACGTTCCGTCCTTCAGGAGCGGGCATCCAAGCATGTAATCGTAGATGCTCTTCATGAGAGCCGTGCTGTAATCGCTCATCTTGCCATAAGCTTTCTGGCCCCTCCCAAGATCGTCTCTTTGTTGGCTGCCTTCATCCGTTCGAACCACTTTCCGCCGCGCTGCGAATCATAAGGTCTTGTCAAGGATGTGCCGTAATACTGGAACGCCGAATACGGAGCGAGGTAATCCACCTCTCCGGATCCGATGATGGTTCCCAGCTGTCCGGACTTGATCAGGAACCCGGTGCGCAGCGGCATGAGCGGTTCGTCCAGTCGAAGTACTTCGCTGTCGACGAACTTCTGTGCTTTCTCGAAACAGGAATTGATGCTTGGTGCGAAATTGTCATTCCATTCCAGCTTGACCTTTCCGTCTGCGCTGGTAAGTGTGCCCTGGGGTACCGAGATTTCCATTATTTGCCTCCTATCCGGAAGTGCTGAACGGCCTTCGTCCCCCTGTCCATGTTCACGCTGTAGTCCGTTACGAGACACACGTCCGAGTACGCTTTCTCAATCGTCGCCGGGCTGACATCCTTGAGGGATGTTGCATCGCCCTTTACGATCAGGTCGCCGTTCTGGATGGTCCAGTGCCCTTCCTCATGTCCCGTAAAAGAAGCGGCATCCAGGTAAGTCTGATAGGCTTTCCCGGATGCCGTCGTCGCTTTCAGCGGTATGCGAATGGTGTAGGTGTCCCCTTGCGTAAGGCTCCCAGAACTGTTGTCCAGTCCCAGTACCGCATTCCGCTTCACGAAGCTGACTCCCTGGATGAACGTGCCCTTGTAATCATTCCTTCGGGCCGCCGCATTGTAGACCTTGTTGAAGATCGTAATGTCAGCATTCGTTATCATGGTCCATACACCCCCGCAAACAAAAGGCCTGTGTTGACGAGGTACGGCTGGATCGCAGACCGCACGAGCCTTCTTTCGTAGGCATCGTCTGTCTCCCCCGCCTTCCTTACTTGTGTCGTTGCATAGGAAACGCTGTACCCGTCGTTGCTCTCCGATGAGATCGGACCGGTCGTCTCCGAATCGCTTGCTTCCTGCGCCGCATCCCGGACGGTTTTCACCGTATCGATTGCCTTGCAGGTCGCCAGTTTCACGTTGTCTTCCAGTCCTGTCGGGATTCCGATCTTCGTCATCGTTCCGTGCGTCAGGTAGTCCACTATCGCACTGGCCTCGATGGCCAGGTTCTTGAACTCGTCTGTCTCGGAGGAGAACTTCGTACCGGAATACGTTTCGTGGTAGTAGGTATAATCAACATAGGTCGTCATTCGTTACTCCTTACTCCCGGGAAATCACCCCAGGGATTTGATCTGTGCGATCGGGATGAGCTTATGCGCAATCGGCGTGCCGGCTGCGTCCTTGACCAGTTCCCAGCTTGTGCCGGCTGCCAGCTCTGCGTTGGTCGGGGAATCCGAGGACGGAGTGCCCTTGAAGGAGAGACCGTACGGCGCGAAGCAGTTGCGAAGTCTCGTGATGAGGAACGTCTCGCCGCCGTATTTGAACGGGTCACGATGGGACTCGACCGGGATGAATGCTCCGCAGTCGGTGTACTCCAGAGATCCGGCACCCAGAAGGTAGGTCGTGTAGACCGTCTTCGTGTCAACCGTCTCGACCGGCATATCGTCGTCGATCAGGATCAGCTTGCCATTGACATAGCCGATCGCTGTCTGGACTTCCAGTCCCTGCGCGTTGTTGTACTTGGCGTATGTCAGGATCTTGAGGTTCTCAAGGTTCGTCGCTACCGCAGAGTGCATGCAGGCGATGGAGAACTTGCCCTTGTTGTCTCCGCAGGCTTTCTGCAGAGCCGTGTTGATCGAGGTGGCGTCCATCATTCCGGCATCGCCTTCGCTGTTCGTCACAGCCGTGATGTCGGACGTATGCGCCGTCACGAACACCTTGCCGTTATCGTCGGCCATGGAGAAGACGCCCTTCAGGATCGAGATCAGAGCGTTCTGTCTCTTCTCCATCCAGTAGTCGGAGACCTGGCCGGCCATGTCGTTGTAGAAGTTCCGTCCGGTGATATCCACCGTGAAGTCCTTCTCTTCCCATGCCTTTGCACGGCCGAAGACGATTCGCGTCTGCTTATAGGCCGTATTGGCGGTCGGAACGATATCCGTCTTGCCGTCGTAGTTCTGATCGTCACCGGCCAGACGTCCGAGCATGGCGGATGTATAGATGTTGCTGCCCTTGCCCGATGCCGGGTCGACGAGCATTGCTTTCAGATCTGCACGCATACGCAGCGCGCCGCTCTGGACGAGTGCGTTCATGTGTGCGTTCGGGATGGTGTCCACATAACCGCCGAATACTTCGGCATTGAAAAACTTGCCATCGAAAATGTTCATTGCTTAATCCTCCTTATTGGATTGATGAATAGTCGATCTTCGCCTCGGGATTGGCGTTCTTCTTCGCCATGGCCTCATCGAGTGTCATGGTCTTTCCGGCCGCTCCCTGTTTCTTTCCCGGGTTGGTCCATGTCGGAGGCACGAAGCCGGCAGCCTGCTGATACGGATTGGTGGGCGGCGGCGTTTCCTGATGCTCTTCCTTGTCGTCGTCCTTGTGTTCCTCTTCCTTCAGGAAGGCATCTTCGTAATCCTTCTGGAGCTTCGACATGATGTCGGTCGCCCCGATGAAGTTCCCGCTGTCATCCAGCTTCGGATCCGCTTTCATGAACTCGTCAAGAATGCCTTTCCGTGCCAGCTTCGAGCTGAACTTGTAATCGTTGAGCAGCTTGTCCGCTGCGAAGGATTTCTTCTGCGCTTCCATTTCCGCAGTCATCTTTGCTGTATCCGTCTCGTACTTCGTCTTCCAGTTCTCGGCTTCCTTCTTGATGTCCTCAATGGTCTTGCCGTCTTTCTGGAATCCTGCGATCTGGTCATTGGCTTCTTTCAGCTGTGCTTTGATTCCGGCCAGCTCCTTGTCCTTTGCCTTGAATTTCTCCTCGTCCACATAGCCGCCTTCGGCCAGGTTTACGGGCTTGATCTTCGCGGCATCGATTGCCTTCTCCAGATCCTCGTACGTCATCGTCTTCGGCTCTTCGCCTTCTTTGGTCTCCCCGAACAGTTTCTTTAAAAACTCGTACATACATTTCTCCTTTTCGCTGATTTGGTTTAAACGCCGGTTCACTCCGGCATCTGCTATCGTGGTTTTAGTTCCCTCCACGCCCGGGATATTGGATGCGGTTTAAGCGCCATGCTCCGTGGCAATAAAAATGGCAGCCCGAAGGCTGCCTTATGTGCCCGCATGGGCCTCTATTGGACCATTACGGGCACTTTGTGAACGTATTGATAGTAACACCTTGCCGTTAACCCCCGGCCGGGAGAAAAGGATCATCTCCTTTCACTTTCCCTTGCTTCCGCCTTTGCCTTTCTTTCCACCTTTGCTACCTGTTCCGCACGGCATGGTCTTACCTCCTTTCCCTTCCGTCATCAGCTGGAAGATTGTCTTTCCTGTCTTCCTGCTCTGCTCGATATAGTCCATCAGATCACCTTCATTTTCTTCAGGGTCTTGTTGACCCTCGGAAGAAGGTTGGCGATCCAGTCCACCATCTCTTCATTGCGCGCCCAGGCGTTGGCCGACGCGCTGTCTTCCTTCAATCCGCACTCATCCAGATAGGCATGCAGGATCTCATGCCGGATGTTCCGGCGCATGATGTGATCCGAATCGTCGCAGTCTGTAGGTTCGCGTTTCCTGTGGTAATAGTCACGGAGATAGATCGTGCGGATGCTGTCATCGCAGATGCCGTCCGCTTTGTACAGGACTCCTTCCTTGTCCTCTTTCTCCGTCATGAAGATGACCTTCCACTTCTTTCCCATGATCTTGATCTTCTTCTCTGTCATGCTCCTGCCTTTCTCGCTGCCCATACCGCCTTCTGTGCGATGGACCTGTCGTAACCCTTGACGACGCCGTCTTTGACATTGGCATCATAGACCTGCGTCCGGGCGTTCTGTTTGATAAGCCCTGTCTGGTCGCAGAAATCAGACAGCCGCGACCGCTGGTCTTTCAGCTTGACGGCCGCCTTGGTGAATGCCTCGTTCATCGCCGCTTCCGTGGAGCTGTCCGGTGAAGCCTCGGCGGCAGCCTTGTATCCGGCCAGTTCCCTCTTGGTCTGCCGTATGCTGCGCTCGTAAGATCTCTGCTTCTGTGTCGCATCGTAATAACTCATCTTGCTTCCGTCATAGGTGACGGTCTTCCGGTTGAACTCATCCAGTTTTTCACGGTCGAAGGCCCTCTTCGAAAGCCCCGGCCAGAACGGATAGAAACTGTGCCGGCAGTTGATTCCACAGATTCCGTCAGGCTCTCCGTATCCTGTCTCCTCGTAGAAGTTCGGATACTTGAAGCTGCGTCCTGTCCTCTGGAATACCTTTCCCTGCCATACGGCATGGGTGGGACGGGCGCCGGCATGGGCGGATGTCTCGTAATATCCGACATCGTTCTCATCGGAGAAATCCTCGGTCAGCGTCGATACCGTCTTATTGACGGCGGTCAGCACCGCCCTGCGGATAGCCGTGTCAAGCCGGTCCGTATGTCCGGATGGATACGACACAAGCGTGCCGTCATAGGCTACCTGCTTCACGGCATCGCGGATTGCCGTCGTATAGTCGAACGCCCCGCTCTGCACTTTCATGATTGCTTCGTTGATTGCCTGGATCAGAGATTGCTGTGCCTGGTCTGCCGTTGTCAGCGACAGGTTCGACAGGTCGCTCTGTGTATTCTTGATGACCGCTTCGAGTACGCGCTTTGCCGCCGGAGACAGTTTCAGGCTTACGTCGAGGCCGGCCTCCAGTGCCGCCGCCGCGTCGAACTGATAGGAACGGACGCCGGCATCCATGAACATGCTGCGCACTTCTGCATCCGACCGGCTCGTTGCCTTGGCTACATCCTTTACGATGTCGTCATAGGCGGCCCCGTACTGCTGTGCCCTCTTGATTTCCTCCGCGGCGCTTGATGTGAGTGTCCCGGATTTCGCGATCCTCCTTGCCACATCGCAGACGATGTCCGTTTCAAGAATGTCATACAGCCCGAGCAGCTGGTCGGTCATCCGTGTGAGGTATTCGGGCGTCAGCATCTTACTCCTCCGCCGGGATGGTTGTGTTGCCCGGCATCATGGACAATGCCGTTTCCTCGTCCACGCCAAAGTACCAAGCCATGAACTTCTCCGGCTTCAGCTTTCCGGCAAGGACCATCTGCCAGCGTCTCTGGTATTCCTTGTCTGAATCCTCCAAAATGCCGTCGCCCCATGAGATCGTGAGCTCGGCCTTGCCTTCCGGCGCCAGATGATAGAGCAGCGCCAGCGCATGGTAGATGTAGATCGTGGCTTCCAGTCCCGGTCCGAGGTTCTTGCTCTGCAGGTCGTCGACCAGCGCGTAGAATGTCTGCTTCGAACTCTTGATTTCCGTTGCGGTCTTCTCGATCTGGTTCGGATCCGAAATCATTCCATAAGATAATGAGCAGTCGAACTCTATCTTCCGCAGCGTTGCCTGATAGCCGTTCAGGATGCTCTGGTCGCGAATGGTCGGCGAATACGGCTGAATCTTCTTGTCCTGTCCATCGTCGATGTCCACGATCTGATACAGTCTCTTTTGCCTCTCGTTCAGTGCATTGTAGGCACGGCCGAACGGATCTCCGGACGGTACCTGCACGGTTCCGTTTGCCACGGCGGCAGTCCCGGTACCAGGAATCGGGATAGGACGGATCAGGTCGTCCGACACGAAGACGGCCGCCTGCGTTGCCTTGTACTCCCATGACAGATCGTTCCATCGCTCGTCCGCATCCCGGATATCCGGCACGGCCATCGAGTAGATGGACGCTCCCAGCGGTGAATCCTTGTCGATGTTGTTGACGACCGGCGTGCTGATGTAGACGAACATCGGACGGTCGATGTGGCTGAACACGATCTCCGGCGTGATGCTCTCCCATTCCGGTACCGCCGTCAGCGGCACTTCCTTGCCGAGATCGTCGACGTCCTCCGTTGACTGGCCCTGCATGGATTCCTTGCGGAAGGCCCGGTTGATGATGGTGTGGACGCCTGCCGTTTCCAGAATCGGATTGCCGGCGGCGTCGTGGATCTCCTCGCCCATCTCATTGACCTTGTGAACATCGTCTCGTATCTCCCATTTGTGATACTCGATGCGTGTATAGACAACCTTGCCCTGCGTCAGGTATTCCGGAAAGACGGCGGCCGTGATGCCGTTGACCTTATCGAACTGCACCGGGAAGAAGCTGCCGGCGTCCACGATGTCGGACACGATCCGGTCTCCCAGGACATACGGCTTGATGACGATGCCGCCGAGGGCGCACATCTTCGCGATCATGTCCTTGATGTTGTTCATGAACGGCTTGAACTGCTCGGTCAGGTAGGCTGCCATCGGCGTGTTGCCGCTAATGGACCAGGCGTTCTCGATCATGACATACCGGGACACCCTTCCGCAGATGACTGCCGGAATGTTCCTCGGCTTGCAGGTATCCGATGTCCACGGCGGAGTGTTCTCGAACATGTCTGTCCAAAGACCGATGGCATTGAGCATCTTGTCTGATACGGCGACGTCGAGATCCATCGTCTTTTTCACGTTATTGCGGGTAAGCATATTTCGGATAAACCTCCTTATCGCATTGATCAGTCTTTTAAACATGTCAGCCGCTCCAATTCTCAAACTTGAATAACTTCTTCAGCTTCGTATATGCGAAATACCTTGTATCATCCATTGCATGGTCATGCTCCTTTATGACAATCTCGGCATCTGTCCGTTTCGGGTTCCACGAATAGACCGAGAATTCCATGATGCAGTGCGTGCAGCACCGGCATATCTTCATCATCCCGAGCACCAGCATGGAGCTGACGACGCGGATCCCGTCGATGACGTCGTTGTCCGCATCATGCGTCCGGTACTTCCCGTGCCTCTTGACCGTTGCCTTGAATGAGGCGGCCGACGGGTCGATGATGATGCAGTCGACCGGGATGCCGTTGCACAGCTTCTCGACGTCGGCGTAATGCTCCTCGTCTGTCCTTTGGATGTCGTTGTGCTCATGGAAATCGTAATAGTATTCCCGGACCCGGTATGCCACCTTCCCGTAAACGCACCACAGGCCACAGGAGAAGGGATGTGAAGTGCCGTAGTCGATGGACACGAACCAGCGCCCGTAGTCAATCGCCTCGGTCGGAACGGCGTCGATAATCATTTCGTCGTTGAACTGCGGATAGACCAGGCCTTCGGCCAGCTTCCACAGTCCGAGGATATAGCGCTCGAAGAAGACCCCGAAGTACTGGCTCTTGTATTGCTCCTTCTTCTTCTCGGACAGCGACAGGTTGTCGTCCATCGTGAAGTGAAGGTACAGCAGGTTTCGTTCAGCTGCCTTCTTGATCCAGTTTACATAGAACCAGTGGAACGGCCCGTCCGGATTGCAGTTGAACCAGTATTTGGAACCGTCCACCGAGCAGCGTGCGGTTGCCTGGTTGACGAAGCTCTCCGGCATGAGGGCGACCTCGTCGAACAGGACACCGGCCAGTGTGATGCCCTGGATCAAGTCCTGCGATCTCTCGTCCTTGCCGCCGAACAGATAGAAGTAGTTCTCCCGGCTGCCGTTCCGGATGATGACAAGATTATCGGAACGGTGCTCGGATACGGAATATCCTATCGTCTTGCACATCAGCTTCAGCCAGAACAGCACGTTGCGTCGGAAGGATCCGATCGTCTTGCCGCACATGGCGAAGTTCTGCGCGTTGAATGTGGTCATCGCCCAGATGATGAATCCGAGTGACATGCTCAAGGTCTTTCCTGAACGGATAGAGCCGTCGGCGATGATGCCGTCCGCTTCCGACACGCCGGATGTAGGGCGCCACCATGACAGGACCTGCTTCTGCTTCCCGGAAAATGGGTCGAATAC
>Ga0163159_1002780_pt1 | contig 13864 bp, 11 predicted proteins | sample BioMet9_FD_108702 | JGI IMG/M metagenome (GOLD analysis project Ga0163159, IMG submission 108702) | Microbial communities from bioreactor (seeded with sewage sludge) at Lawrence Berkeley National Lab, California, USA - Biofuel... | ecosystem: Engineered > Bioreactor > Anaerobic > Unclassified ... | reverse complement strand
TTGGAATTGCAATAAGGGATGATAAAAATGAAGTGCCGGGAACATTTATAGTTGAAAGAAATGAAGGGCTTGAGAATACCCGGCTTGAGATACACCCGGGAAAGCTGCCTGAATTTATCAATACCCGTCAGCAGGTAAACAAACTGCCGGTAGTTGAGCGCGATGACTTTGATGAAGTATTCCCTGCAAATGCTGATGAACTGAGGCGTGAGAATATTTACACCATTATTCCTATGATAATTAAATCACATCCGGTTGGCCTGCTGCTGTTTGGATTAAAACATTCCGGTGCGCAGTTTGGAGGTAAGGACCTTGAACTTCTGAATGCTGCTGCGGGACAGTCAGCAATATCAATTGAAAATGCGCGCCTGTATAAAACTGAATCAGATAAGTTAAGAATTGAGCGTGACCTTGACCTTGCAAGAAGGATACAGGAAGGGCTTCTGCCAAGGTGTATACCTTCACTTAACGGGCTTGATATCTGCGGGCAGATGACACCTGCCATGCAGGTCGGCGGCGATTATTATGACCTTATACAGGTATCTGATACGCAGGTATTTATTGTTGTCGGGGATGTATCCGGCAAGGGGCTTTCTGCTTCATTATATATGACCAAGCTGCAAACCATGATGCAGCTTGCATGCGTTGCAGGCAGATCGCCCAAGGAAGTGCTTGTTGAAATTAACAGGCGTATGTTTGAGTCAATGGAAAAAAGCTGGTTTGTTACAATGACGCTCGCTTTGTTTGATACTAAAAAACATACAGTCTCATTCTGCCGTGCAGGGCATGTACCTGTGGTTGTTACAGAAAACGGCATAATAGAACTGCACAAAACACAGGGGCTTGGTGTTGGGCTTGAAAAAGGGCCGTTGTTTGAAAAGACGCTTGTTGAACAGCAGCTACAGCTGCGTCCCGGGCAGGTGTACCTGTTCTTCTCAGACGGTATAACTGAGGCAATGAATGAACAGCAGGATTTATACGGCGAAGAAAACCTGTCAGAGCTGTTAAGGAAAAAAGCAGGGGAAAGAGCTTCCGGCATAGTAAACTCACTATGGGATGAGCTTAAACTTTACCGCGGCAAAGCAGAACAAAATGATGATATGACAATAGTTGTAGTTAAAGTTGCCGAGGACATAAACAAATCAAAATTGTAATTATAGACCAAAATCAAGCTTTTTCTTTGATTTGTTTTTATCTGCTTATACCAATTTTTTGAAAATTTGTTGCGTATTTGTTGCTCAATATCTAAGTTTACTTATTAAAATATTGGAATAAGTATGAGCGTAAAACTTAGAAGAAGAAAGCGCAGCAACAATAATTATAGTCTTTATCTGGACATCTATCACGATGGACAGCGAAAAACTGAATATCTGGGATTATATCTAACAGATGATAAAATAACTAATAAGGGAACCCTCCAACTAGCTGAAAATATTAGAGCAAAAAGACAATTAGAACTTCAAAACCAATCGTATGGGTTCGCAAGTGAGACCAGGCGTAAAGAAAATTTTGTTGTTTATTTTGAAAAGCTAGTTAAGCAGCGTCCGGCTGATAGAAGTAGTTGGACTTGTACTTTGAAAATGCTTAAAACATTTACTAATGGGGTTATCTCATTTCAGCATATTACACCTGAATGGCTAAATGATTTCAAGGAACACTTACTAAAAAAGGTTGCTCAGATTACTGCATGGCATTATTATTCAAACATTAAGTATGCTCTAAATAAAGCTGTAAAAGAAAGAATAATACACTCTAATCCATGTTTATTAGTTGAAAATATTAAAAAGCCTGAAAGTAAGAGAGAATATCTGGTTATAGAAGAGGTTCAAAAATTACTAGAAACCAAATGTGGGAATCGTGAAGTAAAAGACGCTTTTATTTTTTCGTGTTTTACTGGTTTAAGATATTCTGATATTTGTAATCTTAGGTGGTTAAACATTAAAGATAATAAAATTCAGTTTATTCAAAAGAAGACAAGCAATCTTCAATATTTACCATTATCTCAGACAGCTCAAAAAATTATTGAGAGTAGACTGCCAGCAGTGACAGATAATAATGATCAAAAAATAGAAATGGAGCAATCAGCTATTTTTAATTTGCCAACAAAGGTTGTATGTTGGGAGCATATAAAGAATTGGGTAGAAGCAGCAGAAATAAACAAAAGAGTTTCTTTTCATACGGCAAGGCATACATTTGCAACATTATCACTAACTTATGGTACTGATTTATATACAGTAAGTAAATTATTGGGACATAAAGACATTTCAACCACTCAAGTTTACGCAAAAATAATAGATAAGAAACTAGAAGATGCTGTTAATAATTTGCCCAATTTGTAGATATTATATTTTTTAATCTTCGAAAGATCAAAATTGCAAGCAAAAAAAATCATTCCATTATTTCTAATAAATTATCCTTTTACAGAGGAAGAAAGGATAGAAGCAGAATTAAAAATATTTAAGTATTATCCAAGCGGGACTATATTGTTAAAAAAAATAGATCATTTGCTTGCAAATACCATTCCAGTGAGATTTATTCAAGATAGTAATAATAAAATAAAATTAAAGTATTTTATTAGTGAAACATATTATGATACTTTATTTGAATGTTGGTATAATCAATTGAAAGATCAAAATGATAATGAATACATGTATAACTTTTATTCTTATCAGTCTAACCTATCTAAGGTAAAAAATATAAAGCAATACTATGCTTTAAGTCGAAGATACGCAATATATAGAACAAATAAATTTTATGAGTATTTCCCGGGACTAAAAAACAATTTAAAGGTTGGTGAACCCATAATTTATTTTATTCTTAACTTGTTCCATATTATGGAACCTATAGATAATTCTTATTTTAGAAAAATATTGTCTGATCAAAGAAAATATTTGCCTGGGAAACTTTACTCGGCTGAAATGTATGCTTATTATTTTAAACTATTATTAGATGGAAGTAAGCAAAATTCAGCAGCAGAAAAAACTTTTAGAAAGTTTTATTCCGAGGAAGAAATAATGAAAATTAAGAATTTCCCTTCAAAAATTGATTCTTTTATAAGACAGGCTAGAAGAACTAGAATTTAATAGGACATAAACTTCCTTTTATTCGGAAGGAATCTTCCTTTAATACCTCTGCCTCATCCCATTATATTTGCTTCACTTTTTAACAACAAAAGAGAGGTAAGTATGATAAAACAATTCCAAAACCAACTAAACAGAATAGAAGATTTAGTAAAATGTAGTAATCATAAAGAAACTAATTTTCTTGATATAACCGAAGCCGCATGTTTCCTAAAACTTAAAAAATCTACCCTTTACCAATTAGTATTCAAAAGACAAATCCCTTTTTACAAAAGAACTAAAAAACTTCTATTCAGTAAGTCCGATTTAATTGAATGGGTTAATACTAATAAAGTACTTTCAATGGATGATTTGCGTCGTAATAATCCAAATTTAAGGGGAGGATAATATGGAAATTTATTCTTTAACTCAATTGTTACAGGATAATGCAGTAGCTCCAACTCCATTAATTGATGATGGTATTTTATTAAAACAGTCTTTACTATTAATCACTGGTGCAAAGAAAGCAAGAAAAACCTTTTTAGCATATAATTTTGGTGTTGCTCTAGCAGCAGGGGTTAATTTTGCAGGATTTAAAATTATTAACAAACATAAAGTTTTGATTTTTTCTGCAGAAGGAGGATACTACCCAAATAGGGACAGAATTCAAACTATGTGTGAAGGTATTGATGAAGAAAGTAAAAAAAATCTATTTGTTTGTTTTGATTCACGAGTAAAAATAGAAGATGACGAAAACTTTGATCAATTAGTTGAAAAAATTATAGAGATTGAACCAGAAGTTGTAATAATTGATCCATTTGTTAAATTTCATCATTTGGATGAAAATTCAGCAACAGATATGGGTCGTATTTTAGAGAGGTTACGATGTTTAATTGAGGATTATAATTTAGCTATTATTTTAGTCCATCACTTGGGTAAGGATATAAGTAATGGTGCACGCGGTAGCTCAGCAATCCTGGGAGAATACGATGCCTGTATTACTCTTATGAGAGAAGGTGGTGAGGATAAGCTAAGACATAGAATTGAATTTGATTTACGACATTCTATTTCACCTGATCCACGTAATATTAACTTTGACTCAGCACATCTATTTTTCTTTGAAGCCATTTCTCCGATTGTTGAAATTCTACAAGAGAAAGGAACGACTTCAAGAAAAGATTTAGTTGAGGCAATGATAACCAAAGGGTTATTTCAACATCAATCAGGAGCCTATAAAGCAATAGATAGAGAGATTAAAAATGGATCAATTATTGTTAATGGGGAAGATAAACTTGAGATATCCACTGAGCAATAATATTTTAATTCTCCATTCTCTTTATATATATAGGGAGAATGGAGAAAATTATTATAAATAATTATTTATTTTAATGAAAATTAATACTAATTTTTAAACGCTCTTAAGCACTTCTTTTTTAATTGTCAACATGGGGGATTCAGAAATGAATATCAAACAAAAGGAAGGTGTCCCAGTCATTCGTCTGATGCTGATTGTCAGCAGTCTTGCTCCATTATTTATAATGTTATCCTTTAGGGGGGCCTCAAATGTTATCCCTGATTCAACTCTATGGATAGTAACTGCCAGCGTTTTGATTATTCCTTCCTTTCTAATTTTAATTAGGATCATATCTGCTCAAAAAAAACATGAGATTTATGAATTACAGACCTCAGAAACTACTCAAAATAAAGAATATCTTTTTACCTATTTATTTACAATACTATTGCCCCTTTATAGCCTAAGTATTACTACGATGCGGGAGCTTTTAGCAGTATTTTCTGCAATATTATTTGTCATACTTGTTTTATGGAATATGAATTTGCATTATGTAAATATCCTATTTGCTCTATTCGGATATAAGATATATACCTTAAAATCAGACGAATCTAAATTATTAATTTCATCAAAATTATATATAAACAGCGATATTACTAAAGCACATAGAATTAGTAATTCGGTTTATATAGAGGTAAAAAACTATGACTATTCAAAATAATCAATCAATTCAATTTGGTATATGTCTATCAAATGGTGATGAAGAAGAACATCATTTGGTCCCTGTAGATGATTCTGTTCAAAAAACATTATCAGAGATGTTAGAAACTTTTAATTCCTGTTACCTTGAAGATATCAAAAAGCATTATGAACCAAGTGAAAAATATTCAGCAACAGAACCTTTGTTTATAAGTACAAATAACGAAAATGTAGTTGAATTAAAAGCCTTATTCTATAATACATCCTTAAAACCTAACAATATTAATCTGGCAAAAGCACTACCAGATATAGAATACTATTTTGCTATTTTTAATCAAGGAAATAAAAAAATATTGGGAATAAAAAGACCTGCACAATTTAAGGGATTGTTAAAAAACAAGAATAAGCTTGTTCAGATTTATGATGATACTTTAAAATCTGTAAATGATAATATATTTAAACTTGATAATGATTTTGATTTTGTAGTTTCTCAGGATGAAATCAAAATATTACATCCTTCCGGATTTGTTTTTATTGCTGATGTCGATAAATATATAGCAGAAAAATCTGCAGCAGCAGCTATAGGCTTAGGAGCGCAAATTAAGTTTGTTAATTTTGTTAATATTTCTAAATTTGTTAGTCGATCAAAAACGGCAGCAAAACTTATTGCCTCTATAAATTCCAGAAACGATCTTCATAAACTTAATAAATCCAAGCTATCTAAGTTTTGTAAAAATACAGGCATTATAATTAAGAAAAATGGCGATGAAATCGAACCTGAAGAGGAACATATAATTGATTTTCTTTATATACTTGATAGGCGTTTATATGAAATGGATATTACCGATGAAAGAGAATTATATTTAGCTGAAAGTCGACATAAAAAATAAATAATCTATAAAAGTATCTTTATGAAAATTTGTGCAAATTGTTTTAATGATCCATTTCTTATTAATTTTATAAATAAAAAGGGAAAAAAGGGAGAGTGTAATTATTGTGAAAAGAAAAAGGTAAAATGTGTAAATATTATTGAATTAGAACCTTTCTTTAGTAACCTGATAGATGGATTATATAACGCTGTTATTAATTTTATGCCATTAGAAGAATTAAAGGAATATGACGGAGAGTATTTATGGGAGCTTATACAAAATGAGTGGGATATATTTTCTTCTGAGGATATTGAAGTTCAAGAATGTATTATTACGGATATTTATTTCCCATCTATGTCTCATGAGGGGAAATACATTTTAGAATCATATTGGGTTAGGGAGTACCAATACTGGGGACTTGATGCTGAACATGAAGAAGAAAATAAGAAGGCCTGGGAATTATTTAAAGAAGAACTAATATCTAAAAACAGGTTCTTTCCTGAAAAGAATTTCGATATTTCAATTATAGATTTGTTCCTTCCTAGCTTATTAAATACAGATTTCAAAGTTGGCTCATCACTTTTTAGATCAAGGCTGAATAATGCAAAGATTCCTGCAGATCAAATGGGAAAACCAAATCACAAATTAGCATCAGCAGGAAGAGCAAATCCCCGTGGTATAGCTTATTTATATTTAGCATCCGATAGGGAAACTGCTATTGCAGAAATCCGGCCTACTAAACATACATATGTTACAGTTGGAGAATTTATTTGTACAAAAGAATTGCAAATAATTGATTTAACAAGTATTTCCTTAGGCTCTCCGTTTCAATACGGTAAAAAGATTTATGATTATGTTATAAATCGTTCTATTTTGCTACAACTGGGCCATGAACTATCTAAACCCATAATTTCAGATACATCCGATATTGATTATTTACCTTCTCAATATATCTGTGAATATATTAAAAATAAGGGTTATGACGGAATAAAGTATAGAAGTTCTGTAAATATTAAGGGTTTCAATGTTGTCTTATTTGATGAACAAGATAAAGTTGTTTGTAACTCTACTACCTTTTATAGGATCGCTGATGTTAAATATGAGTTCATAGAGGAGTCATAAAGAAGTATATAAATTATAAGTGGACAGTACAAACGAGGTTTTTGAAAAAATTGGCACGTAGGTCGACGGGCAATGCACATGATAGGCTTATTCGTAGTTTTGGGGTACCCCCCCAGGTTCGGCATGCTTTGAATTAATTTTATCTACCATGCTAAGCCGTCTTATTGTTTTAGGCGTACGGTGAACCTTGGCAATTCTATCTTTACAACGCTTACTACTGCCTCATTCCTGGCGTCATTCAGCAGCAATAAGCTTAAAACATGGAAACCTTACCTAAGTATAGGGCAAGCGCAGATGTTCGCCTGTAGGGGCTCACAACTGCTTTAAAATCAATTATAGAGCCACCATACATTAATTAAGAGAGGTTAAACGGGACATTGTCAGCCAGCTTACATAAGGAACATTATTTAACTATAATAAACATCTTTACAATTCATTGTCTTTCTATCAGTCAAATAATGTTGACTTATGTAAACTCGGCACCAGCCACGCCCTGACACTTCTAACGGGTGTCCGGCGAGGCTTAAACATTGTCAGTAAGTCTTGTTCCACTCCGGGCACGCTCCGGCTGTCGCCACGCCCTACGTTCCACACAAAGAGAAATGCACATTATCATTCTATCGAATGAAAGCTAAATGTTTGCTTCGCTCCCTGCCGGTCGCTGCGCTAAACAATTAGCTTGAAACATCGTGACACAATATTGGAGGTTAGTGCAGCTATTTCCCTTTGGTCAATAACTGCCAGGAATTTGGGTGATTATACAGAAGCTGAATTTATTTTCTTTTCAAGAGCCTTAGAAAATTCTGTAATGTTTGTATTCATATGCAGACATATTTCCCTTAACTCAATAAAGTCAACTCTTCTTTGCCCTGTCTCAATTTTACTAATATAGGATTGGTGGACATTAAGCTTTTTTGCCAAATCTATCTGCAAAAGTCCGGCCTTGTTCCGGAATTCAACAAACACTTCGATAAAGAATTTATATTCCTTTTTGTAAATGCTTTTTTCCACATATAAAATTTATATCCTAATATTGGATATCCCATTTCAGGATATTATATTTGATAACGAATATACATGGGGATTCTTATGATAGTATCAATCATTGTGTCACTATTTCTCTTCCTCAATTTTGGGGGAAGTCCTAGTATTTTCAATATAATTATTTTCTTGTTATTAGGTTTTGCTCTAACATATTCCTGCATCTTTATTCCATACTTTATAGTTGTAATCGTTTGGGGTACAGCTTATCTAGCATTCAATTATTTTTATAATTATCAACATTGGGGAATAATAGCAAGTATATTCTGTGGAATTGCAGTGCTTAGTATTCTAGGCTTTTTATTGCACTCTGTTGTGAGTGATGGAAGTTATAAGTTGAGGATAAAATGAAAAATAAATTAAAGGCTGTTTATATCCTTTGGATATCAATAAACCTAGTCTTTCTTCTAACCAGTAGCAACTTTTTAGATGAAGGAAAACTATTTACATACAATGACTATATTTACATTACTGATGGGTTGAAGCATTATTATTATGATCTATCTGAATTTGTGATATTTACAGTTCTACCTCTGTCTATATTTTTTTCGATTAAACTATGGAGCAAAAAGTAATGTGATCACCTGACTTATTTTGTAGCCTTTTTAGTCATATCCACCACATAAAACTACTACTTTCATTGGGTTCTACCATCTTTTATGGTGATTTTATAACTTTTTTGCCTATTTTTAATCCCAAATTTTTAAAGAGTCATATGTCAGAAGAACAAAAAAAACAGCTTGAACAGCAACTTTGGAATATAGCAAATACCCTTCGGGGCAAAATGAATGCAGATGAATTTCGCGATTATATTCTTGGTTTTATTTTTTATAAGTATCTATCTGAAAAAATGGAGTTATATGCGAATTCAATTTTAAAACAGGATAAATTGACTTATCGGGAAATAAAAGAAAATAGCAAAAAGGGAAAGGATTACATTAAGGCTATTAAAGAAGAATCTTTAGAAGAATTAGGTTACTTTTTACTACCTTCAGAATTATTTACAGAAGTAGCAAGACGTGGTAATGGAAATGGTAATTTAAATTACGTAGAGGGTGAAAGTAAGTTTATACTAGAAGATTTACAAAAAATCTTGACAAATATACAGCTCAGTACAATGGGTACAGCTAGTGAAGAGGATTTCGATAATCTATTTGAAGATATGGATTTGAATAGTACTAAACTAGGTCGTACTCCCGAGGTTAGGAATGCAATAATATCTAAAGTACTCTCCCATCTTGATAAAATAGATTTTAAACTTGAACATTCAGAGCTTGATATTTTAGGAGATGCTTATGAATACCTTATTGCACAATTTGCAAGTGGAGCAGGTAAAAAAGCAGGAGAATTTTATACTCCACAACAAGTTAGTATGATTCTTGCAAAGTTAGTAACTATCGGCAAAAATAAGCTAAAAACGGTTTATGATCCAACATGCGGATCGGGTTCTTTACTTCTACGGGTACAAAAAGAAGCCAAAGTAACTAAGTTTTACGGCCAAGAAATGAATCGAACAACTTATAATCTTGCCCGCATGAATATGATTCTTCATGGAGTCCATTATAGTAAGTTCGATATTAAGCAGGAGGACACGTTAGAACACCCTCAACATATTGATAAACACTTTGAAGCCATTGTTGCTAACCCTCCTTTTTCCGCAAAATGGAGTGCGAATCCAATTTTATTAAACGACGAACGATTTAGTCAATTTGGAAGATTAGCCCCTGCAAATAAAGCTGATTTTGCATTTGTACAACATATGATTTATCATTTAGCTGATAATGGTATAATGGCAATTGTTTTACCACATGGTGCCTTATTTAGGAGTGGCTCTGAATATGCTATTAGGAAGTATCTTATTGAAGAAAAAAATTATTTGGACGCTGTAATTGGTTTACCTGAGAAAATATTTTTTGGTACTGATATCCCTACTTGTATAATGGTATTTAAAAAATGTAGAGAGAACCCTAATGAGGTAGTTTTTATTGACGCTAGTCAACATTATGAAAAAGGATCGCAAAATTACATTGGACAAAAAGATATAGAAAAAATTATTAAAACCTATAAAAACAGGATCAATGAAAAGAAATATAGTTCTGTGGTAAGTTTAGTTGATATAAAAAATAATGACTTCGATCTTAATATACCCAGATATGTCGAAATCTTAGAGGAAGAGGATGATATTAATATTGAACAAATTTCAAAAAAGATAGTTGAATTAGATAAAGAAATAAAAGTTATTGAAAAAAAAATTAGCAAATACTGTAAAGAGTTAAAAATCTCAACTCCCTTTTAAAATGAAAACAAACAATAATAAGCCAATTATACGTTTTCCGGATTTTGATCAGGACTGGAAATATATAAATCTTAACGAAGTCTTAACCAAGCAAAGCATTAGAAATAATACGTATAATTATAAGGAAGTCTTTTCGGTTTCTAAGGATAAAGGCGTAATCAATCAATTAGAACATTTAGGTCGGTCTTATGCTTCTTCAGATTTGCATAACTATAAAGTTGTTTTTCCGAACAATTTAGTCTATACTAAAAGTCCTACGGCTGGCTTTCCATTTGGTATTATTAAACAAAACCGACTCAATAGGGCAGGTGTTGTCTCTGTATTATATGGAGTATTTAAAAGCAATAGTAAAGAGATGAGCAACCTACTCGATATTTATTTTTCATCACAATTAAATACCTACAATTATCTTGTCCCTTTAGTTCATAAAGGAGCAAAAAACACAATGAATATTTGTGATGAAACATTTTTAAGCGGTTATAAAATTGGAGTTCCACAAGATATTGAAGAACAAAAAAAGATAGTTTCTTTTTTTGAGGAGATTGATAAGAGGATAGACCAATTATTGAAAAAGAAAGCCTTATTATCTCAATATAGAAAAGGAATAATGCAGAAATTGTTTAACAAACAATTAACATTTAAAGATCAAGGGAATAAATCATTTCCGAAATGGGAAACTTATCCAATAAATAAAATATTAAAACGCTATTCTGTACCTGTATTAGTAGAGCCTAATAAATTGTATACTCAAATTGGTATACGTTCTCATGGTAAAGGAATTTTTCATAAAGAGCCTGTTATAGGTAAAACTTTGGGTAAAAAAAGAGTATTTTGGGTAAGGGAAGATAAATTGATTCTTAATATCGTTTTTGCATGGGAAAGAGCTATTTCAAGAACTACAATTAAGGAAAATGGAAAGATAGCATCGCATAGGTTTCCTATGTATGAACCTGTCAATAACCTAATTGATTTAGATTACATTTTTTATTATTTCTTAACTCCAAAAGGGAAATACTATCTTCAATTGGCATCGCCTGGTGGTGCAGGTCGAAATAAAACGCTAGGGCAAAATGAATTTGAAAAATTAAAAATAACAATTCCCTCATTAAAAGAGCAGGTTAAAATTTCAAAATTTATTAAGGATTTAGATAAAAAAATATCATTAATAGATTCAGAAATAAGTCAAACGAAAATGTTTAAAAGAGGACTGTTACAAAAAATGTTTATTTAATATGTCTAAACAACCAGAACAGATATTAGAAGAACAATTGATTACCCAATTACAAAAAATTGGCTATCAATTTATATCACTCCGTAATGAAAAAGATCTATTGTGCAATCTTAAAGTTCAGCTAGAGAATCATAATAAAATATCCTTCTCATCCAATGAATATAGAAAGGTCCTTAATATTTTAAGTAAAGGATCAGTTTTTGAAAAGTCTAAAACACTTCGACAAAAACAACATATTCTAAGAGATAATGGAGATAATCTTTATTTTGAGTTTCTCAATACTGAACATTGGTGCCAAAATGAATTCCAAGTTACAAATCAAGTATCTATTGAAGGTACTTACAGGAATCGTTACGATGTGACTTTACTAATTAACGGTTTACCTTTAGTTCAAATTGAATTAAAACGACGTGGGATTGAGCTAAAAGAAGCATTCAACCAGGTTAATCGTTATCAGCGTCATTCATTTGGTGCCAATTCAGCGTTATATCAATATATTCAAATATTTATTATAAGTAATGGCGTAAATACAAAATACTACGCAAACAATAGACACCAATCATTTAAGCAAACTTTTTTTTGGACAGATGCAGAAAATAAAAGAATTACTAATATTCTAAATGGATTTACCAGCGAATTTTTAGAACCTTGCCATATATCTAAAATGATATGTAAGTACATAGTGTTGAATGAGACCAGAAAATCATTGATGGTATTACGACCCTATCAATATTATGCAGTTGAAGCTTTAATTGATAAGGTAATGCACAGTAGAAATAATGGTTATATTTGGCATACTACGGGTTCAGGCAAAACTTTAACATCATTTAAAGCTAGCCAAATTCTTACAAATTTATCCAAAATAAATAAAGTAATATTTGTTGTTGATCGGAAAGATTTGGATTTCCAAACAACTAAAGAATTTAATAGTTTCAGTAAAGGAAGTGTTGATGGAACATCAAGTACCAAATCTCTAATAAATCAATTATCCGATGATACAAAGCTTATTGTTACAACCATACAAAAATTAAATTCGGCCATAAGTAAACCACATTATTTTACTAAGATATCATATTTAAAAAATGAGCGAGTTGTTTTTATTTTTGATGAATGCCACAGGTCTCAATTTGGGGAAACACATACACGCATTAAAAAGTTTTTTAATAATCCACAGATGTTTGGATTTACCGGAACCCCAATATTTGCAGATAATTCTGTAAAGAATGAAGTAGGAAAACGAACGACAAAGGAATTATTTGGTGAATGTTTACATAAATATATTATTACTGATGCAATAAGAGATGAAAATGTTCTAAAGTTTTCAGTTGAGTATGTTGGAAGATATAGAAGAAGAGATACTGCGACTGAAATAGATATAGAAGTTGAGGATATTGATACTAAAGAGTTAATGGAATCATCTGCCAGGCTTGAAAAAATTACAGATTACATTATAGCAAATCACAGTCGAAAAACTCATAACAAACAATTTAATGCTTTGTTTTGTGTTAGTAGCATTGAAACATTAATCAAATATTATGATATTTTTCAAAAAAAGAAAAAAGCTGGTGTTCATAATATGAATATTGCTGCCATTTATAGTTACACCCCTAATGAAGATGATGTTGATGCAAATGGATTTATTCCAGAAGAACTATCTGTTTTAGAGGAGCCAAAAGTATTATATGGCCTTCAGGCTAATAGCAGAGAAAAATTAGATGAATATATAGAAGATTATAATAAAATATTTGGAACAGATTATTCTACAAAAGATAATGAGTCATTCTATAATTATTATAATGATATATCAAAAAAAGTTAAGGATTGTAAAATTGATATTTTGCTTGTAGTCAATATGTTTCTAACAGGATTTGACAGCCCTTCATTAAATACATTATATGTAGACAAAAGCCTTAAATATCATGGACTTATTCAAGCATATTCTCGAACGAACCGTATTCTAAATGAGTTAAAATCACAAGGAAATATAGTTGTATTCCGTAACCTCAAAAAAGCAACAGATGATGCAATAACTTTATTTAGCAATAAAGAGGCTATTGAAGTTATAATCATGAAACCATATGAGGAATATGTAAAGAAGTTTAATGAAGCCTATATAGAGTTATTAAAAATAGCACCAACCATAAATAGTGTTAATGATTTGGAATCAGAGGATGATGAATTGACTTTCATTAAAGCATTTAGAGATTTAATAAGGATTAAGAATATACTCGTTGCTTTTTCGGACTTTAAATGGGA
>Ga0163159_1002765_pt1 | contig 13902 bp, 10 predicted proteins | sample BioMet9_FD_108702 | JGI IMG/M metagenome (GOLD analysis project Ga0163159, IMG submission 108702) | Microbial communities from bioreactor (seeded with sewage sludge) at Lawrence Berkeley National Lab, California, USA - Biofuel... | ecosystem: Engineered > Bioreactor > Anaerobic > Unclassified ... | reverse complement strand
CACGGAAAGTCCCGACGTGGGTTCGGGAGCGTGTTACCATTCTTCGATATGCTGCTTTATCAGCAGCTCAGAATCGGGAAAGACGGCGATCATGGACCAGCTCACGAACAACATCTTCGACACGGCGCTCATCTTCGAAGGCGGCGGCATGCGCGCGTCCTACACCTGCGCCATCGCCAACGTCCTTCTGGAAAACGACATCTACTTCGACCACGTCTACGGCGTCTCGGCCGGATCGAGCAACGCGATCAACTATCTCTCGCGCGACCGTTGCCGCACGCGTGCCTCGTTCACCGAGTTCTCGAAGGACCCCCACTTCGGCGGGTTGGGAACGTTCCTGCGCCATCGGGGCATGTTCAACTCGCACTATATCTACCAGGTGGCGGGTAACCCCGACGGGGCGCTGCCTTTCGATTTCGAGACATTTTCGGCCAACCCCGGCGACGCGACCATTTCCGGATTCGAGCGCGACACCGGCATCACGCGTTACTGGAGCAAGGCCGACTTCCCCGATCTCGCCGCTCTCATGCTGCGCGTGCGCGCGTCCTCAACGCTTCCCTTCTTCATGCCGCCGCCGCTCGTCGATGGGCAGCGCTGCTACGATGGCGGATTGGCCGAAGGCACGGGGCTGCTGCTCGAGCAGGCCCGCCGTGACGGTTTCAAGCGCTTCTTCATCGTGCGCACGCGACCGAAGGAATACCGCAAGGACACCGCGCGCAACGTCCTCTACGACCTGCTCTTCTTCAGACGTCCTCTAACCCGGCAGGCACTCGACACCCGGAGCGAGCGCTATAACGCCACCTGCGATGAGATTGACCGCCTCGCGGAGGAGGGTTCTGCCTGCGTGGTCTACGCCGAGCGGATCACCGCGAAGAGCAGCACGCGCGACCTGACGTTGCTCGAGGCGAATTATGCCGCCGGATACGAGCAGGGCACGCGCGAGCTGCCGCGTTGGAAGGCGTTTCTGGGACTGAGCTGAAGCGGCGCGTATTGCAGCACGTTTGCCCATCGCGGCCGGGCCGCGCGTGCCATCCGGCACCTCTTCTTGAGGAAGCATCATCCCCGCCGGACCGGAACGGCACCGTATGCGTTACGATGGTTCCATGAACGGAAAACAACGCAAAAGACAATCGACGGTACGACGGACGCTCCACTACTACTGGGGTGTCACGAAGGTGCAGTGGCCGATGTTCGTCCTCGCGCTTGTCTCCACGCTCGGTTTCATTCTGCTCCTCACCTACGGTAACCCCTACGTGATGGGCCTTATCGTCGATCGCGTCGGCGGCGACCCGGTCGCTCCCGATGAAGTACTCACGGTCTTCGGTCCCTATATCATCGCGCTCATACTCATCAACGTGTTCGGCCAAGTGTGCAGCAAACTGCAGGACTGGAGCGTCTGGAAGCTCGAGATCAAGGCGAACTACCTGCTCGCCACGCAGACTTTCGACACGCTCTCCAACCAGTCGATGACATTTCATTCCAATCGCTTCGGCGGCTCGCTCGTGAGTCAGACCCAGAAGTACATCGGCGGCTTCGCTACGCTCATGGAGAGCTTCATCTACGCGGTCATACCCATCGCCGCCTCGGCGGTGTTCACCATCGGCTTTCTAGCACCCTACGTGCCGATCTATGTGATCATACTCGCCGTCTTGCTCGTCATCTACGTCATCATCGCCTACGTGATGTACAAGAAGGTGCTACCGCTCAACCGCGACACCGCAGCCGCCCAGAACGCGCTTTCCGGCGAGCTCTCCGATTCGATCACCAACATCCTGGCCGTCAAGACCTACGGACGCGAGTCCTATGAGCGCGGGCTTTTCGACGATGCCAACCGCACCGTCAAGAGCGCCGACACCGCCCGCGTGCGCTCTTCGATCACGCGCGGTGCCATCACGAGCACGATCATCGTCATCATCATGGTCTTCCTCGTGTTCTTCGTGACCGGAGGCAACGCCTGGTTCGGCATCAGCGCCGGCACGCTCGTGATGATGTTCACCTACACCTATTCGCTCACCATGCAGTTCAACCGCATCAACCAGGTCATGCAGATGGTCAACCGCGGTTTCGGTGACGCGCACGAGATGACGCTGATTCTCGATGAGCCCACGCTCGTCGAGGATGACACAGGCGCCGCAGAACTCGCCGTCTCGCACGGTGCCATCGATTTCGAGCACCTGAGCTTCTGGTACTCCGATGCCGCCGAAGCCGATAAGGTGTTCGACGATTTCACGCTCTCGATTCCGCCTGGGCAGCGCATCGGTCTGGTGGGCCGTTCGGGCGCGGGCAAGACCACGCTCACCTCGCTGCTGCTGCGCCTCTCCGACATTCAGCAGGGACGGATACTTATCGACGGGCAGGATATCGCGCATGTGACGCAGGTGAGCCTGCGTCAGCAGATTGGCTACGTACCGCAAGAGCCGTTGCTTTTCCATCGCACGGTGCGCGAGAACATCGCCTACGGTAAGCCCGACGCGAGCGAGGATGAGATTCGACGTGCAGCCGAGGAAGCCAATGCGCTCGAGTTCATCGAGAAGCTTCCCCAGGGTTTCGACACGCTCACGGGCGAGCGCGGCGTGAAGCTCTCCGGCGGGCAGCGTCAGCGCATCGCCATCGCCCGTGCCATCCTCGCCGACGCGCCCATCCTCGTGCTCGACGAGGCCACGAGCGCGCTCGACTCGGAAAGCGAGCGCCTCATCCAGGATGCGCTGATCAACCTCATGCGCGGCCGCACCTCAATCGTCATCGCCCACCGTCTGTCGACCGTGGCTCAGCTCGACCGCATCGTCGTGTTGGCCGATGGCCGCGTCGTGGAAGATGGGACGCACGCCGAGCTCGTCGGCGCTGACGGCGAGTATGCGCGCCTCTGGAACCGTCAGAGCGGCGCCTTCTTCGGCGGCGACGACGAGGAATGATGCAAAAACGCACCTAGGTATGCCTAGATGCAAGGACCATCAAGGAAAAGATTGGCTGGAGCACCAGGACTCGAACCCGGATACCCGGCACCAAAAGCCGGTGTCCTGACCATTGGACGATGCTCCAGCGAGAATGAGATGGCAGAAACGCTCCTACGGGCAGGGGCGGTAGAGAATCTGCGACGACTCCCCTCCCCGATGGTATCCTTCATCCCATGTGGAAGAAGGATACCATATTTCACCCCTGTGCACCGTCCTATTCGGGAAAGACCAACCGATTTCGTAGAACGGGGAACTTATCGCCGCTCAGATGCCGAGCCGGCGGGCGGTCATGAGCAGCGCGATGATGCTCTTGGAGTCGGTTATGGTACCGGCCATCACGCATGAGATAGCGCGCTCGAGCGGCATCCACAGACAGTCGACGAACTCATCCTCATCGGTATGTTGAGGGCCCCTGACGAGCCCTTGGGCAACGAATAGGTGGATACGCTCGTCAGAATAGCCGAGAGCGGAGTCCATGACCGTGAGCAGGTTGTACTCGGCGGCCTCGTAACCGGTCTCTTCGGAGAGTTCGCGTTTGGCGCAGACGATCGGGCTCTCGCCCTCGTCGAGCTTGCCCGCGGGGATCTCGACCGTAATCTCGTCGGCTGCCGTGCGATGCTGATACTCGAGCATGACGTTCATGTCGTCGTCGAGCGGCACGATGCCCACGGCACCCGGGTGACGGACCACCGTATGCACGGTCGTATGCCCGTTCGGCAATTCGAGATGCACCTGCTCCAGGTGCACGAAGCCCGCGTCGAATACCTCGTCGACAGCGGTGATGCGCGGCGTCAGAGCTTCCGCCCGTTCGACCGAGAGCTGGTCGAACGGGTTGACATCGTATACAGGCGCGCCGCTTGCGCTCTCGCCGCTCGCGTCTATACCGTTTGAATCCCCTTCGCGAACGCTCACTTCCAGGCGCTCCTGCCCTTGAGCGCGCGAGCACCGATGTCGGTGCGATAGGCCATACCCTCGAAGTGGATCTTGGAGACCGCTTCGTAGGCCTTGTCGCGCGCTTCCTCGAACGTATCGCCGAGCGCGGTCACGTCGAGCACGCGACCGCCGGCAGTCACGAGCCGACCGTCCTCGTCGAGCGCCGTGCCCGCATGGTAGACGGTCACATCGGGGAGCGCTTCAGCGTCCGCGACACCCGTGATGACCTTGCCCGTGGGGTACTTGAGCGGATAGCCACCGCTCGTAAGCACGACGCAGACCGCCCAGCGGTCATCCCATTCGAGCGTGGTTCCGGCGAGCTTGCCGCGCGCTACCTTGATCATCACGTCCACGAGGTCGCTCTTGAGCCGCGGAAGCACCACCTGGGTCTCCGGATCGCCGAAGCGCGCGTTGTACTCGAGCACGCGCGGTCCCTGCTCGGTGAGCATGAAACCGCCGTAGAGGCAGCCGCGATAGACCATGCCCTCGGCAGCCATGCCCTTGGCCGTCTTGCGCATGATGGCGAGCATCGTGTCGTATTCTTCGTCGGTCACGATAGGCACCGGCGAGTAGACGCCCATGCCGCCGGTATTCGGGCCCTTGTCGCCGTCGTAAGCGCGCTTGTGATCCTGCGAAGGCGCCATCGGGATGATCGTCTCGCCATCGCAGAACGCGAGCAGCGTGCATTCCGGGCCCTTCATGCATTGTTCGATGATCACGGTGTTGCCGGCCATGCCGAACATGCCCTTGAAGCAATCGTGTACCGCACGCTCGGCTTCGGCAAGCGTCTGCGCGACGACGACGCCCTTGCCAGCGGCCAAACCATCGGCCTTTACCACGATGGGCATGTGCGCCATCCCGAGGTAACGCAGCGCATCGTCCTCGTTGTCGAACACCTCGTAGCTCGCCGTGGGTATGCGGTACTTCTTCATGAAGTCCTTGGAGTATTGCTTGGAGCCCTCCATGTGGGCTCCCTTCGCATCGGGACCGAAGCAGTCGATACCCGCTGCGCGCACCGCGTCGGCGATGCCGAGCACGAGCGGCGCCTCGGGGCCTATGACGACAAGCTTCACGTCATGGCTCTTCGCGAATTCCACGACCTCGTGGGCGTTCTCGATATCGAGTTCGACGTTGACCGAACAGTAAGCACGCCCGCCGTTGCCGGGAGCGATATAGACGGTGTCGCTTTTCGGCGATGCGGCCAGAGAGGTCGCCAATGCATGTTCGCGTCCGCCACCACCGAGTACGAGGATGTTCATGATGAGCCCTTTCTCACGATATTATCCGCCTTCACGCGACTGTCGCGACCGCTTCCCCGCGCAGTTGCGGCAGCGCATCTTTCCCGAACCTGTTTCCCCCGCGCAGCATCCCCGGGCTCCGATCACTCCGGAAGACGCTGCGTCATCAGGTAGTCAGCCAGTTCCTCGACCGTCACGCACTGAACGTCGGATGTCGGAAGCGACCTGAGGAACACCTTACCATAACCCTTGCTCAAAAGCCGTGCATCGCCCAGTACCAAGAAGCCCGAATCGGTCGACGTGCGGATGAGGCGCCCCGCTGCCTGCTTGACATCGATTATAGCCTCGGGGAGTATATGCATGCGCCATGCATCCCGCTCACGGACCCGACGTTCACAGATGAGCGGGTCATCGGGGCGCGCGAAGGGAAGTTTGGGCAGCACGACGCAGCGCAACGTGTCGCCGGGAGCGTCGAAACCCTCCCAGAACGACTTGAGCGCGAATAGCGACGAGTGCTCGTCGGCCAGAAAAGCATCGCGCAGGCGTTTGACCGAGGTACCGCGCCCTTGGCAATAGAGCTCGATGCCCTCGTGACGCAGATACGGCGCGACCTCGTCGAAGACCGTGCGCATCTCGTTCTTGTTCGTGAACAACGTGAGAATGCCGCCGCCGAGCGCTTCATGGATCTGCAGGCAGGCCCGGCTCACGTCGGCGATATAGCCCAGCTTGTTCGGTTCGGCTACGTCGGTCAGCACGAAGACCTTCATCTGATGCTCAAGATCGTAGCTCGAATCGAAGCGATGCGTGCTCCAGGTATCCGGTTCGAGCCGGTCGAGCCCGGTCGACCGGGCGAAGTACTCGAACGAATCGCCGGTCGCGATTGTCGCCGAGGAAAACACGACACTCTCGACCTCGGGGTAGAACAGATCGAGAAGCGAAGTGCCCACATCGATCGGCGCCGCGATGAGACGGTCGTGGGGTTGACGGTCGCCGGTGTGCAGCAGGACGGAGAACACGTAGTTATCGTCGTCGCCGTTGATGATGGCCACAAGCGCCTCGTATGCGCATGAGAGGCGTGATTTGAGCGCCTGCAGGTCACGCTGGGCTTCGAGCATCTCGGGATAGCCGTCGAGCAGCCCGTGAAGCTCCGAAACATCGTGGACAACCGGTTCGAGACGCTTGATGAGCGACGAACCGATCTGGGCAACGTGCCCCCACACGCCGCCTTCGCGCACTTCCGCGGAGATCCACAACTCGTGGCTCAAGTAGCCCTCCGCACGGTTGTCGAGCGTGTTGAGCTCGTGCACCGTCGAGAAGAACGAATCGCACAGGTCGAGCGCGAGCTGCGCGTCAGACGCGATATGCGCGCACTTCCCGACCACGGTCATGCCGCCTTCCACGCCCTCGGCCTTCTTCGAGATGCGATCGACCAGGCTCTTGCCGCCGCATCTGACGAGCGCCTCGAGCGATTCCATGAGGTCGGAACCATCCGCCGTGAGCGAGAGCTGGGAGCGCGCCTCGGTTTCAACCGCATGGGCTTCGTCGACGATCCAATGATCGATCGGCGGGAGCAGGTTGCCCTCCGCGATCGTGTCGCGGAAGAGCAGCGCATGGTTGGTGACCACCACATCGGCGGCCGCTGCGGCACGGCGGGCGCCGTGGATGAAGCATCGGTTGGGGTAGTAGCGGCACTTACCGTGCAGGCACTCCTCGGAGGTGGCCGTCACGCAGCGGTTCGAGAACGAGTTCCAGTACAGCGGCAGCGGGTCGAGGTCGCCGAACGTGGTCTGCGCGATATAGGAGATGAGCATCGCCGTGATGACGATATCGCTTTGCGAGAGCTTCACGTTCTCGTTGTGCGCGAAGCGCATGAGCTTGCGCAAGCACGGATAATGCTCGTAGCCTTTGAGGGCCACAAAGCGGAGGTCCTCCCCGCGCGTTTCCGCGAACGCCTGCGCGAGCGCGGGCAGCTCCTGGTACATGAGCTGGTCGAGCAGCGCGTTGGTCTTGGTCGCCACGCCAACCCGCAAGCCATTCGAAAGCGCGAAAAGGGCCGCCGGCACAAGGTATCCCATCGACTTGCCCACACCGGTACCGGCTTCAAGCGCGCGATGCGTGCTCTCGTTGAAAGCGGTCGCGACTTCGCGTGCGAACCCGACCTGCTCGGGACGGGGCTCGTAGTTCTCGAAGATGCTCCCCACCAGACCGTCGGGCGAGAATGCCCGTTCGATCTGCTCTGCGGTAATCGTCGCGCGCATGCTGGGCGGCACGTTTTCCGCCGAAGATTTCACCTTCGGCGTTGTCGCCTTGATGCGCGCATCCCGCAGCGTCGCGAGCGTGCAGGTACCCGGACGCAGCGGCGCCAATGTCGAGAGCAGCGGGCGAAGGTCCCATTCGACGTTCTCGAACAGGTGCGCGAGCAAATCGAGCAGACCCTCCGGCATGTCGAGCAGAGCGACCAAGCAGATGCGCCAGACCGCGCACAGCGCTTCGACATCGTCGTCGGCCCGATGCGTTGAAGGCGCGACGGAGAACGCGCGCGACAGCGTATGCATGTCGTGTGCGCGCATGCGCGGCAGGGCGATGCGGGCAAGGTCGAGCGAATCGATCCAGGCGCTGTCATCGGCAATCCACGAATCCGCGGACGTCTCATGCGCGAGGAATCCCTGGTCGAACTTCGCGTTATGCGCGATGAGCGTGCGCTTGCCGGCGAACGCGGCGAACGCCGCCACGGCCTCATGCGGATTGGGCGCGCCGACAACATCCGCGTCGGTGATGCCCGTGAGCTCGACGATGGCAGGGGGTATCGATCGGTCGGGATCGACGAACGTCTGGAAACGGTCGATGATATCGGGGCCGTCCATGATGGCGGCGGCAATCTGAATCAGGCGGTCTTCGCCGGCATGGAAGCCGGTCGTCTCGGTATCGAGGATGACGACCTGTTCCTCCACGAGTCCTATGCGCATGGTCTTCGCTCGTTCGGCCAACGTCAAATACGACGCGCGGACATCGGCATCGGTGCCGGTGATCATCGCGCCGTCAAGCGCCGTGTCATCCACCTGTCAGTCCCTTCCGGGGGTTTCTCGGAGACAGACTCCGCTCTATTCCGCCTGATCGTCCAGCTTTTTGCGATAGAGGATGACGTCATAGTTCTTGTCGCGGAGCCGCACCGTTCGGCGCGACGATTCATCGCTGTAGCCGAGCGAGTTCCAGAACGACCCTCCGTCGCCCGGTTCGATGGGCACGGCTACCATGCTCGTCGCCACGGCCGTGGAATCACGCGCGAATCTCTCTATCTTCTCTACTATAGCAGAACCGATGCCCTGACGGGTCATATCCGGGTCGATGATCAGATGTTGAATGGCCCATTCCCCCGCCGCAGGCCAGCCGATGACCACAAGCGCATACCCGCGCAAGGCTCCTTCGCGATAATAACGGAAGATCATCTTATCCGAAAGGGTTTTGCCCTCTGGCCAGAGGTTGACCTCACGCTCGAAAGTGAAATCCTCGTAGCCCACGCCCAGGCGATCCGAGGCAGCCTTGAGAGCGCGCGTGCGCAATTCGGCGATTTCGGCGAGTTCGGATTGCGAGAGCTGGCTCGCGAGAACGCAATCGGAGCTAATCGTCACGTTGCTTTTCGCGTCGGCAGCGTATACCGCTTCGTAGCCTTTGGGCTTTTCCTGCCCAGTCGGTAAGGTCGTAGCCATGGAACCAACCTCTCCCATCACCCATAACCCATCATGCCGATGTTTCGCTCGGTTGATTGATTCTATCACGTCTGGTAGACACGTGTCGATTTTTCAAGCTCTTCTCGCCAAATGTCCAAGAATGCATGCCCAGCGACCGCATCGCCACCCGACAGCAGCTCGCGCCTCCAGCATATGACGATTGAGCTCTGCGCGCCATACGGCATCCTGCCATACAGCCTTCAGATCATCGCCGCATGGCACACGGCGCCCCGCCGCATGACGCTCTTGCGAAGATTGACGTCGGGCTCCGAAGCTCGGGGAAGGGCATCCTACAATGGTTCGCAACGCCCTTGTGCGCATGCCCGCTGAGGCGATGCGCACCATGCCCGAATCGAAAGGCTTGAGATGAGTACGAAACGTCCGGTGAACCCGGTGCATATCGACAAGGATGGCAATATCGAGAAACCCGCCCCTGTCGAAGAGGCGCCGAAAAGCCATTACCCGAAGGCCGCGGAGGTTTACGAGGGCTTCTATTTCCGGTTCGATCCGCAGACCGCCGAGGGCAGCAACCTGCTCTCGGGGGCAAATTGCCTCATCGGGACCACGCTCTATCCGGTTTTCGGGGTCACCGCCGATGGCATGCCCACCGTGCAGCTTCACGCGCGGCTGGATCAGGTCATCGTCGACCTCGACGAGTTGTCGGCCAAACGTCTCGCGCAGCTCGAGGAACGGGGATGGACCGTCCACATACATCTCTCCGCCGTCTTCTACGAGGATTCGCGTCAGCACTACACGGGCGAAGCGGCCGTAATGGCCTACGACCCGTCGTCGGGCCTCGACAACGAGAGCTTCGAGACCTTCATCGGGCATATCGTGAGTCGCATACAGGACGGCGATCATCCGGGACTCACGCTCAACCAGGAAAATTTCGAGAAGGTCATCGGAAGCAAGGGTGCCTGGTACCTGACGAAAGCTGTGCCCCTCCCGCGCACCAAACCCGGGGAAGCCGTGTTCAAACGACGCATGCAGCCGCACGAGCACCTCACCGAGGCAGCCGCGGAAGGCAATCGCGGTTGCTATGCGGGGGGCATCATCTTCTGGATCGTGGTGGCGCTGGTCGTCATCTGGGCGATCTGGCACTTCTTCCTCAGCTGAGCCCCTCCGGCGCATTGCCCTGCAGGGCTATCCCGCCTCGGTGAAGCCCGAGGAGGCGGCCGGAGATGATCCCGAAGAAACCTTCACCGATGATTCCGCGCAGATGGGGCTGGCAAGCTCCCCCGATTGATCGCGCCACCGCGTTCGCGCAATCAGCTGGCCGTGGTGGTGCTCGCCGGGATGGTGCTCTGCGCGAGCAACTCGTCGATGGTGACAAACGTGTAGCCTTGGGCCTGCAGGTACGGGATGGCGGTCTTGATTGCCTCCACTGTCTGCGAACGGTCGCCGCCGCCATCATGGCACAGGATGATATCGCCATCGGTGGCGGTCTCCATCGCCTTGATGATTGCATCGGTGCCGGGACGGCTCCAATCCTCGGTGTCGACATCCCAGTTGATTTCGGCGGTGATGATGCCGTTGAGCACCAGCCATTCACGATCGTACATATTGCCGCCTGGCGCACGGATGATCGTGCCGGCCTTCTGCCCGGTCGCGCTCTCGATGGCGGAGAAACCCTTCTGGATCTCCTGGATGATCTCATCATCGGTCATGTAGTCGAGGTTCACGCCCTTGCCGCTGCCCGAGGCGTGGTCGTAGGAATGCGAGCATATCTGATGGCCAGCGTTGGCGACCTTCTTCGCGACATCGGCGTACTCCTCATCCTGGTTGCCGATGTTGAAGAACGTCGCTTTGACGTTGTACTGCGCCAGAACATCGAGTATTTCCTCGGTCGTCGTAGGCCAAGGGCCGTCGTCGAAGGTGAGCGCGATAAGCTTCTTCCCGCCGGTATCGGGCCAATAATGCGTGATCGTGCGGTCCTTCTTCTCGACGGTTGTCACGTCGACCGTCTTCCCGGAAATCTGTCCGGTTCGCGTCTCAACGGTACCGTCGGAACCCTTCTGCGTCTCGACGGTGACCGAGGCGGTCGACTTGCCCACGAACACCGTCTCGTACGGCACCGTCGATTCGGTGGACGTGTAATCCTCGGTGACATCGGCGCCGTTCTCGGATGTGATCGCGCAGTTCTCGGTCACGCGGGTCGAGAAGTCGGTGCAGCTCTTCCCGTCAATCGTTATCGACACGTTATCGCCGCCGTTCTCTGTGATGACCGAGTTATCGACCGCGACGAGATTGCCTTTCTTGGCGAAAACCTTACCCTGATCGACGATCTGCTGAATCGTCGTGCTGCGCGTGACGGTATAGGTCGTTCCGTCGACGGTAACCTTGATGGGCAATGACAGCCAGTACATGAAACCGCCCGCACCGACCGCGACTATCACCAACAGGACGATGATGACGCCGAGGAGGTTTTTATGCGGACGCTTCGGCTTGCCGTGGCCATAGGAACCGCTGCCGCGCTCGAATCGTCCGGCATCGTCGCCGCTATAACCGCCGGCGCCGGCATATCCACCTCGATAGGTGTTGGTGCCGCGGGAATAGGGACTATACGATCCCCTACCCTGCGCATAGTTGGAACCGCCCTGATGGCTGCCGCCATACGGGCTCGCCGTACGCATGCGAGAAATATCGCGAGAAGCGCTTTGCGGATTCTGAGCGGGCGCAGAATGCGCCTGAGATGAGGGACGCTGATCTTGCCTTTGACCCTGAGAAGAGGCAGAGCGCGGGCGCGATGAACCCCGCTGCCCTGACGCTGCGCCATTCGAAGATGCCGCGCGTCGCGCACCCTGTTGATTCTGATATTGCTCAGTCGTCTGACTCATGATGCTCGACCTCGCCGTTTCGGTCTAGGCGCTCTTCAGTATCTCGCGCCGGCTTTGCGGTCAGTCTTCCCCGTTCTTCGCCTTCTCGTACTCTTCCTTGAAAGCCGCGAACATGCCCCGCGACTTCTCGACCTGCTTGGCGACAGCCGCCGTGGCGGTCTCGCCAAAGCTCTGATCTTGCGCAGGCGCAGGAGCCGCAGCGGGTGCCGCCTGAGCAGGCGCAGCTGGTGGAGGAGTCGTCGCGGCCGCTGGCGCTGCCGGAACCGCATTGCTCACCGACACAGCTTCGACCTCGATCGGCTGGCCGGCAGGCGTGTGCTTCGATGCTTTCTCGAGCCGCTGCTGGGAGGCTGCGCGTTCGAGCTCGTTTTCTTCCTCATCGGTCAGGTCGATGTACTTCTCGCGGAAACTCGCCCAGGCCTTCCCGACCTTCTCGGCGCCGCTCTGGTCGTCGGTCGCTGAGTTGGCACCCGCAGGTGCTGTCTGCGGCGAAGAACCCGCGGCAGCTGAATCGGTGGCGTTTGCTGCAGGAGCCGTCTTCTTTTTTGCCGCGCCTTCGAGCTCGGCGGCTTCTTCATCGGTCAGGTCGATGTATTTCTCGCGGAAGCCACCCCAGGCGGCCTTCCCTTTCTCGGCCCCAACCTTGGCGGCTTCGGCGGTCTGCTTGCCGACGACCTTGAGTCCCGCATTGGTCTCGGCCACGCGTTCGCCCGCCTTCGCCGCAGCGCCGCCCTCGAGCTTCATGTCGGCGGCGTCGTCTTTGAGGATGAAGCTGCCTTCGCTGTAGCGCAGGAGCTTGTCGACGGGAACCTCACCGGTGCCGACGAGCCATTTCGCACCCTGCGTGACCGTGAACGACAAGACATCGCCCGTCTGCTCGTCGTAGTTGACCGCATCGATGCGACCGAGCTCCGTTCCGGACTCGGTCACGAGCGGCATGTCCTCCCAGACAAGGCAGTCATCGAAATCGAAACCGAGACGCTTGCACGCCTCATCTCCCCACGCATCGGCGTCGGCGTATCCCATGACACGACCGTCTATGATGCGGAAGGAATCGAATGCCAGGAACCGATCGCTTCGCGGAAACATCAGCAAGAAATCGGGTCGTTTGACGACGAACCCGACCAAGCGCGCCTCTTCCGGATGGAATACCGCGAACTTCACCTTGCCGATCTTCGATTTTCCCTTTTTACCCCCGCGTACCTTAACGCCCCTGAGGTCCTTGGTCGAACGCATAGGTCCCTGTCACTCGTTTCCGTATTCGAACTGTTGCAAACCGCTATTCGGCGGCAGGCGCAGCGGCCTCGGCCGCGTCGACGGCGCTCTCGGCTTGGGTCTCAACCGCGTCGGCGACATCCTTGACCTCGGCCTCGACGTCGACGACGTCCTTCTTCGGCGAGATCTTGTCAGCCAGGTTGTCCATCGCGTCCTGCGCGAAATCGACCGCGCCATTGACCTTCTCGGTCACGTACGGAACGCTCTTGTCGACCTGCTCGCGGGCGAAATCGACCGCGTCGTTGACCTTCTCGGTGACGAACGGAACGCCCTTGTCCATCTGCTCGCGGGCAACCGCCGCGTTCTTGGATACCTGGTCGGCAATGATCGCGCGGGCGTTCTCGATCTTCTCCTGCATCTCACCGCTGCGGCGGTTTATGTTCGGCTGGATGTTCGAGATGTTCGACTGCACGCGATCAGCGGCATCCTGATACACATTCTGCCCCTGGGCGATCAAATCGTTCGCCGCGTCGTTGAGATCGGCACGCGTCTCCGCGCCCGACTTCGGGGCAACGAGCAATCCCACACCGAGCCCCGCAAGGCCACCGAGAATGACGCCGCCCATTGCTGCTCCAAGTTTCGACATGTAAGCCTCCTTCTTAAGGATGGATGGCGACGACGGGAACTCCTCATCACGCGGTCTCTTGATGAGCACGCAGCCACTCGGTAAAATAATCCCGTACGTCGTATAGTTAGGCTTAGATTATACCCCAGCCCCAATGCGGTCAAACGAAAGATGTATTTTGCATCAGAACGACAAACGCACACGACATGTGCGATAATACCTATTTACCATCTTATATGGGCGGTCGTCAGGGAAGCGATCTATGCGTAAACTGTTCATCGGCATCATCATAGTCATCGCGCTGGCCATCGTGTTCCTGCGCGGCGATAGTTTCTTCGAGCTCGTCGCGACGATGGAGACCGGCGCGACGCT
>Ga0163159_1002764_pt1 | contig 13910 bp, 10 predicted proteins | sample BioMet9_FD_108702 | JGI IMG/M metagenome (GOLD analysis project Ga0163159, IMG submission 108702) | Microbial communities from bioreactor (seeded with sewage sludge) at Lawrence Berkeley National Lab, California, USA - Biofuel... | ecosystem: Engineered > Bioreactor > Anaerobic > Unclassified ... | reverse complement strand
TGCTGGATGACTGGGATAAGGTTAATAACATGATGGCAGCGAAGGAAGCAGACGCCCTGTTTCAGGTGGTACCGACTCCGGAACGGCTGAAGCGGTATTTCTTTTCGCAGAAATACCGGGATGCATATACGGACATCATTACAAAAAAGGAAGAACTGTATGCATCTGATTATCAGAAATTTGCACTTTCTGGTATAAAGCTTGGTAAAGTGGATGGATACACGTATGGCGAAAATGTAGATTCTCTGCCGCAATTCCAGAAGGTAAATTATAAAGATATAAAGGAAGAACTGCTTGCCGTAGATTCCGGCATGGTTCCTGCCGGTGTGTTTGACAGGGGAGCTTATGAGGTTTTATGCAAGGAACTGAAAATTAGCGGACTGCATAGAATCGAACCATTGACTTATTCACGTCCCATGTTTGTAATGTTTAATGATAAGGAGATATGCAGGGATTTTAATGAAGCATTAAAGAGGCGTGAGAATACGTAGCTCCGTAGTCCAAAAGCAGTCCGGAAATTTATGGCTGCTGCAAGTCTGAAACCTTGAAAAAAAAGTTGCGAATCTGAATCGTCAATATTGTAAAAGATAGTATTATGAATACGGGCATCGCTGTTATCGCAGCACGGAACGGTAATAGCAAAGGAAGAGACGAATGATAACAAGCGGATTTCTTGTCAATACACTTGGCGTTATTGCCGGCAGTGCTATTGGAATGGCAATACGCGGCGGCCTGAAGGAACGATTTGAAACGATCCTTATGCAGGCGATCGGACTATGCGTTATTTTTATCGGTGCTGCCGGTGCATTGACCGGTCTTATGAAGGTAGCGGATGAAAGTACAGGTACATTGGAAACGATCGGCACAATGGTGCTGATCGTTTCCTGCGTAGCCGGTGCACTGCTGGGAGAATTCTTGAATATCGAATTAAGAATGGAACAACTTGGCCGGTGGATTAAAAAGCATGTGCGGTCAGAAAAGGAAGATAAACATTTTGTTGAGGGATTTGTCACATCTTCACTTTTAATCTGCGTAGGAGCAATGGCGATTGTTGGCTCATTGGAGGATGGACTTGCCGGTGATGCTTCGATTCTCTATGCTAAAACAGCTATTGATTTTGTTATTGTTATCCTGTTTGCTTCGACATATGGGCTTGGTGTCATGTTTTCTGCTTTTCCGATTCTGGTGTATGAAGGATTGCTTACTGCCTTTGCCCGCCTTTTGCAGCCGCTTTTCACACAGGCATTGATCGCGGATATGAGTTTTGTGGGTTCTGTGCTGATTTTCGCGGTAGGTATTAATATCGCTTTCGGCAAAAGATTCAAAGTTGGCAACCTGTTGCCTGCTGTTTTTATGCCAATTCTTATTCAGTTAATAGGAAATCTGTTTTAATCTTCCAAAGTATATTATAATGAAAAAATGCTGCTCAATGATACCTTCTAATCACTGAGCAGCATTCCTTTCATTACAGGTAGGAACCGAGCAGCAGCAGGATCAGAAAGCTCAAAGCATTCTGTGTCATATGGATGCAGATAGGAATGAGAATATTTCTGCGCGTTTCATAGATTATCGAAAGAGAGAGCCCCATGGCGACATACGGGATCATCATCAGCAGCTCATGCAGGTCACCCGACAGGACAGAAGCCGAAACATGCGTAAAACCAAAGGCGGCGGCGGAAATAATGCACGCTGCGACTCGTCCCAGCGGTCGTGCCGTACGGAAGATGATGACGCGGAAAACAAGCTCCTCAACAACCGGCGCAAGGAAAACGGCGATGAAAATCATTGACGAGGGATCCGCGCTGGCCATAATCTCGATCAGCTGCTGATTGATCGACTGGCTGACCTCACCGTTAACAGAAATCGTAGCGTAGGACGCGGCGATATTTACAGCGAAAAACGCGGCGTAGCCAAGCAGCCACCATGTGAAGAAATTAGCTGGGCCAAACTTCACAAGATCCCGGAAAGACTGATATAAAACGGAGTGAAAAAGGCCCACCAGCAGGATGATCATGATGATCTGAAAGACCAGATTAAAGTAGATTGTCTGACGCGCGGCATCGGTGATTCCGAGTAGCTTTGCAGCGTATATCATGGGGCGCGGCATCAGTACATCCGGAAGCAGATAGAAGTACAGAGGCAGAACCGCAATCACGCCGGCCAGCCGTAAGGGAACCGGGATGCTCTCAAACCGGTATCGAAAGTGATCCCGGCCGGAAGGCCCTTTAAGAGGATTATAAGGTATCATCGGTATATCGGTCATTATTTGCCCCCTGATTAAGTAATAATACTAACATACCGCAATGAGAAAAGCAAGACGGCAGAAATTTCTTGACTTTTAGGGGCGGAAAGCATATACTATTATAGCGCGCACGGATTTCAAGGCACCCGTGCGCCCATACGCTGATTATATCACAGCAACCACAGAACATGTAGGAGGTGAAAAGAAATGCCAACATTTAACCAGTTAGTCAGAAAGGGAAGAGCGACCTCTGTTAAGAAGTCAACCGCGCCTGCACTTCAGAAGGGCTTCAACTCTCTTAAGAAGAGGGCTACGGATGCTTCATCACCGCAGAAACGCGGGGTCTGCACAGCTGTTAAGACAGCAACTCCCAAGAAACCTAACTCAGCCCTTAGGAAGATCGCCAGAGTCCGCCTTTCAAACGGGATCGAGGTAACAAGCTATATCCCCGGCGAAGGTCACAACCTTCAGGAGCATAGCGTTGTCCTGATCCGTGGCGGAAGAGTAAAGGATCTGCCCGGTACGAGATACCACATCATTCGCGGTACGCTTGATACTGCAGGTGTCGCTAAGAGGAGACAGGCCCGTTCCAAGTACGGAGCGAAGAGACCTAAGGATAACAAATAATCAAAGTCGAATCACAAACAGAACTCTGATTGTTTAAGTGCTGGTATTTTTGAAATCATACTCCTGTAGGTTGCAGGTGAATATCGATATAAGAGATCTAGCACGAACACAGTAGAACGACACATGTGAGTACCGATGAATTAAAGCTGGAAAGCGCGGCGCTTTTACCGCCGCGGCAATGTTTTCCAGAGTATTTAAGGAGGGAAGGACCGTGCCACGTAAAGGACATACTCAGAAGAGAGATGTATTAGCAGACCCGGTGTACAACAATAAAGTCGTTACGAAGCTGATCAACAATATCATGCTTGACGGCAAGAAGGGCGTTGCCCAGAAGATTGTATACGGGGCCTTTCAGAAAGTGGAAGCCAAGATGGACAAGCCTGCCATCGAGGTTTTCGAAGAGGCAATGAATAATATCATGCCAATGCTTGAAGTTAAAGCAAGACGTATCGGCGGTGCTACATATCAGGTACCTATCGAAGTCAGGGCTGACAGAAGACAGGCTCTGGCGCTTCGATGGATCACATCATATTCCCGCGCAAGAGGCGAGAAGACAATGGAAGATCGACTGGCCAATGAGATCATGGATGCTGCCAACAATACAGGCGCTTCTGTCAAGAAGAAAGAAGATATGCACAAGATGGCAGAGGCTAACAAAGCATTTGCGCATTACAGATTTTAGTTAGGAGGATATACCTTGGCTGGAAGAGAATACCCATTAGAGAGAACCAGAAACATCGGTATTATGGCACATATAGACGCCGGAAAGACAACACTTACCGAACGTATTCTGTTTTATACCGGTGTGAATTACAAGATCGGCGAGACACATGACGGCACTGCTACCATGGACTGGATGGTGGAAGAACAGGAGCGCGGCATCACGATCACATCCGCGGCTACTACCTGCCACTGGACTCTTCAGGATCATAACAAGAATAAGCCAGATGCGCTTGAACATCGTATCAATATCATTGATACGCCCGGTCACGTTGATTTCACTGTAGAAGTAGAGCGTTCCCTTCGTGTTCTTGATGGAGCTATAGGTGTTTTCTGCGCAAAGGGCGGTGTAGAGCCTCAGTCCGAGAATGTATGGCGCCAGGCAGATAAGTATAACGTACCGCGTATGGCTTTTATCAACAAGATGGATATCATGGGGGCGGATTTTTACAATGCCGTCGATATGATCAAGACACGTCTTGGCAAGAACGCAGTGCCTGTACAGCTGCCGATCGGCAAGGAAGACGGTTTTCTGGGCATAATTGATTTGTTTGAAATGGATGCTTATATCTACAATGACGAGAAGGGTGAAGACATTTCTATTACGGATATCCCGGACGACATGAAGGAGGAAGCAGCCCAGTATCATACCGATATGATCGAGAAGATCTGTGAAACAGATGATGACCTTATGCTTCAGTATCTGGACGGAGAGACAATTTCCAACGATGATCTGAAGGCAGCGCTTCGCAGGGCAACCTGCAAGGGCACGATCATTCCGGTCTGCTGCGGAACCGCATACCGAAACAAAGGCGTGCAGAAGCTTTTGGACGCAGTAATAGAATATATGCCTGCGCCGACGGATATTCCGCCGGTTGAAGGTGTTGATGAAGGCGGGAATCCGGTAGTAAGGCATTCTTCCGATGAAGAGCCGTTTGCCGCGCTGGCTTTCAAGATTATGACGGATCCGTTCGTCGGAAGACTTGCGTATTTCCGTGTGTATTCAGGAACGATGAATGCCGGCTCCTATGTGCTGAACGCTACTAAGAATAAGAAGGAACGCGTCGGCCGTATCCTGCAGATGCATGCAAACAAGCGGATGGAGCTGGAGAAGGTTTATGCCGGCGATATCGCGGCGGCGATCGGGTTTAAGACGACTTCGACAGGTGATACGATCTGCGATGAGCAGCATCCGGTCATTCTCGAGTCCATGGATTTCCCGGAACCGGTTATTGATGTCGCGATTGAGCCGAAGACGAAGGCATCCCAGAGCAAGATGGGCGAGGCGCTTGCCAAGCTCGCAGAGGAGGATCCGACATTCCGTGCTCATACTGACAAGGAGACGGGACAGACGATCATATCCGGCATGGGTGAGCTTCATCTGGAGATTATTGTCGACAGACTTCTACGTGAATTCAAGGTGGAAGCAAATGTAGGCGCACCGCAGGTGGCATATAAGGAGACCTTCACGAAACCGGCCGATGTTGACAGCAAATATATTAAACAGTCGGGCGGCCGCGGCCAGTACGGCCACTGCAAGGTGAAGTTCGAACCGATGGACCCGAACGGGGAAGAGCTGTTCAAGTTTGAATCCACAGTAGTCGGCGGAGCGATTCCGAAGGAATATATTCCGGCTGTCGGGGAAGGCATCGAGGAAGCAGCCAAAGCAGGTATCCTTGGCGGTTATCCGGTACTCGGCGTTTACGCGAACGTTTATGACGGCTCGTTCCATGAAGTGGATTCCAGTGAGATGGCATTCCATATCGCAGGCTCCCTGGCCTTCAAGGAGGCTATGAAGAAGAGCGATCCGGTTCTGCTTGAACCGATCATGCGTGTGGAGGTTACGACTCCGGAGGAATACATGGGAGATGTAATCGGAGACATCAACGGACGCCGCGGTCATATTGAAGGCATGGACGATGTCGGCGGCGGAAAGATTATCCGCGGATATGTGCCGCTTGCTGAGATGTTCGGCTATTCCACCGATCTTCGTTCCAAGACACAGGGACGTGGTAATTTCTCGATGTTCTTCGAGAAGTACGAAAGAGTTCCCAGAAATATTCAGGAGAAGATCCTGTCCGGGAAGGACGAATAGGCGCGAAGCGGACACACAATAAAGTGCTTGATTTATAGGGCTTTTTGAAATATAATCATAGGTAGCTGATTTACAAGAATAGTATGGCCCCGGAGGGCCTTGTTAAGGAGGACACTCAAATGGCAAAAGCGAAATTTGAAAGAACGAAACCGCATTGCAATATCGGCACCATCGGTCACGTTGACCATGGCAAAACAACACTTACCGCAGCAATTACGAAAGTTTTATCACAGCGTGTTCCAGGAAACGAAGCTGTAGATTTCGATCATATCGATAAGGCACCGGAAGAGAAGGCTCGTGGTATAACGATCTCCACCGCTCATGTAGAGTATGAGACAGAGAAACGTCACTATGCACATGTTGACTGCCCGGGTCATGCCGATTACGTTAAGAACATGATCACCGGAGCTGCACAGATGGATGGCGCTATCCTTGTTGTAGCTGCTACAGATGGTGTTATGGCGCAGACAAAGGAGCATATCCTTCTGTCACGTCAGGTTGGTGTTCCTTATATCGTTGTTTTCCTGAATAAGTGTGATATGGTAGATGACGAAGAGCTGATCGAGCTCGTTGAGATGGAAGTTACCGAGCAGCTCGAGGAGTACGGCTTCAAAGACTGCCCGATCATCAAGGGATCTGCTCTGAAAGCTCTTGAAGAGCCGGAAGGACCTTGGGGAGACAAGGTCATGGAGCTTATGGACGCGGTTGACAGTTTCATTCCGGAACCGCAGCGTCCGCTTGACAAGCCGTTCCTGATGCCGGTCGAGGATGTATTCACGATTACAGGCCGTGGAACTGTTGCAACAGGAAGAGTTGAGCGTGGTATCGTCAAGCTGAATGATGAAGTTGAAATCCTTGGTATCAAAGAGAAGAAACAGAAGACCGTCGTTACCGGCGTCGAGATGTTCCGCAAGCTGCTTGATGAGGGCCGTGCAGGTGATAACATCGGACTTCTTCTCCGTGGTATTCAGAGAACAGATGTTGAAAGAGGACAGGTTATCGCGAAGCCCGGTACTGTAACATGCCATACGAAATTTACGGCACAGGTATACGTACTGACGAAGGATGAGGGCGGCCGTCATACTCCTTTTTTCAATAACTATCGTCCGCAGTTCTATTTCAGAACAACAGACGTTACCGGAGTTATCACACTTCCGGAAGGCGTAGAGATGTGCATGCCTGGCGATAATGTTGAAATGACGATCGAACTGATCCACCCGATCGCTATGGAGCAGGGACTTACATTCGCTATCCGAGAAGGCGGACGTACAGTCGGCTCAGGCCGTGTTGCTACAGTTACGGCATAACAGCTTTTAAATTGATTTACAAGGCTCTCCGGTTTTCCGGAGAGCCTTTTCACATTTATTTCACAGAACAGGCACAGATTTCTCAAATATTTTTTATATAATGAAACCATTCAGACTGGAAACACATTATTCGCGCAGCAGGAGCCGTGTGGTGCAGGAACAGGAGGAATGGCAGATGCAAAGCTTCGAGAAAACATTATTTGAGCTGCTTCCGTTTCAGACGAAGGAAACGAAGGCAAGAATCGGAAAGATTATCAGAGAGAATACAATTGACCCGCTTGAAACCGGTGAGGATGGAAATACACTGCTTCAGGAAGCAGTATTGTATGAACGGTCTGATGTGATTGAGCTGCTGGCGGCTAGGGAACGCAGATTATACGGAAACGGTGAAGCAGCAGAGAAGGAATGGTATCAGGCATTCCGGGAAGCTGTCAAGAACGGTTCCCGCAGTGTGATCGGCGTTATGATCTGCCGCGGAATCCTGAGATGTGTGCCGGACGATGAGAAAACACTCCTCTATTCGGATCTTGCTTCCTTTAAAGACATGAATTACATTGACCAGATCGTGAAAGAGGAACACGTTCTGGATTCGCGGATCATACCGGAAATCAGGAATTATATGGATAAGAAATTTGTCCAGGTTGTGCTTGTCCGATATAAACGCAGACTTGATATAAACGATGAAAGGGAGTCAGCCCGCATGATCCGGATGGCTGTTCTCTGCGATGACAGGAGACTGGCCAGAGCCATACTGAAAAAACAGCCGTCTCCGAGCGGCCTTGGATATCTGGCTGAAGGCAGTGACGACATGTTTCACCTGCTGCTTAAGATGTCAGGCAAGGTACGGCCGGAAGAGCGTGCAGAGATATTGACGTACGTATATATGGGACCGGACGGGGACGACAGGCTGGAGCAGCTGATGAAGAAGACCTCCTGGCGGCTTACGTTCCGCGACGAAGAGGGTAAAGATGTCTGCGATATCATGGAAAATAAGATCGAGTCGATCCGGTATCCGAATAACAAAAGCGGATATCTGGCCCGTCAGACGTACCACAAAAAGCTCCAGAAACTGCAGAAGAAGGTTGAAATGGCCCGTGCTTTATAAGCACGGGTCGTATTTTTTAAAGAGAATCTGATTTCATGATCTTAACGAGACGGCTCGTTCCAAGGCGGGAAGCACCAAGCCTGATAAAGCGCTCCGCATCTTCAAAGGATGAAATTCCTCCGGCTGCCTTGATCCGAACGTCCGGTCCGATATGCTCCGCGAAAAGCGCGACATCTTCAAATACAGCGCCGGCAGTCGAAAAGCCGGTCGAGGTCTTGATATAATCCGCGCCCGCTTCTGTTACGATTTCACACATGCGGATCTTCTCTTCCCCGGTGAGCAGGCATGTTTCGACGATAACCTTGAGAATTCGGTCACCGCAGACATTCTTCAGCGCGCGGATCTCGGACAGAATGGCATCATAGCGTCGCTCCTTCAACGCGCCCAGATTGATCACCATATCGATTTCATCGGCGCCGCTTGCCAGCGCGTCATCCGTTTCAAAGAGCTTTGCAGTCGTTGTCGCGTATCCGTTTGGAAATCCGATGACCGTGCAGATTTTCATCCGGTTCTCCAGATACTCCTTCGCCTGCCTGACAAAAGACGGCGGGATGCAGACGGACGCGGTATGGTACGTTGCCGCGTCGTCGCAGATTTCGCGGATGTCCTTCCAGACAGCCGTCTGCTTCAGCAGTGTGTGGTCAACTTTTCCCAGTATTACAGAACGTTCCATATAATCTCCTTTGCAGGTTTATTCTCGGCCTCACAGGCGGAAAGGTTAAGAAGCCGCCGTATCCGTAATTTCCTCACTGCGCATGATCGTCTTGATCATCGGATAAAGATGCTTCTTCAGCTCGCCGAGCTCAACAGGCTCTCCGTACAGAATAGCATTATAACACGTTGCATTGACGAGCTCAATGATCATGAAAAGCATAAGCTCCGGATTCCGGTAATGTGTAATCGAATTCCGCACAATTTCCTTATAAATATCCATAAATTCTGTATTGTTCTGTTCTGCGGATTTCTCGATCGCGGAACGAAAAACGCCCCAGCTTAAATTCTTGGAAATGAACTTGAGCAGCAGGCGGTTGCCGTTCAGCTCATCGATGATATGATTCGTTACAAAAATCAGCTTATCTTCAAATGTCAGCAGCTGCTCCCGCTTCATATCGTTCGCGGCACGCATGAAAAGCTGGCCGGCTTTCCGCGCGATCAGCTTGTTGCAGAGATCGTATTTATCCGAAAAGTACAGATAAAACGTACCCTTCGCTACACCGGCATGCTCTACGATGTCGGAGATTGATGTTTTATTCAGCCCCTGTGTCATAAAAAGATCGAATGCGGTATTGAGCAGCGCATCCTTCTTCCGCTGTTTGTTCTTTTCGACTTTTCCCATAATTCCTCCAGAAAAAGGTACTCTTATGTCCTGTCATCATGATTATATCTTAAAAAAAAATAAAGTTCAATAATAATTATTGACCATCAGTCAATTTTGTAGTACAATCGGCAATGTTAATAAAAATGAGCGATGGTCATTTTTAGATATACCCTAAGCAGCAGGGTGAGTAAAATTAAGGAGTGAATGAAAATGAAACGCAGAGAAGTAGAAGAATTTTTAAATGAAAAGCGCACTAAGAACGGCAGAAAACGTGTTAAAATAAAGATTCTGGCCGGAATTCTTACCATTACGCTGATCGGCGGCATGGCGGGTTCCTATTATACGATCCGCACACGGGCAGCGGACGGAACGGTACAGACGGAATCAGACACGGCCGATCAGGAGAGCGCCTTATCTGACATTATCAGGAAGCAGGTCAGCAGCAGCGAGACGAGCGAAGCAGACAAGGAAGAGACCGTGTATGTCAACGCCGATGCCACGGGAGCGACACAGAACATCACGGTCAGTGACGTACTGAAGAATTCCGGATCTGCCGCAACGATCAAGGACGCCAGCAGCCTCGACAATATTGTGAATGTCGAGGGCGACGAGACGTATACACAGGACGCGGACGGCAATATCATATGGAATGCGGATGGCAGCAGCATCTATTATCAGGGCACGACGGACGCATCTCTGCCCGTTGATGTCAAGGTTTCGTATATGCTTGACGGAAAAGCGGCTACGCCGGAATCACTTGTCGGAAAGAGCGGAAAGGTCACGATCCGTTTTGACTACACAAACAAGGAAACGAGACAAATTGTGATCGACGGTAAGACAGAGACGATTTATGTGCCGTTTGTAGCGGTTACGGGTATGATGCTTCCGAATGATCATTTCTCGAATATTCAGGTGACGAACGGCAAGACGATCAACGAAGGCAACAATAATATTGTTGTCGGATACGCAATGCCGGGTCTTGCCGACAGTCTCGGCATCGGGGAGGATCTCCTGAAGGACAAGGCGGACGAGATTACAATTCCGGATTACGTCGAGGTGACGGCAGACGCACAGGATTTTCAGCTTGGCATCACAATGACGGGCGTTGCAAGTGATGTGCTGGCCGACATGGATCTGACAGGCTCGATTGACACAAGCAGCATCCGGGAATCCGTCAATGCCCTCGGTGATTCCTCGGATCAGCTTGTATCCGGAGCGACGGAGCTTTCAAGCGGGCTGGATACATTGAACAGCAGCTTCGGATCGTATAAGAGCGGTGTCACATCACTCGGTGACGGGATTACTTCAGTACAGAATGGAGCCGCGCAGCTTGCCGGCGGATTTACGGGAACGACAGGTGCCGTCGATGGAGCCGCGTCCGTGGCCGGCGGGGCCGCGCTCGCAGATTCCGGGGCCGCGCTTATCAATGACGGTGTCAACGGAAAGAACGGCCTTTCCAGCGGGACAGCGGCACTCGCAAAGGGAACGGCTGATATGGCAGCGCAGGCAGCGGTGCTGGACAGCAATGCCGCAATATTGTCAACCAGTTTAAATGACAGCTATACCAGTATTTCAGATAATATTACGACATACAGTACCGCGGCCAGTCAGCTCAGCACATACCAGCAGCAGCTGAATACACTCCTTACAAACGCGGCGCAGACATCGATGACACAGGAAGAGGAGGCCGCGTTTGTAACTCAGGTTTCACAGCTTACAGCGGCTATCGCACAGTGCTCCGGTGCTCAGGGTGCCGCTTCGGCGCTCAGTGGTGTTAAGACCAGCATGGATCCGCTTGTCGGCGAGGACGGGAAGCTGAAGGATCTTACAAACGGCACAGCCGCTTTTGCCTCCGGGGCTTCGACATTAAACAGCAGCGTCACCACGCTGAATGAGAAAGTCAACGGGGAGGGCGGGCTTGCCGACGGTGTATCGAGCCTGGCACAGAACACACCGGCGCTCGCGCAGGGGGCAGCCAGTCTCTCAGACGGGATCAGCAAGCTTTCCGAAGGAACAGCGGCTGTCGAATATGGAACAGATCAGCTCGCGAACGGCATGACAGTACTTACAGACGGTACGGATGAGATGGAAACCGGAATCAGCACTCTGGCCACCGGATCATCGACACTTAAGGACGGTATGGTTACCTTCAACGACGAGGGCATCCGGAAGATCGTCGATGTTTTCAACGGCGATGTTACAAACCTTGTGGATCGTATCAACGCGGTCAAAGACGCGGCCGGTACGTATCATATCTTCACGAAGGCTGCTGACGGAACGGACAGCAGCGTGAAATTCGTGATCGAAACAAGTGAAATCAAATAGCTTTTTCCAATGATTTGGCTGCATCATTTTCACTCTGGTAATGGCATCCCGGCTTCCGAAAGGAAGTGCGGGATGCTTTGCCGTTTTCGGCTTGTTTTTTTCCGGATAATACGGTATATTAACGAAAGAAATGCATAAGGAGGAACAGGCCGCTTGGATGTTATCGCAAAATTAAGTGAAGAACTGAAAATAAGAAGAAGTCAGACAGAAGCAGCGGTGAAGCTGATTGACGAGGGCAACACAATCCCGTTTATCTCCCGATACCGCAAGGAAGCAACGGGATCATTGAATGACGAGGTACTTCGGGATCTGAATGAACGGCTGAAGTATCTTCGGAATCTGGAAGAGCGGAAGGAAAAGGTCATCGCCTCCATCGAGGAGCAGGAGAAGATGACGGATGAGCTGCGCGGTCAGATTGTGGCGGCAGAGACACTTGTGGCGGTCGAGGATCTATACCGCCCGTATAAGCCGAAACGCAGAACCCGGGCCACGATTGCCGTGGAAAAGGGACTGCAGCCGCTTGCCGACCAGCTTTTTGCACAGGAGCTTACGGTTTCACCGGAAGAAGCGGCTGTTCCTTTCATTGACGAAGAGAAAGGCGTTCCGACGGCGGAAGACGCAGTCGCGGGCGCTTCCGATATCATTGCCGAGAAGATCTCCGACTGTGCCGAATACCGCACATATATCCGCTCCCTTACGATGGAGAAGGGCATTCTTACATCGGAGGCGAAGGAAGAGGGCACAGAATCCGTATATGAGATGTATTATCATTTTGAAGAGCCGCTTGTCAGAGCAGCAGGCTACCGTATTCTGGCGCTGAACCGCGGTGAACGAGAAAAGATCCTGACCGTGAAGATCGCGGCACCGGCTGAAGACATACTCCGGTATCTGAATAAGAAAACGATCCTTCACAAAGATAACACTGCCGCGCCGGTTGTCATGGCAGCGGCGGCTGACAGCTATGAACGGCTGATCGGACCGTCGGTCGAGCGGGATATCCGGAATGAGCTTACGGAAAAAGCCGAGGACGGAGCCATCCATGTTTTTGGCCAGAACCTGACACAGCTGCTGATGCAGCCTCCGATCACCGGACAGGTGGTGCTTGGCTGGGACCCGGCGTTCCGGACGGGCTGCAAGCTGGCTGTTGTCGACGCGACAGGCAAGGTGCTGGATACATCCGTGATTTTTCCGACAGCACCCACAACGCCGGCCAAGATCCGGGATGCAAAGGAAACGCTGCTGCGACTGATCCGGCGGTATAAAGTCACACTGATCTCCGTGGGGAACGGAACGGCTTCCCGGGAATCCGAGCAGATCATCGTCGATCTTCTGAAAGAAACACCCGGTGTCCGGTATGTGATCGTGAACGAGGCCGGGGCGAGCGTCTATTCCGCCAGTGCGCTTGCGACCGAGGAGTTTCCCTCCTTCGATGTCGGCCAGCGGAGTGCCGCGTCAATCGCGCGCCGTCTGCAGGATCCTCTGGCAGAGCTGGTCAAGATCGATCCGCAGTCGATCGGCGTCGGGCAGTATCAGCACGATATGGACCAGAAGAAGCTGGGAGAGGCGCTAGGAGGCGTCGTGGAAGACTGCGTGAACCGTGTCGGCGTCGATCTGAATACGGCATCCGCACCGCTGCTTTCTCATATTTCAGGTATAACACCGACGATCGCAAAGAATATCGTAGCGTATCGTGAGGAGAACGGGCGTTTTGAAAAGCGCAGCCAGCTGATGAAAGTTGCGAAGCTGGGACCGAAGGCCTTTGAACAGTGCGCCGGCTTCATGCGCATCACAGGCGGAAAGAACGCGCTGGACTCCACGAGCGTCCATCCGGAGTCCTATGAAGCGGCGGAGAAGCTTTTGACGAAGCTCGGGCTAAAACCGGAGGATATCTCAAACGGGCGCGCGTCGGGACTTTCGAGGATGATGAAGGATTATCCCGGTACGGCGAAGGAGCTTTCGATCGGTGAAATCACACTGCGCGATATCGTTAAAGAGCTGGAAAAGCCGGGACGCGACCCGCGTGACGAGATGCCGCGTCCGATTCTGCGCACGGACATCATGGATATGAAGGATCTGCAGGAAGGCATGATCTTAAAAGGCACGGTGCGCAATATCGTCGATTTCGGCGCGTTTGTGGATATCGGCGTGCATCAGGACGGTCTGGTGCATAT
>Ga0163159_1002759_pt1 | contig 13929 bp, 9 predicted proteins | sample BioMet9_FD_108702 | JGI IMG/M metagenome (GOLD analysis project Ga0163159, IMG submission 108702) | Microbial communities from bioreactor (seeded with sewage sludge) at Lawrence Berkeley National Lab, California, USA - Biofuel... | ecosystem: Engineered > Bioreactor > Anaerobic > Unclassified ... | reverse complement strand
GGTCGACGAAGTTGGCAAGATGGTCGGGCAAGCCACGGCCGATAAAAAGGATGACGAAACCGCCGACAAGAAAGACGAAGCGGACAAGTAAACCACAGGTCACGTCACAAGCGACACGAGGAGACGGCGGTCGGTTGGCCGCCGTTTCCCTTACTCTATGGAGAGTTGCCATGAAACCAGATAAGCAGCCCCCGAAAACCGAAGAGCCAATCAAGCCAACCTGCTGCATCGACCTGTGCGAATTCGGCGCCGCGCTTGATGGAGCGGCCGCCAAGAAAGACGCGCATGTGCTCGAAGAATTCATCTCCGCCTGCTGTTCCGAAGCCGGTTTCCCCGAATGCGCGCGCATCTATCTGGGGTCGAGCTTCTGCGTGAACGCATTCATGCACCTAGGCGACGACCTCCTCGATGCGCTCGTCGTATTCTGCAAAGATTACGCGGTGCCGGTCACGCTCGTTCTTCCCATCGTGACCGAGGGTAACCAACAGCGCTTCAAGGAACGCCTTAGCGCGATTCTCGGGCGTGCCGACTGCCCTGTCGACGAGCTTACCGTGAATGACTACGGGATGCTCGACTACGTTTCCTCGCACTGCGCGCTGCCCATCAACCTGGGGCGCCTCTTCTCCAAGGACCTGCGCGATCCACGCTACCCGGAGACGTTTCGCACCAGCGTGAAACCTGCGATTCTGACTGGCGAACTGGCACGCATACGCGCAGCCTACCCGCGCGTTGCAGGCATCGAACTTGATCCGATGGCCTCTGCTATCGACATCAAGGCGCTGCCGACGGATATCGCGCTCGGTCTTCATTTCCCGCTATGCTACGTGAGCACCGGCCATCTCTGCGAGGTCGCCGCGCAGGGACGCGAGCTGACGGGGAAGTTCCACGCCGAAGCGCCCTGTGCCGACGAATGCGTCCACGCGGACGTCTGCTACACGCTTCGCCACTCGCAAGGCGGCGATGGGTTCAACCCGCCGTCGATCGCCCTGTTCAAGCACGGCAAGACCGTCTACTATCCCAACTACGAGGCGCGCGTCGTGAACGCGAACGCATATCGGCTGGTCTACCTGCCGGATCGCTTCGGATGGAGCGCGCAAGATGCCGTGACCGCAATCCATGCGAGCGGTGACACCGCAAACACAGCAGATCGGCCCGCACCCCGTGGAGAGCGGGAACGTGCTCGCGCGCGGCGAGGCAACATCTACAGCGAACGCCGTGACCGCTCGCACGCCGACGGCGAATCTCACGCCACGACGCGGGCGCAAAACGAGAAGCACCGCGATGCCGACTCGCACGCCACGACGCAAACGCATAGCGGCGAGCGGCAGAAGAGCCGGCGGCCTGAACAAAGCCGCGACACCGACTCGCACGCCACACCACGCCGCGACGGTAAACCTCAACAGGGCGGACGCAAACCGAACATCGACACCGAGTCGCACGCCACATCGCGCCGCGACGGACGGGAGGATCGGCGATGAGCATCCTCATCCCCTTCAACGACGAGAACGCCACCGATTCCTATATCGAAGCAGGCGCATCCGAGTTCTACCTCGGCTTCTATGACGACGAATGGGAGGCCCGCTTCGGCGAAACGGTGGAGCTCAACCGCATGTCGGGATTCAAGCGCGAAGCCAACGCCTACCCGCTCGACGAGTTCCTGCCGCTCGTAACGCGCACCATCGCCAAGGGCGTGCACCTCTATGTGCCATTCAACGCATCCTCGTACACCGACGAGCAGTACGACTGGATCGTCTCGCGATACCTGAAGCTCATTGCTGAAGCCGGGGCTACCGGTGTCATCCTCTCCACCCCCGAGCTCATCGCGCCTGCCAAGGAACTCGGATTGGTCACGGTCGCAAGCACCATGTGCGGCATCTTCAACGCCGACATCGCGCGCTTCTATCAGCGTGCCGGCATCGACCGCATGATCTTCCCGCGCGAACTCTCCATCGACGAGATTCGCACCATCAAGGAAGCGGTTCCCGGACTCGCCTACGAGGTCTTCCTCATGCGAAACGGCTGCATCTTCAGTGATTCGCACTGCCTCGGGCGCCACCGCGCCGGCTGCTTCTCGGTCTGCCGGACGCTGCGTCAGGCGGAGTACTTCACCGACTTGCACGACCCGCAGCATTCCCCGAGTCAGATCGCGGAGAACGACCGCGCCTATCGCGAGGATCTCTTCGACCGCGCGTGCGGCCTGTGCGCGCTGTGGTATTTCGAGCAGATGGGCATCGATGCCTACAAGGTGGTCGGCCGCGGCGATGATCCGCGCGCGCTCGCGCACGATATCGCGCTTATCGACCGCAACCTCAAGATCGCGCGCGATTGCGCAAGCCAGGCGGAGTTCCTCGAGCGCATGGAGCGCCCCGAGGGCTTTGAGGATGTCTGCGCCAACCGCCTATCGTGCTACTACCCTGAAGCGCTGAACGCGTAGCTCGCGAAGGCTCCCGCAAGCATCAGAGTGCGCATTGCCGTCGCTTTCCGCACGAACCCCGCGCGGCTCCGAGCAGCCGCGCGACCGCGCGTGGCATGGCTACACGCCAAGCATCGAGTACGGCCAGCGGAGTTCGACCTCCACCATGTCGCCAGCTTGATAGCCTGTGCAATCTTGACGAAGCACCAAGAAAGCGTTGGCGCGATCGCAATCTTTCAAGATGGGCGACTCCATGGGTAGCGGCTCCGCCATGAGGTAACCGTCGTCGTCGCGGAACAGCCGAACGCGCTTGATCACGTTGAACTGCCGCGGCCTGACGGGCACGTCCTCGGTCAGATACGCATAGAGCACCGGCGGCGCGGGCTCGTCCACACCCAGAAATGCGTCGATCACCGGCTTCAGGAACCAATCAGCGGTGAACTCAGCACCCACCGGCGGGCCCGAAATGCCCACGACCGGCGTACCGTGGAAAATCGAGCTCGAGCTATGGCGCCCCGGCCCCTGGTCGGTCTCGTGGTTGAGCACCTCGCCGTATTCCTCCAGAAGCTCGATGGTCCAATCATCCGAACCCTTCGACGATCCCGCGTTGACCACAATGAAATCGGCGGTTGCGGCCGCCTCCTCAAGTGCCGAAAGGATCTGCGCGCGATCGTCGGGGATGATGTCGTGACGCACCGGATGCGCACCCCACGCGGCAAGTTTGCCGCAGATCATAATGGAGTTGGAGTCGACGTTCTTTCCGAGCGGCGGCTCCGCGCACGGGTCCACAAGCTCGTTTCCCGTAGGGATGAAGACAACGGTGGGCGGCACGACCACGGGCACGCGCAGAACGCCGCCCTGCGTGAAGAGGGCAAGCAGCGTGGGCGTGAGGCGTGCGCCGCGCCGCGCGAGAAGCGTCCCCTTGCGGATGAGAGCGCCCACCGGCGACGTCATCTCACCGCGCTCGTGGGGTACGGAAAGCACGCGGACCGTGCCATCATCGTGAACTTCGACATCTTCGATGCGAATGGCGGTGTCGAAGCCATCGGGCATCGCGATTCCAGTGTTGCAGAATTCGAACTCGCGCCCACGCCGCCAGCCATGCGTATCGGGCATGCCGTGCGCAAAGTCATCGAAGTGCACCGCGATGGCATCCATCCGCGAAGTGGGCTTGTTGGGAAGCGTCAGCTCGGAGAAGACGTCGCCGGCAAGCACGCGATCGAACGCATCCCATAGATCGACCTCCTCAACTCTGCGATGAAAATTGCAGCGCTCGAGCAGCCCGTTCACCGCCTGCGCGCGCGTGGCTATCCGATGGGAACTATGGTCTCGCATGGCCGCAACCCTTCTTCTACCAGGCAACATAACGCGAAGAACCGCTCCATATCGAGCACTGTGGGCGGTGAAGCCGTTCTTCATGCATATAGTTTATCGTTACGCAAGAATATTCTCAATCGGAGAATTGCAACCAGTCTGCCCCTGCCCGCACCTGCTGCGGTTCCCGCACGGCTACACGGCACGTCCGCTCTCCGCCACAAAGGCATCGCGGCAGACGCATCGCAGCAGGCGCATCGCGACAGGTGCATCGCGGCAGCGCTTGCTTTCTGCCCTTACGCAACAGGCCGCCTGCTTTGCAGCAGACGGCCTGTTCCGCGCCGGTTCGCGCGATGAGGTGGGGGAAGAAGATCAAGGGTCTCGCGAATCCGGCTCCGGACATACCGGGCATCAAGGGGAGGTGAGGCCCGGCAGTAATCGGTAATCGATACGTTGACGGGTGCTATGCCTTCAGGAAGGTGCCCACCGACTTGCCGCACTCGCGGCCGAGCGTGAGCGCCATGCCGAGGCTCATGCCCGGGATCGGCGTGATGTACTCGTAACCGAAGCGACGACCGCAGTCATTGCCGGACACGTACAAGCCGGGAATGGGCTCGTACTCCTTGTCGACCGCGTTCTGATTTCCATCGGTGAGGATGCCGCCGCAGGTAACCATGGTCTCGCCGAGTACGGGATCGAACGTGCAGGCGTAATACGGAGCGGTGTCCACGGGGAAGAGCACCTTGGCGTCGCGGCCGAACTCCTGGTCGGCACCGGCGTAGCAGTACTGGTTGTAGCGCTGGATCTGCGCGACGAAGTCGGTCAGCGCCGTTCCGGTGAGCCCCATCTGCTTGCCGAGGCCCTCGAGGGTGTCATCGGCGATGTAGTCGATCGTCGTGACCGGGCCCTGCGAGGCAGAGGCGCTGGAGTCGGTCGCAGTCTCCACGTAGGTGCCCTTGAACTTCTGGTACGCCTTGTCGAGGCTCTGCTGCAACGCGGTGATGTTGGCTTCGGAGGCGGTGAAGCCGGCATGCTGCGGAAGCGTGTACTGACGGTAGGTGGGGAAGTTCGAGTCGATGACGGCGAACTTGGTCTTGCGGGTCTTGTACACGGTGGAAAGACCGCGCTGCTCGCTCGTGGGATAGTACTCGTTGCAGAAACGCTTGCCGTTCTCGTCGATCCAGACGGCCTGCGGCAAGCAGTTCATCTTGCCGGGCACGGAAAGGCCACGGAAGTTCATGCCGGGGACCGGGGTGGTCTCGAGGTGCGCGCCAGCCCAGTAGGCCATCCTCACACCAGCGCCGTCGTTACCCGACATGCTCGAGAGGCTCTCGCCGTCGACCAGCGCATGGTACATATCCGGCATGAAGTACTCGAGCATTTCAGTGTTGCCGCCGAAACCGCCGCAGGCGAGCACGACTGCCTTGCAGGTGTACTTGGTATAGCCGTCCGCGGTCTTCGCCATGAGGCCGGCCACCTTGTCGTCTTCCATGATCACGTACTGCGCGGTCTCGCCCCAGCCCACGGTACCACCGGCCTTGACAGCCGCATCGCGATTGTACTTCTGGAGCTTGGTCTCGTTGCAATCGCCGTAGAAGCTGCAGACGCTCGACCAGAACTTGATGCCCGAGAGTTCGTCCATCTGATGCTCGGTGTGGGGGAAGAATGAGGTGGTCATCGTGGCGATGTCATCGGTGGTGCACTGGTCGAGATACCAGTTGGAGTTGGCCTCGGAGTTCTGCGCGAACTTCATCACGAGCTCCTGGTTAGCCCAGTTGCCGCATATCTTCATCCAGTTCTGGTAGAACTCGACCGGGTCGATGTGCGGAACGCCCAGATTCTGCAGGACCTTGGGGTTCAAGGCAGCAAACTCGTTGCCCGTCGCCTGATAGACATCTTCCGCCTGCTTCTCCACGAGGTAGGGCTTGTAGCCTTCCTCGGCGAGCTCGCGAAAAGCGGTGACGCCGGCGTAGCCGCTGCCCACGATCACGACATTGCAGCTCACGTTGTTCGTTACCTGGCTGTCGGCAATCTTGTCGGGTTCCGTCATCCACGAGGTCTTGGTCTCCTCGGCGGTGGTGGCGGTGCTGTCTGATGTGCTGCTGCTCTTCGGCGCGCAACCACCCATCACTCCCGTTGCCGCCACGGCCAACCCCGCGATCGCGCCACCCTTCAGGAAGTTACGGCGTGAAATCTCTTGTGCTCTCTTGCTCATGTGAATCCCTTTCCCTGGTGCGCAGATTCCTCTGCCTCTGCGTCTCCCTGCCCTAATTGACGAGATGCACATTACCCTCGATGCCACCGCGGCGTAATTGCGGAAATGGGGTATTTCGCCCTCAAGCCCTCATCTACCCCATCGCGAATTTGGGGTATTTTGTTTGATGCGGACCTAAAATCGCGTGCGAATCTGCTTGCCTAGGTGCGTCATCGGGCTCCCCGCGATGTTCTGCGTGTATAATCCATTGATACGATGACTCGGGGGAGGAATCCATTGTCCAAGGGATATCCGGCAGGTAGATTCAGGCCTGCATATATCGCATTCGTCTGCTATGCCGCGACCACGCTCATATTCTCGCCGAACACCTCGGTGTTCAGGAGCCTCGGCAACGGCGCGTTCATGGGCTACTTCTTCTTCCCCATGTTCGTTGCCGCTTTGCTGGTATCGTGCATTTCCACTGTCCTTGCGCGCAACGGGCATATGTCAGGATGCCTGCCCCTGAAAGCAGGCATACCCTTGGCGCTTATCTACATCGTGTCCACCATAAGCTTCGCGTTCTTCTCATACTCCCCTGAGTATCAACCGATTCTCGTGGCAGTGATGGGATCGCTCTGCGGTGCTTGTCAGGTTCCCGTCTGCCTGCAATGGGCCCATCGGTTCACCTGGCTCGATTACCGCAACGCCATCCTCTGCAGCGCTCTGCTCTGCATCGGATCCTCCGTGCTGTGCCTGTTCTTCAACCTCTTGCCCGAATTCGCGCGGACCGTCTGCTATGTTGTCTGCGTGGTGGTCGGCGCGCTTACCCCGTTCATCTTGAAACCCGACCCCGAAGATGTCGAAGCGTCCTCGCAGGAGCCAGACGATGCGTCTTCCAAGACCCTCGACCTCATGTCCACCCTGCGCATGCCCGCCCTCGGGCTGCTGCTCTATGCATTCATGATGAGCATCAACAAGTACCTGGCATTCAACCTGTTCGACAGCGAATACGCGGGCGGCTGCATCGCGGCGCTCTGCATCATCCCGCTGTTCCTCATCCGTTCCGATAAACCGCTTTCTGCGATGGTCTACCGCATCATCGCGCCGGTTATCGGCGGTATTGTGATCGTTCTCTCGAGCTTTCCCGCCGAAAGCGGCTTTCATGGTGTCGCGCTGTTCTGCGTCTACGTTTTCCTCTCGGCACTCGCCATCCTCGCGCTCGCCGGTATCATCGCCGTCATGAACGCCGGGGAATTCTCCGTCGCCCACGTGGTCAGCATCAGCGTCGCTCTGGGAAGCGCGGTCTCGCTGGCGGGCCTCGTATGGTCGAAGTACTTCAGCGGTCTTGACGATTTCACGCCTATCATTTTCGTCATGATCTCGCTGTACTGCGCGATCATGCTCGTATCTCTGGGGCGCGAGTCCTGGCATCTCATGAACCTTTCCATCGACGAACGGCGCGTCAGCGTCCCCGATACCAATGCTGAGAGCTCCTCCGACGACGCATCCGAGCAAGCCACGCATACGGGCGCATGGAACAACCGCATCGCGCAGGCTAACCTGACCGCGCGTGAGCAGGAGATACTCGCCTACCTCGGGCGCGGGCACTCCATGACCTACATCGCCGAGACTCTTTTCATCAGCGAGAGCACCGTCCGCACGCACGTGAAGCACATCTACGCGAAACTCGACATCCATTCACGCGAGGAGCTCTTCGCGCTCATAGACCAGAACAACGCGTCCTGAGCGAAACGCATCGCATCGCTTCTGCTAAGATGGGCATGTACGCAATGCGCTCGCAACGACGATATCCCACGATACCGCCGCTTACCCCGCCGTCACGGCGGTAAACTCGCTCAGAGACACCATGAAGGGAAGACGACCATGCTCAACGAACACATCCTCGACCAGATCAAGAACGGCTCGGCCATACGGGCACTCTTCGAGGACGGAAAGATCATGGCCGCAGAATTCGGACGCGAGAACGTCTATGACTTCAGTCTGGGCAACCCCTGCACGCCTACGCCCACCGCAGTGCGCGACGCGATGATCGACGAGCTCGAGCACGACGACCCGCTCGCGCTGCACGGTTACATGAGCAACGCCGGCTTCGACGATGTGCGCGCCGCCGTCGCGCAGTCGCTCAACGCTCGCTTCGGCACCGCCTTCGACGGTTCCAACATCATGATGACCGTGGGTGCCGGCGGAGCGCTCAACTGCGTGTTCAAGACGCTCCTGAACCCCGGTGACGACGCGCTCACCTTCGCGCCGTACTTCACCGAATACGACAACTACTTCAGGAACTACGGCGTGACGCTCACCAAGGTCGCGCCCAACCCGCCCACCTTCGAGCCGAACCTCGAGGCATTCGAGCAGGCGCTCTCCCCCACCACCAAGCTCGTGCTGGTGAACACGCCGAATAACCCCACGGGCGTCGTCTACTCCGAAGACATCATCGAACGCATGGCGGCAATCCTCACGAAGAAGGCGGCCGAATTCGGCACGAGCATCTACCTCGTGAGCGACGAGCCGTATCGCGAGCTCGCCTACGACGGCGTCGAAGTTCCCTACATGACGAAATACTACCGCAACACGCTCGTCTGCTATTCGTGGAGCAAATCGCTCAGCCTTCCCGGCGAGCGCATCGGCTACGTGGTCATGCCCGACGAACTCGACGATGCCGACACCATCAAGATGGGCAGCGCCATCGCAAACCGCCTGCTCGGCTATGTGAACGCGCCGAGCCTGCAGCAGCGCGCGGTGGCACGCTGTCTCGACTGCAAGACCGACCTCGCCTACTACGACCGCAACCGTCGCGCCATCTACGATGCCCTGACCTCGTATGGCTTCACGTGCGTGAAGCCGCAGGGTGCGTTCTACATGACCGTGAAGTCGCCGGTGCCCGATGATAAGCAGTTCTGCGCCGATGCCAAAGCCGAGCATATCCTGCTCGTGCCGATGGCCGGCTTCGGCTGCCCTGGCTGGGCGCGCCTTGCATACTGCACGAGCTACGAGACGATCGAGCGCTCCTTGCCCGCGTTCAAGCGCCTGGCCGAGAAATACTTCGGGTAGAGGCCGAACGCGTACACGAACGGTTTGGTTCGCGGGCACGTAAACGGTGCCCGCTCGCGCCCGCGGTGCGGGTTCAGCGCGAGTTCGCGTAGACGTATTTATATTTGCTTACGTATATTCTCGTAAAGCAATATAATCGACATGCACTTTTGTCTATACCTCTCTGCATTTCAGAAAATACGCCCTATCCGAGGAGATGGTTTCATGGATTGGAACGATCAGGCGGAGTTCTACAACCGATTCGCGTTCTGCGAACTAGAAGACACGAAAACCTATCTGGAGACGATCGGCATCATGCCAGAAGACTCGGTGCTTGACGTCTGCTGCGGCCCAGGGCGCATCAGCGTTCTAGCAGCCGAACGGGCCCGTTGCGTGACCGGCATCGACTCTGCCCAGAAGATGCTCGACGCCGCACGCGCCAATGCGGCGGACCGTCAGCTCGACAACGTCGAATTCAAGCTATTGGACTGGAACTGCGTGATGCCCGGTCAGAACCTGAAGAAGCACGACGTGGTCATCTCATCGCGCAATCCTTCCATGTTCGACGTCGAGAAGCTCACCTCGTTGGCCAACAGGATGGTCGCTCTTCAGATCTTCGCGGACGCGCCGTCCATCCCCGCCCTGATCGGGGTGCTGTTTTCCGGATGCGGCGATGACTTCCTCAAGGGACCGTTCGATCCGAGGTCGCAGCATCGCGGAGAACCCGCTGGACTCGCGCCGGGCCCTCATGGCGGACCCGGCGATCAAGCGAGCAACGGCACGCCGACCAATGCGCGTGCGGACTCCGCATATATCAAGCTCGTGCGCCGGGTCTACGATGCCGGATACGATCCCAATGTCCGTATCCTACCGGAGCGCTTCCGCAAATCGTTTCGCACGCGGGAGGCAGCGCTCGAGTTCGTCTGTTCCATCAAACCGGATCTTGCCGAAGGCCACGAGGAACGCGTTGCATTGAACGCTGCCCCGTTCATCACGCAAATCGAAGACGGTTTCGAGTTCTGCATCGCCACCAGCGCCGCCCTTATCTGGTGGGACGTACGCGGTTGCGCGGCGTTCAATTCGCGCTAAACGTCGTTGTGCGGGTGCTGATTCTCCGATTCGGCTCAGCCTAGACGCGCCAGAACTTCCAAAGCCATTTGAGTTTTCCCACACGCTGACGCGCGTTGTCGAAGAATGCCCGGTAGTACCGTTCCACCTGCTGGTATTCTTCCTCGGTCAGCGGTATGCCGCCATAGCAGGCGCGCTGGTAGATGGTTGTCACGCGCACGAAATCGACTTTGCCGGTATTCCGTGCGAAACCTGTCATGGCCGTGCGCGCGCTCAGCGCATATTCCAACGGCGTCATGCTCGGCTGCTTCACTATCTTGAGATATTTGAATCGCTTCATCAAAAAGCCGTAGAGGCAGCAGACCCGATACGAATACGAGCGATTCCGCATCCGCTTGAGCCGATAGGTACGTAGATAGCGTCGGAGCAGGATGGCGGCGACTATCAGCACTGCGACAAGAGCGGGCAGAAGCCAGCGCATATAATCGGGTATGTTGTAAGAGATGGCATTGAACTGCTGATTCCAGTTGTCGGGGCTGAAGGCTGACATCGCCTGCGCTACGCCGGTCAACGGATTGCTCGCCTGATTCCCCGACTCGTCGGTAGCATCGGATGTATCGCCTCCAGGTGCGTCTTGATTCGAGTCATCCATCTCGTCGTTGGTTTGGTTCGCCGTGATGTCGGGGTTATCGACCTGCTGATCGTCGTAGGTCGCATTGAACTCGACCACCGGGCGCGAGAAGTAATCCTGGAACGGCTTGATGCTGGGCGTGGTGATGCCCAGCGGGCCTATCACCCCGAAGAACAAGGCGATCCCCGCAGCCACGCAAACCCCGGCGACCACCAACGCGAACGCGAACGCCCCGCCGAACGCGGTGCGTTTGGCGCGCTTGGCCGAGTAGATGCTCTGACGGTAGCACTGGAACACGAACATGACCCCGATGCCGAACAACACGAGCACCGAGGCGATGAGTCCCGGTTGGCTTGTCATCCAGTCGCGGTAGAGGAATTGAACCGTGCCGCACGAAACGATTCCAAGAGCGAGCAGAACGACCAGTCCAACGCTTCGACGCGAGAGCAGATAGACCACGATGGGCACGATGACAGCGATGAAGGCGAATATCAGATAGTTCTCGGGCACATCGTTGACCTGTCCGTCCACGAATAGCGACGTCTCCGCAGGCATCATGGCGGCGAACGCCATGATAATGCCCACCGTCAGAACCACAGTCGCGATCGCCGAAGGCAGCAACGCCCGCTTCGACCATGAACCGGCGAAGAGGGCGACCAGGAGCGCCGCTCCGATGCCCCCTTCCAGCAGGATGTTTCCCCGTATATCGGCGGCGCTGTTGAATCCATACGATACCGTGTACACCAGCGCGGTCGAAACCAGCAGCACCAGCAGGAAGTCAGGAATCGCCGAACGCAGGAACATGCTCAGTCGTTCTCCAGCTTTCAGGTTGTTGTCCGTTGCCCGCGCGTCATGCGGTGTCTTCTCGTCCGTTCCGCGTCGTGAGGGGGTCATGCCTTCGCCCCCACGAGTTCATCCGAACGCGCCAGCACCATATAGGAGATGTCGGCAGCGTCGAGCCTTTGGAGCGAAGCCGTGTAGTCATCGCGTTCGCGGTCCACCAGATCGTTGGGCACGATAGCGAACATCAGGGGGTTTCGCCGATGATTCTTCGCCTCAATCAGCGTGGATACCATATCCGCGGATATGTTTGCGCTGCATACCACCAGATTGTTCTGACCATATTGCGAAGTAATCTGGTCGTTCAGCACCTCGAAGGCCTCCGCCTCACGCGTTGCGCTGTTCGACATGCGCGGAAGATCGCCCACGACCTTTGCCATCTCATCTTCGCGCCACGAGACCACGCGCACCTGTTCCCCATCCTTGTTCACATAGCAAATCTCGGTATCCATACCCTGCGCGCGCGTATAGCGCCCGAGCGAGAACGCGGTCTCGACGATTGCGTCGAACATGCTCATGAGCGTCCGCGCGCTATCGGATGGGCCGTAGAAGTCCATGACGATGGCCACGCCGGGGTTGGTGTAGACCTCGTACAAGCGCGTCATGTAGTTCTCCGTGCGGGCGGACAGCTTCCAATGGATGGTCTTGAGCGGATCGCCGGGTACATAGTTGCGCACATAGGCGTAATCCATGGAATCGGCGAGAGCGGACTTCGCTGCCTTCTGCGTTTCCACGATGCTTTCATTGGAGAACTCGACGCGTTCGAGCGGCTGCAAGCGGGGCGTAACCTGTACCCATTGACGGTGGTTGTTGGGTATCTCTGCGGTGAACAGCCTCAGGAAGTCGGTGATCACGACGCTTTTCAGACCGGCGCTGTATGTGCCGATATGCTCGAAGCGCGCCGCGAAGTTCAGGTCGAAAGACTCGCGCGGCGCCAGCGCTAGCGTGGTCATCGCCTCGCTCGCGCTGCGCCCGAACATATCCGATATATAGAAATACGCCTCAATGCGAAAGAAGAACAACAGCGATGTGTTCCTGAAGTGTATGCATAGGTGCACATCCTGATCGCGTTGGCAGTCGCCGAGATCCGATTCCTCGCTGAACTGCAGGCTGCGTTTGAGCACCTGCAGGTACAACCATGCTAAAGCGATGGCGGTCACAACCGCAATAAGGGGAATCCATCCGATCGGGGATGCCTGATAATCCGGGTCGCCTACCATCAGCGCCATCACCAGGCAGAGACCCACGATAGCGATGCAGGCAAGCGCCTTGAGTACCGCGGTGCGCCGTGTGCGCCGATGCGCGCGCGCCGATGCGCGTCGCTGAGAGCGACGTTCGCGCGTCCGTCTGCGTCGGACGTCTTCGACCGTGGATCTCTGTTTCCCGGTCTGCCTGTCCTGCCAAGGAAGCATCATCAGCCGAGTTCCTCGACCTCGTCCTCGGTCATCGTGGGCACGGCGACCGAATCGAGTATAGACGCAATGACGGAGCGGGTGTCCCGACCGTTGATGCGCGCCTCATGGGTGAGGATGATGCGGTGCCCGAGCACGTAGGGTGCGAGATACTTGATATCATCGGGCATCACGTACGTGCGACCGCGCATGAGCGCATTTGCACGCGCTGCATTCACCAACGCTATAGAACCGCGGGGCGAGGCACCGCAGGTGCATTCCTTCATCGTGCGCGTAGCCGAAACGATTTGAACCGCGTAACGAGCGACGGGTTTCGAGATGTGCACCATATCGGCGGCGGTGCACAAATCGAGAATCTGTTTGACGGATGCGACCGGACGGATGCGCTCCTTAGCGGCTTTCGTCTCAAGCACCACGCGCACCTCCTCGTCCATCAACGGGTAACCCATGGAGAGCTTGATCAGGAAACGGTCGAGCTGCGCCTCGGGCAGCGGGTAGGTGCCGTATTGCTCGATGGGGTTCTGCGTAGCCAGAACCATGAAGGGCTCTTTCAGGCGGTGCGTCTCGCTATCGACGGTCACCTGACGCTCCTCCATAGCCTCGAGCAGCGCCGATTGCGTCTTGGCGCTGGCTCGGTTGATCTCGTCGGCCAGCACGAGGTTGCTCATCACACCGCCGGGCCGGAACTCAAAATCACGGGTCTTCTGGTTGAAGATGGAGAAACCGGTCACATCGGACGGCATGACATCGGGCGTGAATTGGATACGCTTGAACCCGCAGTCGATGGATTTTGCCAGCGCGCTCACCAGAGATGTCTTACCGGTACCCGGCAGATCCTCCAGCAGCACATGCCCGCGCGCGATCAGTGCGATGATCACCAGCTCGACGGACGCGCGCTTTCCCACGATGACGGTCTCGACGTTGTCGGCAATGCCTTCGAGCACGGTCGCCGCCCTCTTCGCTGTGGCTGCATCTATCATCTGATTCTTTCCTCGCCTTCCCTGTT
>Ga0163159_1002754_pt1 | contig 13970 bp, 10 predicted proteins | sample BioMet9_FD_108702 | JGI IMG/M metagenome (GOLD analysis project Ga0163159, IMG submission 108702) | Microbial communities from bioreactor (seeded with sewage sludge) at Lawrence Berkeley National Lab, California, USA - Biofuel... | ecosystem: Engineered > Bioreactor > Anaerobic > Unclassified ... | reverse complement strand
CTGGCGCACAGTGGCGCTTTCAGCCTCGCAGGACTTGCCTTCCTTGTTCGTAAAACGTGCCATGTTATGCTCCTCCTTAAAGTAAATAAAAAAGCCGCCTCCAACACAGGAGGCGGCAAAATTCCGCGGTTCCACTCCGATTCGGCCCAAAGGCCCTCGTCCGCGCTGTCAAGGGCGCACCCTGACGCCTTATCCGCATGGCTTCGGCGTCCGCTCCGGGGTGGTCTTCAAAGTTCCCGCGCTTTGGGTCTTCCAGCACGGCCTGAGGCCGGACCCTTTCTCTGACGCGCGCAGAGCTGCTACTTTCCCCGTCATTGCGAAAATCATTTCAAACCAACTATGCGTTTATACCGCCGCCGCGGAAATTTGTCAAGGCGGGGCAAACTGAACCTGAGACAGCTCGCGTCAAAGACAGACATGGGATTGGCCGCTTTGCAGAAATACGCTGAATATCAGGCATTAAGCTTTTTTTGTGTTATATTAGGCGCATACATATTTGATCAGTGGACGGAGACAATTATGTTACATGGACGCTTAAAATTCGACCTTACCATAAAACTCACCCTATGGCTGCTGATAATAACTCTGACCCTTTGTGCAGGCAGCATTTATGCCGGTTACCGCGTCTTTCGCAGCGCTCTGCAGCGCGAATACAACGAGCGCGCGCTTGCGGACGCCTGTCTCGCCGCTTCGTTCGTAAACGGCGACGACGTTCCACGCTATCTGTCCACTGGCAAAAAAGACAGAGCCTACGAACAATCCTACGAAAATCTGGTGAAACTGATAGAGTCCGTGCACGCAGTCTACATATACGTATTTTACCCAAGCGAAAAGGGATATCAGTTTGTTTACGACGCCAGACCAAGGAACGCGACCACAGGCAAATACAGCGACCTCGGTAATATATCCACCTATGTAGCCGGAGAGGGGCCTAAGCTGAGGAAGGTTTTCAAAACCGGCCGTGCGACCAGCAATTCCATCATCACAACCTCAGAGCGTTACGGCTATATAATGTCGGCCTTCGCGCCCGTCTTCGACTCTAAAGGCAAAGTCGTGGCCGTGGCCGGCGTCGACCTCTCGATGAATGATGTAATCCGTAATCTCATCTCGTTCGTAAGACGGCTTTCGGCCCTGATTGCGCTCATAGTCATCGCGGTCTACATGTGCGCGCTGGTCTTCATAAAACACAGACTGGTCGTTCCCATTCTCGCCATTACCGACGGCGCTGCCGGTTTTATAAGACGCGGAGCAGGCAATCCCGAGTACAAGCCTGTGAAGGTCAAAACCGGCGACGAACTGGAGACGCTGGGAGAGGCCTTCAACACGATGCAGAAGGACACGATAGAATTTATCGAAGAGTCGCGCCGCGTCGCTGCGGAAAAGGAAAAAGCGGCGGCCGAGATGTCGATGGCGGCCGCGATACAGCGCGAGTCACTGCCGATACCGCCGGTAAAGGTGCCCTTCTGTCCAGAGTTCGACGTCTATGCGTTTATGAATCCCGCCAGGGAAGTCGGCGGCGACTTCTATGACTTCTTTCGCATCGATCAGGGCAGAAGCTGCTTTGTCATCGCCGACGTCTCCGGCAAAGGCATTCCGGCGGCGCTTTTCATGATGATCGCGAAAGCGCTGCTGCGTACTCATATCGCAGGCGGCAGACAGCTGGGAGAAGCTTTCTCCCTCGTAAGCGATCAGCTGGCCGCCAACAACGACAAAAGCATGTTCGTTACCTCTTTCGCCGCAGTCTACGACAGCGTGAATAACTCTCTGACCTGTGTAAACGCCGGGCATAATCCGCCGCTGCTTCGCCGCTCAGGCGGTTTTTTCGAATGGCTTGGCATGCATGCCCAGTTGCCACTGGCCACCATGGAGGGCGTTGAGTATAAGGGAAAGAACTTCCCATTCAACGCCGGCGATATGTGCTTTCTCTACACAGACGGCGTGACCGAGGCCATGAACGGCAGCGGCGTTCTCTACGGCGAAAAGCGGCTGCTGTCCTTCATAAATTCACTGCCAGAGGTCGGCAGGCTGCCCCTGTCCGAAATTATTGATCAGGTGCTCGCCGATGTCAGAAATTTTGCGGACGGCACCGAGCAGGCTGACGACATCACGATGCTCGTCATGAGGGCCGCAGGACGGGCCTGATGGCGGCGGGAGCATAATCGGACTAATTCTATTTTTAATTTTATTATGCTTTAACGATTTGTCATTGCGACGGACAGCGAACCAAATCAGGGCTTTGCTGATTTGAGTGCGCCGGCTGGTAGTCCCATCAGGGCAAAACCCGTGGCAACCTTGTCTTTGCTCTTTGCCTCAGTTTAAACCAAGATTGCCACGTCGCTTCGCTCCTCGCAATGTAAGAAACTTTAGCCGCAGCGGACTGGCATCCTGCTCCATCCGGCGGTACAAACGCCAACCCATTTCAATACAAACAGACCGCCCAGCCATAAGCGGGGCAGTCTGTCGTTCTTTTATGCAGTTTTACAGAGCTTTCTAACGCGTGCCGGTGCTGCCAAAACCTCCGTCGGCGCGCTTCGTGTCGTTCAGCTCCTCCGCGCGCACAAGCTCTGCGCGCGTGACCGGCGCTACGACCATCTGCGCGATGCGGTCGCCCGGCTCCACGCGGAAGTTCACGTCGCCAAGATTCACAAGAATCACTTTGATCTCGCCGCGATAGTCCGAATCGATGGTACCTGGCGCGTTGAGCACAGTGACGCCGTTTTTGAACGCCAGGCCGCTGCGCGGGCGAATCTGAGCCTCGTAACCGGCCGGGATCTCTACAAAGAGTCCCGTCGTCACGGCATGATGGTCACCTGGTTTAATGACCACCGCTTCGTTCGCGCGAATATCGAGGCCTGAAGAACCGGCTGTGGCATAGGCCGGAAGGACAATGTCCTCCGCAGCCCTGACCTTGATCGTGACGCTCATGACCTACTGGCCCTTGTGGTCTCTCTCAAAGCGCCTGATGGGACGGTGCTCGCTGTGATCGCCGTAATCGCGGCGCGGTCTGTCGTCGTGGTCCCTGCGCGGCTTGTCGTCATGGTCGCGGCGGGGTCTGTCCTCACCCTTCGGGAACTGCGCGTACTTCTCTTCGCGCTCGCGCTCGACCGGGATCTGCTCCGCGAACTCCGGATCCTTCTCAAGCTCGTCGAACTTGTCGATGAGCATCTTACGGCTCAGGTTCACGCGGTGCATATCGTCTATCTCCTTGACGGTGACAAGCACTTTGTCGCCGATCTTGAAGGCGTCGTCGATCTTGGGGATGCGGTGAGTGCTAACCTCGCTCACGTGGAGCAGCCCTTCCTTGCCAGGCAGCACTTCGATGAAGACGCCGAAGTTCAGCATCCTCGTAGCGGTGCCGACGAAGGTCTCGCCCGCCTTTACTTCGCGCGTAAGGTCGTCGATGATCTTTTCCGCCATCTTCGCGGCTTCGCCGTTGACCGCCGCAATGTAGACGCGGCCGCTGTCGTCGACGTCTATCTTGGCGCCTGTGCGCTGCACGATCGAGCGGATGGTCTTGCCGCCGCTGCCAATCACGTCGCGGATCTTGTCAGGATCTATCTGCATGGTCGTAATCTTGGGCGCGTGCTCGGAGAGCTCTTTGCGCGGCTCGGAGATACAGGCGTCCATCTTGTCGAGAATCTCCATGCGTCCCTTGCGAGCCTGAGCCAGAGCCTGCACGAGGATATCCCTCGTGATGCCGCCGGCCTTGTTGTCCATCTGGAGCGCCGTAATGCCGTCGCGGGTGCCGGCGACCTTGAAGTCCATATCGCCGTAGTGGTCCTCAAGGCCCTGAATGTCGGTGAGGATAGTATACTTGCCCTCGCCAGACATCAGTCCCATGGCGATGCCGGCTACCTGCTTCTTGATCGGCACGCCCGCGGACATCATCGCGAGGCTGCCGCTGCAGACGCTGGCCATCGAACTGGAGCCGTTGGACTCAAGGATATCGGAGACCTGACGCACGACATAGGGGAACTCCTCTTCGCTCGGGAACACAGCGCGCAGAGCCTTTTCGGCCAGAGCTCCGTGTCCGATCTCGCGGCGTCCGGGGCCGCGCATCGGCTTGATCTCTCCCACCGAATAGGGCGGGAAGTTGTAGTGCAGGATGAATCTCTTGGAAGGCTCGTCGAGCTTGAGGCCGTCGAGCACCTGGTCGTCGGTGCCCAGCATGCCAAGCGTGGTGACGCCCAGGGACTGGGTCTCGCCGCGCGTGAAGAGCGCGGAACCGTGAGTCATCGGTAGAATGTCGACCTCGCAGGTGATGGGACGGATCTCGTCCATCGCACGGCCGTCGGCGCGGCGCTTCTCGTCGAGCAGCTGGCTGCGCACGCGGGCCTTGACCATCTCGTCCATTCTGGTAGCGATATAGAGCGAGGAGTCCGGATATTTTTCCGCGAACTGATCTTCGGCCTTTTGCTGAGCGGCCGAAACTGCGGCAGCGCGCGGCATCTTGGCGTGGATCTGCACTGCGTCGCGAATTTCCTGATCGAGTTCCTTCTCCATCCAGGCGTCGATCTCAGGGAAGGAAGGAGGCTCAGGCAGCTTTGCCTTGGGCTTGCCGACCTTGGCCACCACGCCCTCGATAAAGTCGACGATCTTGCAGATCGCCTCGCTGGCGAGCTGCAGAGCGTCTACCATCAATTCTTCGGAAACTTCCTGCGCGCCGGATTCGACCATCGTAATGCCGCCCTTGTGGCCGGCCACCGTGAGGTCGAGCGTGCTGCGCGGCATATCCGCTTCGTCGGGGTTAACGACCAGCTGGCCGTCGATGCAGCCGATGCGGACCGCGCCGATGGGACCGCCCCAGGGGATGTCGGAGCAGGCCAGCGCAATGGAAGCACCGTTGACTGCCAGAATGTTGGCGGGATTTTTCTGATCCACGGACATGACCGTGGCTACCACATGCACATCGTTCCTCATCCAGTCGGGGAAGAGCGAACGGATCGAACGGTCGGTGACGCGGCTGCTCAGAATGGCGGTCTCGGAAGGACGTCCCTCGCGCTTGATGAAGCCGCCGGGGACCTTGCCTGCCGCGTAATAACGCTCTTCGAAATCAACGAGGAGCGGGAAGAAGTCCATGCCTTCGCGCGGCTTCTCGGACATCACCGTCGTCACCAGAACGACCGTGTCTCCGTGCCTCGCCAGAAAGGCGCAATTAGCCTGTTTTGCAACTCGTCCTGTTTCAAAGGACATAGTCTTGCCATAAAGTTCAAGTTCAAATACCTGTTTCAATATTTTATCCTCCTATTTTCCGTCTTCACACCCGATAAGAATAACACAAAAGCCTCAAAATGGCGAAATCAGAATCGTTCGCAGCTGCCAAACTTGCCTATTTTTTAGAACGTTTTTCGGCGTTGCTGAGAATGCGCCAGGAGGCCATAAAAATAAGGCTGGGAGCAGCTTAGCGCCCAGCCTTGCAAATTTAATTCGATAATCTCAGAAGTTCACGCTGGTCCTCAGCTTGAGGATGTGGTCGCTGCCGGACCGGTAGCTTCGCGTCGAAAGCGGATCATTGACTCCGTCTCCGTAGTCTATGTAATCGTAGACGAGCTGGAAAGCCAGGGCCGGTGTGTACTGGTACGTGACGCACAGCGTAAAGTTCTCCGCGTCGTCGGCCCAGTCCTGTCCATAATCGGCCTTCTCGTACTTTTCAAAGGTGGTCCACTTTTTATTCCAGCGCTGTTCCGCCCCAACCATCCAGATCTTCGTGCTGCCGTCCCAGCCGTAGGGACGGTTGTCGGTGATGGAGGGCGTGTACTCACGTTCCGTCCAGTTCATCACGTGCTGCTGGTTCGAGAGCGTGAAGGAGTTGTCGATCTGCGAATATTCGAACCACAGAGAGGTGAATTTGAGCAGCTCCTGTTTGACGTCGAGGACCAACTTCCAGGCGTTCGGAGAGGTGTCGTCCACGCCTTTCATCGCAGAGAGCGGAATGGCCGACAGATTTTCGAAGCCGTCGTCGAGCCGCTGCCAGTAGTAGATCCCCTTCAAATTGATCAAGGGGGTCAGAGCCAGGTCGGCGTAGAGACTGTAAAGGCTGAAGCCGAGGTCGTATATGTCGGCGTTGCCGCAGTCTGCGTTCCAGATATAGCCGACGCCGCCGAGCTTGAACTTTTCGTTTGGCTGCCATTGAAGGTTCAGCACATAATGCATGTAGTCGCCGTACTCAGTATCGGTCGGAATATAATTGCCGCCGCCCAGGATCGTCAGCATCATGTTGTCATACCTTGAGTTGCGCGCGACGATCGCGGTAGCGTCAAATGCGCCCCAGTTCTTGTGCAGTCTGAAGCCGTCCATACGGTAGCTGCCGAAGAGCGAGTTCATCTCGTACTGTGCCCAGTAGAGACCGTTCCAGAGTTCAAAATCCTCGAACCAGCGGCCTACGCGGAAATCAATGTTATGGGGCAGCTTCGTCTGTAGAAAGGCGAGATTCACGTTGATGTTCGAGATATCACCGCGGCCATCTCCGTTGTCCATAAAACCGCTTCTGAACCTGGCCATAAAAAACGTGTCGCGGTCGATGAACTTCATCAGGTCGAGCAGGAAGAGGTTCTTGTCGAATTCAGTCTTATCGCCGTTGGAGTTGTACCAGCCCTCGCCTGTGAAGTTGGCGTCGAAAATAAGCTGTCCGCCAAGCTTCCAGCCGCCCAGGTTCTCCTCCAGCGCCGCCGTGCGTTTATCGAGGTCGTCCACCCTGACGCCGAGCGCGGCAAGCTCGTCCCTGAACTCCAGCGTGAGTTTTTTGAGCGTTTCAAGGTCTGCTTTGGAGGCCTTGTCCGCATCCACCTTAGCCAGCGCTCTGGCCACGACCGACGCCACCTCGTAGCGCGCAGCCGGCTGGGCGCCCTTGAACATGCCGTCCGGATAGCAGGAGACAATTCCGTCGGCCGCCAGCTGCGCCACTGCGTCGTAGGCCCAGTGACCGGCAGGCACGTCGGCGAACGGATTGCCCTCGGCAAAGACAGCCGGCGACAGCGCAACGATAAGTATCAACGCAAAAACTGCAACAGTGAGTTTTTTCATCTCTTCGTCCCCTCCGCCTAGCGCTTGCCGTCTTCTTCGCGCGGCATCGGCTTCTGCCCCGTGAGCTTCATGGCGAGAGGCACGCCGGTCGCGAGGCTGATGTTGGCCATGATATAGATGACGAGCAGGGCCCAGGGCAGGGCATGCAGCCAGATGCCCAGGAAGATCTTCTGATAGTCCGGCACGCCGCGCATTCCCAGCCAGTTCATAAAGGCGCTCATAAAAACGCCGATGCAGAGCGCCAGCACGATGGTGGTGAGCAGCTGGTGTTTGAGCGTACGCGGTTTGGCGCCGCAGGCTGCCGCAAAGGCAAAGCCCCAGGGGATAATCGGTATGAATAATACGATGAGAAATCCAAGCACGCCGGAGACGACCGTGCCCATAAGGAACTCTCCGAAACTGACGGAGCCTTTGACGATGATTGGCAGGCAGATGCTGAGAACGGAACCAATAAGCAGGGATATCCAGGCGTTAAGAATGAGGTCCAGTTTGGTAACCTTCAACTTTACACAACTCCTTCTCGGGAGCAGCCCCGATACAGATAATTGCGGGCGCGCCGCCGAAAAGACGGGCGTCCGGCACACGTTAACCCCCAGCCGCTTTGAGGTCTATGTCTTTAACTAACACGTCCTTTGCTTTAATATACAAAGCTGGTGTTAGTGTACGTTTTACGCATGTCGGACGGTATTGCCTGGAATACAGCTATTGCCAAGACAACATTTGTTGCTGAAGGTACGTGTACTTTGATAGTTTAGGGAAGTACGTCAAGTGCAAAAAATGGGCGGGACGGAAAGAACCTGCGCGAAGCTGAGAACCAGCGGGAACAGGCGGATAAAAAACAGGCGGGCCTCCGAAGAGACTCGCCTGCCGCATGTTAAAGAGTTTGCAAATATTAGTGGCGCAGACCCAGCTTCTGAATAAGAGCCTGGTATCGCGCAAAATCCCTGTCCTTGAGGTAGGAGAGCAGCTTGCGGCGCTTGCCGACCATGATGAGGAGTCCGCGGCGGCTGTGGAAGTCCTTAACGTGGATCTTCATGTGGGCAGTGAGCTCGCGGATGCGGGCGGTGAGAATGGCGACCTGGACTTCTGTTGAGCCTGTGTCGGCCTCGTGCGTCTTGTACTCTTCGATAAGAGCCTGTTTCTTTTCCTTCTGGATCATCTTGTGATCACTCCGTTCTGGGCCTGTTGCGCCCGATATTCCCAAAACTCAGGCCGCGGCGAACCGTCGATCCGTGTAATGGGCAGGGTAATAATATCAGAGAGAGCTGATTACTGCAAGCGCGGATATATAAAAAATGGAAGGACGGGGGCCGTCCTTCCATTCTCTTTGTTCCCGCAGGGGACGGGAACTCAACGGGTGTATAAACAGAGAGGACCAGAAGCCCTCTCGAGGGGAAAGCATTTTAAATAATCTGTCATGAACCGCATACATATATCCATAAACCACTGCGTACAGTTCATTCTGCACCGTACACAGTGAATTTACCACAACTAAGGACATTTGTATATAGTCTTTCTTGGCAATCTTTATAGCAACATTTATATATTGTAGTAATTTATGCCGCAATTACTTGTTAACATCTTTTTCGAGCATTTTCTTGTATATCATCGAACAATAGACGGCCGCAAGCGGATTGTGCCCCAGTCTGCGGTCCTTGGCCGCCAGAGGTATCACGTAAGCGTGCGAATGTTTGATGAAAAGTGCGTCGTGCCCCACGCAGAGTCCCAGCAGAACGTTTACATCCGTATGGGCTTCTTCAAGCAGCCTGGCCTGCTCGATGGGATTGCAGCTGATGTTGCCGACACGGTCGCTGGTCGGGGCCCCCATCACGTCTTTGGGCACGCCGCAGACTTTGCAGCAGACGGACTCCACTTCGAAATATTTTTCAAATATGGCGGAGACTTTGGCCGCTTCGTCGCTGAGAGCGCGACAGAACGCAAGCCCCAGCTTTTTATAGCCCATGCGTTTGGAAAACTCGATGATTTCCTCGATCCTGTTGATATCGCCGTAATACGTGCATTCGACCTCGGCAGCCGCCTGCATCATCTTTTTTTCCACGCCCTGATAAAGTTTTTCACTCTCGCGCGTCATGCAGGGCGTTCCCAGTCCGCAGGCGTGTTCCTCGCATTTGTCGCATCTCATTCTCGCCAAGACTCCTTTTTGCCGCTGCCGATAGTGTATCACTTTTGCCAGCGCAGCGCGGAGACAAAAAGCATGAAAATGCAGGACAGGGAATGCCTTACTTTTCATTGGCATAAAGTTTATTTCAGTGGATATAGCTACCCACAAAAAAATAAAAGTCTGCTATAATGTTAATGTCCATAATTTCGTCTTTGGTCGTTTTGCGGCCACATCACCATGTGCAGGGAGGCGATAAATTGCAGTCAGAGAAATTTGACATTTTCAGCGATGCGGAAGAAAAGGATGCCCACGCGCTGAACCTCTACATCGTTTCCGACTTTACGGCCGAAACGGCAAGCAGCCTCGTGCGCGCGGCAATACGCCAGTTCGATTCGGGGCTTATTTCGCTGCGCCGCTTTCGCTATGTCGATACGCTGGAGAAGATCGACGAGGTGTGCCGCAAGGCCAGGGAAGAAGAGGCCATCATCGTCTGCACGCTGGTGCGGCGCTCCATGAGGGTGGCGCTGAGGGAACGCGCGCAGACGCTCGGCATTGTGGCGGTGGAGCTTTTCGGACCGCTGCTGGAAGGCATTTCGGATCGTCTCGGCGTGGAGCCGTTCGAACAGCCTGGCGCTTCGCACAAGATGGACGCGGAATATTTCCGCCGCGTGAAGGCCATCGAGTTCGCAAGCACCTGTGACGACGGCGCCAACCCGCAGCTGCTGCCGGAGGCGGACCTGGTCATCATGGGAGTTTCGCGCACCTGCAAAACGCCCCTTTCCATGTACCTCGCCAACAAGGGCGTACGAACGGCCAACGTGCCGCTGGTGCCGGAACTGGCGCCGCCGGAACAGCTTTTCGGCCTGGCTCCCGGCAAGATCGTGGGCCTCACTATTTCGATGGAGGCGCTGCGCCAGATACGCTACGACCGGCTCAAGATCATGGGACTGGACCCTGAAACGGCCGTCTACGCGAAGGAAGACCGTGTCCGAAAAGAGCTGGAGTACTCCAACAGGATCATGGAGAAGACACACGCCAAGGTGGTCAACGTCACAGGCAGGGCTATCGAGGAAACCGCGGGAGAGATCATCGATTACCTGCGCGAAGAGGGCTGCCCGGCCGTAACGGGCATAATACATTAAAAAATTATATTTTGGGAGTGAATAAAAATGGAAGAACGCAACGTTATCAAATGGTTCAACGAAATACGCAAGACAGACATCCCGCTCGTGGGCGGCAAAGGCGCCAACCTTGGCGAACTGACCTCCGCGGGAGCGCCGGTGCCGCCCGGCTTCTGTGTGGTGGCCGACGCCTACAAGCTTTTCATCAAGGAGAACAACCTTGACGACAAGATCAACAAGCTGCTGGCCGGCATCACCAACATAGAGGACACGGCCGAACTAATGGCCAAGACCTCCGACATCCGCCGCCTCATCATCGGCGCGCCGATGCCGGACTATATGAAGAAACAGATCGTCGACGCCTATCAGAAGCTCTCTGACGCCATCGGCGTCAAAGACCCTCATGTGGCCGTCCGCAGTTCCGCTACGGCCGAGGACCTGCCGGACGCTTCCTTCGCCGGGCAGCAGGACACCTACCTCCATGTGACGGGCGCCGACAGCGTGCTCTCCTATGTGCGCGAATGCTGGGCCTCGCTCTGGAACGCTCGCGCCACTTATTATCGCCAGAAGCAGAACTTCGACCACTTCAGCGTCTCTCTCTGCGCCGTGGTCATGAAGATGGTCAACAGCGAGAAATCAGGCGTTATGTTCACAGCCAACCCGGTCACCAGCGATGTTGACGAGATCATGATCAACGCCAGCTGGGGCCTGGGCGAAGCGGTCGTCTCCGGCACCGTTACGCCAGACGAATACATCCTCGACAAAGCGGCGCTCGGGGAGAAGGATGTAGTGATTGCCGACAAGAAGATCATGATCGTCGACAAACAGGGCGGCGGTACCGCCACCGTCAACGTGGCCGAATATCTGGGCCCCGAGTGGACGAACAAACGCTGCATGTCCGAGGCCGAGGTAAAGAAGCTCGCCGAGGCCGGCAAGGCCATCGAGAAGCTGTACGGCCAGCCCATGGACATCGAGTGGGGCGAGGACCGCGACACCAAGGAGCTCTACATACTGCAGGCGCGCCCGATTACCACGCTTAAAAAAGAGTCAAAGAAAGAGGTCTCGGTCATGGATAAAAAAATGCTCACAGTGCTGGTCCGCGGATTGGCTGCCTCACCTGGCATAGCCCACGGCAAGGCCATTTTCATCAGGAATCTCGACGAACTCACGCGCGTTAAAGACGGAGACGTGATGGTCACAGCCATGACAAACCCCGATATGGTGCCGGCCATGAAGAAGGCCTGCGCCGTCGTAACCGACGAGGGCGGCCGCACCTGCCACGCAGCCATCGTGAGCCGCGAGCTCGGCATCCCCTGCATCGTCGGCACCAAGACCGGCAGCCAGGTGATAGAGGAAGGCATGGAGGTTACGGTCGACGCCACGCGAGGTGTGGTCTACAAAGGCAACGTAAACCTTTCCTCCGACAGCGACAAGCAGTCGCCGGCGGCCGAAGGAGCAACGGCTCATCAGGCAGGTCCCGCCGATTTTGCGCCCATCACAGGCACGAAGATCTATATGAACCTTGGCGACGCCGAGATCATCGGCAAGTACAAGGACCTGCCCTTCGACGGCATCGGACTTATGCGCACAGAGTTCATCTTCACGCACATCGGCGTGCACCCGATGTATCTGCTGCGCCACGGACAGGGAGACGTCCTCGTCGAAGCCATGTCGAGCGCTGTGCAGACGGTGGCCCAGGCTATCTACCCGAAACCGCTCGTGGTACGCATGAGCGATTTCCGCACCAACGAGTTCCGCGGCCTCAAAGGCGGCGCCGAAGTGGAGCCGGAGGAAAACAACCCGATGATCGGCTGGCGCGGCGTTTCACGCTACACCTCCCCCGCTTACGAAGAAGGCTTCAGACTCGAGTGCAAGGCCATCAAGAAGGTACGCGACGAGTTCGGCCTCATCAACGTCTGGTCGATGCTGCCCTTTGTGCGCACGACCTGGGAAGTCGAGCGTGTCAAAGAGATCATGGCCTCCGAGGGCCTGATCCGCAACAAATCCTACAAGATCTGGATCATGGCCGAAGTGCCGGCCGTGGTCTTCCAGGCAGAGGCCTTCGCCTCGCTGGTGGACGGCTTCAGCATCGGCAGCAACGACCTCACGCAGCTTGTGATGGGCGTGGACCGCGACTCAGGCGTTCTCAACAACATGGGTTACTTCGATGAACGCGACCCGGCCGTGCAGCGCGCTATCGGCATGCTCATCGAGGCCGCGCACAAGAAGGGCATCACCTGCTCCATCTGCGGACAGGGCCCCTCGCTCTATCCGGACTTCGCAGAGTTCCTCGTCAACGCCGGCATTGACAGCATGAGCGTCAACCCCGACACGGTGGCCTATACGCGCAAGCTGGTAGCTGCCGTCGAGCAGCGCATCCTGCTCAAAGGCATGAGGGAACTGATAAAAAAGCAGTAAAACATGTAATCACGGAAGGCCTAAAATCGGGGCCCGTCCACACGGACGGGCCCTTGCTCTTGTCAGAAGTACTTTTTCATATCCTCCGGCAGCGGAGCCATAAAGGTCCTGCCGCGAATATCCGCCGGAAGCTCCGCATCGTCGGGGAATGTGACCGAATACGCGTGCAGCAGCGGTCTTTTAGCGCCGCCGCCCTGCCCGTATTTAAAATCACCGAAAAGCGGGTGTCCTATGGCCGCGAGGTGGGCTCTGGCCTGGTGCGGCCTGCCTGTGACAAGCTCAATCTCCACGGCGGACCATCCTTCGCCGCCGCCGATCCTTTTATAGCGCGAGAGCGCTCTCTGCCCGGCCTTGTCGACTTTGACCATGTTGCTCTGCTGGTCCTTGAGCAGCGGCAGGTCTATTTCTCCGCTGTCCGGCGTTTCTCCCTCAGCCACGGCCCTGTATATCTTTCTTATTCTGCGTTCTCTGATAAGCTCAGAGAGATGCCTCTGGGCCTCGCCCGTGAGCGCCGCCAGCAACACGCCGGAGGTGTTGCGGTCCAGTCTCTGGACCGTGGACGGGTGAAAATCCGTCCTGGTCCAGTCAAGCTCTGCAAGAACCCGAGTGATGAGCGAGTCGCCGCTTTTCTCGTCTGGCTGGGTCAGCAGCCCGGCCGGTTTATTCACGATCCAGACGTAATCGTCGCGATAGACTGTAGCCAGAGGCGGGAATTTGGCACTATTTTCTGCCGCCGCCGCAGCCCCGGCCGGCTGTTCGTCGTCCCAGGGTACCTGCAGGTACTGGCCCTCGGTCAGACGCGCGTCGGGCTTGGTCTTTTTGGCGTCCAGCCGCACCTCGCCGGTGCGCAGCGCCTTCATGACGGCTCCCAGCGGTACCTGCGGCCAGAGCGCGCGCAGCAACCTGTCGACGCGCCTGCCGGCCTGATCTTTGGTGATGTGGAACCCTTTGCCCATTATCTCTTCCAGAACCTGCGCTGAGCAGAGAAGTTCCACTGCGAAATAGGCTGGTCGTCCGTTAGGTCCTTGACGGCGTCCTTCCAGCAGAACATGCGGAAGTCGAGTTCGTCGGCGCTCGATACGATCATCGCCTCCGGCGTGGCTGGGATCACCGGCGAGCCATACTCGCGCTGCCCGTGGTGGCTGAGGATGATGTGCGCGAGGTGCAGTTTGAGGCCGTCCGCCAGCTTGTACTTCTCCGCCAGCTCCATGAAGCGCGAGTAGCCCAGCGCCACGTGGTCCAGCACCGCGCCTGCGAGAGTCATCTCCGGCACGGAGTTGATCTTG
>Ga0163159_1002735_pt1 | contig 14057 bp, 8 predicted proteins | sample BioMet9_FD_108702 | JGI IMG/M metagenome (GOLD analysis project Ga0163159, IMG submission 108702) | Microbial communities from bioreactor (seeded with sewage sludge) at Lawrence Berkeley National Lab, California, USA - Biofuel... | ecosystem: Engineered > Bioreactor > Anaerobic > Unclassified ... | reverse complement strand
GCTATCGTACACGCGGCGGCCCCCTACATCGATAAGATAAATTTCGACACGCTGCACATGAGAAAAGAGAACAGGCAGAAGCTTTTGGACTTCGTCAAGGAACTGCGTCCCGACCTGGCCCCGCTCTGCGAAGATATCTATGTCAGAAAGAACAACTTCTACTGGCTGACTTTAAGAAAGCAGGCACAGGCCGCCTGCCGTGAAGAGCGGTTGTCCTGCGGCATGGCATACAGAGAATAAACGGGTAGTGTCGCAGCTTAATGACAATATGAAATAGAAAAACTACGGTCAAAGCGAAAGTTCGGGAAACTGTTTCCCGATGCTTTCGTCCGTTTCCCCGTCAGCATAACGTCTGTACTTGCGAGAACGGTTCAAAAAAGTAATATTTGATAAATATTGATGCAGCACCGTTCACCCTAGTCACATAGCTGCTTTTTATCATTTTTCCTGCTCATGCAAAATGGCAAATTTTTATAAGAATCAGAAATCGCGCGACCAATGGCGCGTTGCTATTTCTGGTTTTTTAAAGCAGGCTCTTACATTTCCATTCCCTGATATAACATATAATTTGGCCATGTAAGCTGCCGCCGAGCGGCGTATTTAATTTAAAACTATGATTTACGGCAGATACGGCGGCTAGCCTGTCAGTGAAAATATGCAATATACTTCAAAAAAATAAAAATAATACCTTTCAATCTACGCCACCGTGGCACAGATAGGTCAATATTAACGGACGTTCTGTTTCCATGTCCGCAATACGACAGATAGAAATCTGCCGCGGCAATTTCGCAGTCAGCCCGGAACAAATGAATCTGTCAAACCGCAGTTGCCGCGGCGAGCCCTCCAATGTTCAGAAACTGCTTGCGGCTGTGCTGCGGCGAGAGTAAACTTATAAAAGATGCTGAAAGGGGTTGTTTTTTATGGCTATGAGACTTGTTACGCGCTCGGATTTCGACGGGCTGGCCTGCGGCGCTCTGCTGAAAGACGCCGGTGTGATAGACCACTGGAAGTTTGCTCATCCCAAGGACCTGCAGGACGGCCTGGTGGAAATAGACGAAAACGACTGTCTGGCCAACGTGCCCTACGTAAAGGGCTGCGGGCTCTGGTTCGACCACCATTCCAGCGAGCAGGAGCGTCTGGCGCTCAAGGGGCAGTATAAGGGCGAAAGCAGCATGACGCCTTCCTGCGCGCGCATTATCTACGACTATTACGGCGGCGCCAAGCGCTTTGCTCATTACGACGCGATGATGGCGGCTGTGGACAAGGTCGATTCGGCGCAGCTCACGGCAGACGAAGTGCTGCATCCGACCGGCTGGGTGCTGCTGGGGTTTATCATGGACCCTCGCACAGGGCTGGGCCGCTGGCGCAATTTTACAATCTCCAATTATCAGCTGATGGAGAAACTTATTGACTGCTGCCGCACGATGAACATCGACGAGATCCTGGCTTTGCCGGACGTAAAGGAGCGTGTGGAAGTATACTTTGACCAGGCGGAGAAGTTCCACGCGATGGTGACGGCGCACACGAAGACGGAGGGCGACGTGATCGTCAGCGATCTGCGCGGCGTAGAGCCGATCTATTCCGGCAACCGCTTCTACGTATACAGCATGTTCCCGCGGCAGAACGTCTCCATCTGGATCGTGAACGGCAAAGGCGGTCATGGCTGTTCCTGCGCCGTAGGACATTCCATCCTTAACCGCACATCGAAGGTGGACGTGGGCAGCCTGATGCTCAAATACGGAGGCGGAGGCCATAAAGCCGTGGGCACCTGTCAGTTCAGCGACGAGACCATGGCGGAAAAGGTTCCGCAACTGATCGCGGAGCTTGTGAATTACGGCAAATAGTCAGGCTCGCAATTCGTTAAGAAAAGTTTGATTTCGTGTAAAAGTTAATGCGTCCCACGGCTCCCAACCGGGTGCCGCGGGACGCATTATATTTCACACAGTAACAGAACTGACGACTTTTATCTTGCGCTCAACTCTGCGGACGGACGCAGAGCAGACCGCTATTCTTTTCCCGCTTTGACGCTTGCCATCGCGTCCTTCGCGTAGACGTCTGCGCCTATCTTGGCAGCCAGGTCTTTGGTGAGCACGGCGCCGCCGACGATTATCTTCACTCCGGGACACTCTTTTCTCAGCAGCTCGATGGTCTCCTTCATGCTGGCAACCGTAGTGGTCATAAGGGCGCTTAGGCCCACGAGCTTTGCGCCCGTGGCTTTTACGGCCTCGACAACCTTTGCCGGCGGTACGTCGCGGCCCAGATCGGTGACGTCGAAATCGTAGTTCTCCATAATGACCTTGACGATGTTCTTGCCGATATCGTGAATGTCGCCGTGCACAGTGGCTACGACTATCTTTGTACGCGCGCCGGCCGCGGACGTTCCGTCTCTGGCAAGGGCCGCGCGCAGCTGTTCGAAGGCTGCCTTGGCGGCCTCTGCCGACTGGATGAGCTGAGGCAGGAAGATAACGCCGGATTCGTAATCGCGGCCCACTGCGTCGAGCGTCGGCACCAGCACTTTTTCGATCACGTCAAGCGGCTTCTTTTCCGCCAGTTCGGCCTTGGTCGCTTCGCGCGCGTCATTCTTGAGCCCCTTGGCAATCGCATGGGCGAGGCCCTGGAGCTCAGGCGTGGGCGAGGTTTTTGTCGCAGCTTTCGGCTGCGCCGTGGGCGCGGCGTAACCGGAGAATTTTGCGATGAAGTCGGCGGAATTTTTATCCTGTGAAGCCAGCACGCGGAAGGCAGCCACAGTCTCGGCCATGCCCGCGTCGCCGGGGTTCATGATGGGAGCGTCGAGCCCGTTCGCAAGCGCCATCGCAAGCATCGTGCGGTTGATGACGGGCCTCGCGGGCAGTCCGAAGGAAACGTTGCTGACGCCGAGCACCGTACAGGCGCCGAGCCGCTCCTTGACCATGCGGACCGCTTTTAAGGTCTCGGCCGCCTGGTTTTGCTGAGCGGAGACCGTCATCACAAGGCAGTCGATCAGTACATCCTCGCGCGGAATACCGTATTTCTCAGCCTCGGCGATGATTTTTTCCGCAATCGCGAACCGCTTTTCAGCCGTATCGGGAATGCCGTCGTCATCGAGCGCGAGCCCCAGCACGGCGGCGCCGTATTTCTTTGCGATCGGCAGAATTTTTTCAAGGGATTCCTTTTTGCCGTTCACGGAGTTTATGAGCGGTTTGCCGTTATAGATTCTGGCGGCGCGCTCAAGCGCCAGTGGGTTCGACGAATCCAGCTGCAGCGGCAGGTCGACCACGGCCTGGACTTCTTTGACGGCGCGTTCGAGCAGCGCCGGTTCGTCCACATCCGGCAGACCCATGTTGACGTCAAGCAAGGCCGCGCCCTGTTCCTGTTCGCGGATGGCTTCGCGCAGCACATAGTCCATATCGTTTGCGCGCAGCGCGGCCTGCAGGGCCTTTTTGCCCGTGGGGTTGAGCCGCTCGCCGATGACCGCAACGCCGTTTCCGAAATACAGCGGTTTCGACGGCGAACAGACGCAGGTACGGCGGTGATTTTTCAGCGGTCTGCGAGGCAGGCTGCCGACCGTCTCCTTTATCAGTTTCGTATAGGCCGGCGTAGTGCCGCAGCAACTGCCAATCAGAGAAACACCCTTTTCGACGAAGCCTTTGACGTAGCCAGCAAATTCTTCCGGCGTGACGTCGTATTGAGTGCGGCCGTCGACGATGGAGGGCAGGCCCGCGTTTGGCTGCACGAGGACAGGGATCGAGGCCGCTGCAAGGATGCGGTCCACGATGGGGACCAGCTGTTTGGGGCCCAGGGAACAGTTAACGCCAAGCGCGTCGACGCCCAGCCCCTCGAGCGTCATGACCATGGATTCGACCGTGGTGCCGAAGAAGGTGACGCCGCTCTCCTCAAAGCTCATGGTGGAAACGAGGGGCAGGTTTGAATTTTCCTTTGCCGCCAGCACTGCTGCCCTGAGCTCGTAGAGGTCCGTGAAGGTCTCCGTAAGGATGAAGTCGACGCCTGCTTCGACGCCGGCTCTCACGACCTCCGCGAAGACCTCGACGGCCTCCTCGAACGGCAGATCGCCGGTTGGAGCCATGATGCGGCCGCAGGGTCCGATGTCGAGCGCCACGTATTTGTCTTTCCTGTCGCCGACTGCCTCTCTGGCGATCCTGACGGCTGCGGAGACCAGCTCCTTCACCGAGCAGCCGGCCTTGGCCGCCTTGTATCTGTTGACGCCGAAGGTGTTTGCAAGTATCACGTCGGCGCCGGCGTCGAGATACTCCTCGTGAATGGAGCGCACGACTTCGGGAGCCGTGAGGTTGAGAGCCTCCGGCAGATCGCCGAGCTTTAAGCCTCTGTTCTGGAGCATGGTGCCCATGGCTCCGTCGAAAATTATCGCTCTGTCGCCGTTAATTCTGAACACCGCAGAACGCTCCTCTCTTTCTGTATACGCAGTTCTCGGCCGCATAGCAGTCCGCGCAGCTTCTGGCGCGCAGTTCCGGGCGGTCCGAAATGCCTATCATGGCCGTGACGGATTTGACCGGCACCAGCATAAATGAATCTGTCATGGAAATACCAGTATCGCCGCGTACGCCCAGCAGGCTGAGAATGTAGGCGGAGACCTCAAGCGGCACGTCGCCGTAGCCGGGACTGTAGCGCATGGTCATGTACTGGCCGTCCTTAAGTTTTTCCGCAACAGACTGCTCGCTGCGGTCGCACATGAGCTCCACTTCAGAGGAAGCCAGCGCGTCGAGCAGCACCGCGTCGGCCATGTCCTCCTTTTGCACGCGGGCCAGCAGCCTGTCTACTTCCGGTCCCAGCGTGACGGACATGAAGACGCATGACTGGCAGTGCGCAAAGATGCGGCTCAGGTCTTTGCTCTTGATCTGGAAGGCGCTGAAGTCCAGCGTCTCGCCTGCAATCTTGAACGGCAGCTGTGTCATGCGGCCGCGTCCCCTGACGGCGCCGCGCAAACGCAGATAAAGATCGTCGGCGCGGCGGCGGAAGACCGGACTCTGCGTCCACTTCTCCATTTCGAGAAGTCTGGCCGCGTCTTTAAGCACCCGTTCCGGAACAGTGAGCTCAGCCACGCTTGACCCTCAGCGCGTAAAGGATGCCGCGGATGTTTTCGGCGATTTGCTTTGTAATGGAGGGCAGATTCATCGTATAAATATGGATGCCGTCTACGCCTGTCGCCAGCAGGTCGACGATCTGTTCTGTGGCGTGGGCGATGCCGGCCTCCTTCATCGCCATGCTGTTATGGCCAAAGGCCTTGATGAAGCGCTGAACGCTGTTCGGCACCGTGGCGCCGCACATGGAGACCATGCGGTCGATCTGCTTTGCTGAAGTAACAGGCATGATGCCGGCCACGATGGGAACCCTGACGCCCAGCGAGCGTGCGTGATCGCGGAATTCGTAGAACGAGCGGTTGTCGAAGAAAAGCTGCGAGATGAGCGCGTTGACGCCGCAGTCGACCTTCTCCTTCAAGTGGCGCAGATCGTCGTCCATAGAGACGGCTTCGATGTGTTTTTCAGGATAACAGGCTGCGTAGACGTTAAAGTCGTAGCCCTGCCTGATGAATCTCACAAGGTCGGCGGCGTAGTGGAAATCCCTGAGAGTCTCGCCTTCGGCCAGGTCGCCGCGCAGAGCAAGAATGTTCTTTACGCCCTTGTCCTTGAGCTCGGCCAGAATGCGCGCAATGTCCTCCCTGGTGCTGCCTACGCAGCTGAGGTGCGCGAGAGCCGGAATGTTGTAAGAATTCTGGATCTTGGAGGCGATCTCCACCGTGTTGTCGCGGCTGGTGCCGCCGGCGCCGTACGTGACGCTGATGAGGTCCGGAGACAGGCTCGCCAGCGCGTCAACGGTCTCGAAGACCTTGTCGAGGCTGGCCTTGCCCTTGGGCGGGAAAATTTCAAAAGAAAGCGTGGGACGCTGTTGCTCAAAGAAATCCTGCATTTGTTTCACCTTCTGCAAAAATAAATTATTTTGTCAATTATATAACAAATCGCCGCCGGGCGCGATAGATATCGGTGCGGCGGCTGAAGCAGATCGGATGCTAGCGGCGGGTATTGAACAAGGGGCGTAAGAACACGGACTCTCTGTCTCTGTCAGTTCAGGTAGCGTTCTATCACCTGTGCGGCTCCGTCTTCGTCGTTAGCAGGAGCTATCACGTCGGCGGCTGCTTTGGCCAGTTCGCTGCCGTTGGCCATTGCCACGCCGCAGCCGGCCCAGGCCAGCATTTCTTTGTCGTTGGAGCCGTCGCCGAAGGTCATCACATCTTCGCGTGCCACTCCCACGGCTTCTGCGGCCTTTTCAACGCCGCGGGCTTTGTTGACTTCCGGATGGACCATCTCCACGAAGGCGTTCCATGAGGAGGCTACGTAGAGACGGCCGGCGAATTTTTCTTTGGTGGCGTTGAGCATTTCCATGAAGACGTCATGGTCGCGCGAGATGCCGAGCACCTTGGAGGCGTCCATCTCCCTGCTGAAACTGCTGAAGTCGGCGCCAAGGGGAACGGCTTTGATGCCCGCGATGCCCTCGTACATTTTGCAGCATTCGTCTGAGTCGTCGTAGACATAAAGCTTGTCGTCGCAGTAAGTCTGGATGTACCAGCCATGGCCGAGATAGAAGTCCACCAGCTCCGCCGTGAGGCCGCGGCCGAGTCCGCGCTGATAATATGTCTCGCCCGTCAGCGGGCTGCGCACCAGGGCTCCGTTGTAGAAGACGCAGGGAGCCGTAGTGCCGATCTCGTTGATGAGAGGCAGAGCCGAGGGATACATGCGGCCTGTGGCGATTACCACGTAAATACCCTGCCGGATGGCCTCCTGCAGGGTGCTTTTAGTGCGCTCCGTGAGGCGGCTCTTGCTGTCGAGCAAGGTACCGTCGCAGTCGAGCGCGATCAGTTTTGGTCTGAAACTCAAAGTGAGAACACCCCCAGAACGAACAGTTCCGCCGCTACCTCCGAAGCGCCCAGAACGTCGCCGTTGACGCCGCCCAGCCGCGAATTCATGGTCGCTGCTGCAAAGGTGCCGACTGCGGCCGCGCAGGCGGCGGAGCAGAGCCAGCGGAATGGCGCCAGCGGAGAGAAAAGCAGCAGACATACACCGGCGGTGAAAAGGTCATAGCCGGTAAAACCGTCAACCCAGCCCTTGGCCATGCCAGCTTCCCACGGGTATTTGCCGGAAAAAGCGGCCGCGCAGGCCGCGAACCTGCCGCAGGCTCCGGCTGTTACAAGAGCCGCAATCACTGCGGCCCCGTCTATGGAGGCGGTCAGAGAGGACCAGAGCCCAAAGGCCAGTACGAGTCCGATCGCTCCGAAGGAACCCAGACGACTGTCTTTCATCACGGCGCGAAGCTCCTCTCCGCGCCGGCCGGAACCGAAGCCGTCCCAGACATCGCCCCAGCCGTCAAGGTGAAGCACCCAGCCGGAGAGCGCATAGAAGGCAGCGCCGAGCCAGGCGGAAACAGTATTGTTGAAGCCTGCCAGGCGGACGAGTGCGATGAAGATCCCTGAGCACAGCCCCAGCAGGCCGCCGGCAAGCGGGGCGACGGCCAGACAGCGGTCGCCGGCCGGCATCTTTGCGGGCCAGAATGACTTTGGCAGAGGGATCCGCGTGAGAAGCGTCCAGATCACCACGAAACGCGCGAGAAAATCAAGACGGAACCCCTCGTCGGTCACCTCGTCGCGCAATTTCTCTGTATATAGCTGAAATTTTTCTCTCATTGCGGTCCGCCCTTCAGCCACAGCGGGAGTCCGGCGGCAATGAAAGCGACGCTGTCCGCGCGCGCAGCCGTCAGCTGGTTCATGCGTCCCTGGAGGTCTCTGAACCTGCGTCCCATGAGATAGGGGGGGACCAATCCGCAGCCGACCTCGTTGCTGACTATAATGAGGCGGGTCCCTTCGCGCGGAGCCGCGCAGAGCTTCTCCGTCAGGGCCCGTATCTCCGTTTCACGGCGCTCCCAGACAGTCTCATCCTCTGTTTCAGCCTCGCCGTTTTTAAGAAAAAGTCTTGTAAGCCACATTGTGAGGCAATCCAGCAGCAGTGTGCCGGAGGTTTTGGAAACGGCTTCCGGCAGTTCCTCTGGTTCGCCCTCCCAGGTGTGCCACGAATCGTTGCGGCGCGCGCGGTGAATCTTAATGCGTTCAGCCATCTCGGCGTCGCGCGAATCGGCGGTGGCCAGGTAGGTGACCTGGTCTCCGTCCGCGAAGGCCAGGTTTTCCGCGAAGGTGCTTTTGCCGCTGCGCGCGCCGCCCAGCACCAGCGTGATACGGTCTGCCATCAGTCCCCGCCTCCGAGGTTGAGGTTCTTAAGCAGGTTGGAAATGGTCTGCTCGACCGCCTGCCCCCGCAGGTATCCCTCCGGATTCTGCGAGGTGCCGGGACCGACCGGGATCTCGAACTTGAGCCTGAAGGTCAGGTCACCGTCTGAAAGTATCTTTTCATCCGGATCGCCGGCCGATTTCGGTATTACGCTGTCGCCGCTTTTGCGCTTTACGTTCCTGTCGATCTTGATGTTGCTGTAGGTCGGGGCGTCCAGCGTACCTCCGAAGTTCATGGAAACGAAACGGAAATCGTTCTTAGCATAGCCGGAGAGTACGCCTCCCAGGAAGTTCTGGATCAGCTCGTTGCTGTCGATGCTGCCGCTGGTGTTATAATCTGTGCCGATCTTGACAAGGCCCTGAAAAGCTCCCAGCAGCGCGTTAAGCGCGCGGATGTTCACGCGGCCCATCGCGAAGAAGCTGAGCTTCTTGTCGTGATAGAGAGTGCCGTCAAGCATGACCGTGCGGTAAACAGGGTCTCCGCGCGGAGCGGTAGCCTGGCTGCCTGGCAGCAGCGTAAGGTTGCCGCCGTCGAAGGTAAAACTCGTACGGATCTTGTCGTAACGCAGAGGCTTGCTGCCTATGTACTTGCGTGCAGCCTCCATGGCGTCGAAGCTGGCGATCTGCCCCTTGTCCATGAAGAGCACGCCGCCTCCTCTGACTGTGCTGAGTCGGCCGGATTCGCCCCCGGCGCGCACCTTGAAGTCGGCTTTGCCGGTGACGAGGCCCTTGAGCCAGGGCAGCGCCTCTTTGTGCAGCGTCTGCACGTCGGCGCTGAGCAGCGCGAGGTTGCAGCCCCAGACGCTCTTGGCTATGTCATAGCCGGCGCCGCCGCTGAGGCTGCCGCCGCCGCAGACGGCTTTCACGTCTTCCATGACCGCATATCCGTCGGCGATGTAGAAGGGCGCGTTGAGATCGCTGAATTTGACGCCCATGAATTTGGCGTATTTGGACGAGAAGGAACCCTTGGCTTCGAACTTATCCAGGAAGCCTCCGCCTTCGATATTGAAATTGGCTGCTCCGCCGAGCCCGTCGCGCATCTTCTCCGGCAGATAGGCGCCGATCTGGTGCATGTCGACGTCCTTGCCGTAGGCGTGCAGTTCTGTGAACCATTTGTCTTTTTTAAGATAGACCTTGCCGCGGCCGGAAATATAGCCGCTGCGCAGCCTGGCCTCGGCTTTCCTGATATTTACACCCGCCATGCCTCCGTCGAAATCGACGTCCGTCATTGGCAGCATAAAGCCGCGATAGCGGAGCGGAGCCAGGGCCGCTGTGCCGCTGAAGCGGGGAGACATGGCAGCGCCGGTGATACGCAGATTGAGTTTTGCGAGCCCCTGCACCCCGCGCACCCCGTTCAGATGTTTTCTCAGCACTTCGTAAAGGTTGATTCTGTCCGAATTGAGTGCCAGGTCGAGAGCTGCGTTTTTAACGCCGCCTTTGTCCGGGATCGTGACCTTGCCGCTGAGCGAGTGTTCGCCTTTAAAGTAGGAGAAGCGCAGGTTCTTGAGATCAATCTCCGATTTGGTGCCGTGGATATCGCCGGAGAGTGCTGAGAGCGAATATTTCTGCCAGCGCGGGGCGCTGTCCGCGATATCGGCGCTCCAGACAAAACCGTGTCCCTCGTTGGCCACTCTCAGATTGCCGCTGCATTTGCCGCCCATATCCTCGCTGATCTTGAGCAGCCCGTTCATAACGGAAAGGTCGACGTCGGCGAGCTTGCCTGCCACTGCCCACTTGGCGTCTGCGTTGGAGCCGGCCGGCGCGAGTTCCACAAAACAGTGCAAAAAGCCCTTGCCGCCGTTTTCCTCTACGTTCATGGGGTCAAGGAATATCTTCCTGTGATGGTAGCTGAGATCGGCTGCGAAGTTGTCCACATGCTGAGCTCTGTATCGGGCGTTTTTGGCGCCTATATGGCCTTTGACCGTCGGATCGTCGGCAGGTCCGGTGATTTTTACGGAGCCAGCCGCGACCGCGTCGATCTCCAGCGTTTTGTAAAGGACTGGCAGCGCGCCGCTGAGCTTTTTAGTGTCAGCATTGGCAAAGTCGGCTGTAAAGTCCAGCTGGGGCTTGTAATCCACTGTCTTCAGCCTGCCCTTGGCCGCGAGCCGCGCGTCGTTCCATACTGCGGAGGCGTTTTTGAGCAGCAGCGACTTGTCTTTGAAATAATAGACGAACGAAGAACGCATGTTTTTGAGCGTGCCGAGTTTCGCGGCCGACACGGAGGCGGACGAAGCATCAGCCTTCAGCACCCAGGCGTTGAGCGGGCCTGCCAGAGTCGCGTCCAGCGCCAAAGCGCCCTTGACGCCGTAATTTTTGAGCTTGGGGATTGCCTCCTCGAGTCCGTTCAGAATGATTCGTTCCGCATGCAGCTGCAAGTCCGTGCGTGCGCTTTTGGCGAGGCTGCATTTGCCTGCCAGCGTGATCTTTTTGCCGTTGTGCAGCGCGGAGAAATCCACGGTGCCTGTCGGACCGCCGGTAAAGACGGCTTTGCCCGTCAGGTTCGTGAAGCGCATCTTGTGGAAGCTTACGTCGGAGGGCGCAAGCGCGACGCTGCCGACTAGTGCATCGAGAGGTCCGCGCAGATCGACTTTGAGCGCGCTGATGCCGCCCTGCAGATATTTGGTGGTGCCGCGTGTCTCGGCGTCGAACTGGCTGTTCCAGTCGGCGAAGCGCAGATCTTTGACGTCAGCCTGGGCCTCAAGATAATTTTTAGCAGCGCGCGAATCAAATTTAAAATGTCCGCTGAGCGAGGATTTGAACACGCGGCTGTCGCTGAGAGAGACCTCATAGAGACCCTTGTCGCAGTTCCATTCGGCCTTGATCCCCTGCAGCGGGATGCCGCGCACGAGCGCGTCCGAGAGAGAACCGGAGCCGCGCGCGACCATCTCCCTGCCAAGACCCTTCAGCGTGGTGGAGGCGGTAAGAACGCCCCTTACGCCGTAGCTTTTGATTTGCGGAAAAATTGAAGCAACCGTACTGAGGTTGAGGTCCTTGGTTTTGATCCTGATATCCGGCGAGGGCCAGGCAGCGCCGTCAAGGTTTACGGAACCGTCCTCAAGCCGTGCGGTGAAGTCGTCGAAGGTCCAGAGACCGTTGATTTTTTCGCAGACGCCGTTAAGACCGAACGCGCGTCCGGCGGCCGTGCCGGCGATCTTCACGTCGAACCAGTCTGTATTGCGAAGTTTTACGCGGCTGTCGTTTATTTCAACCAGCCCCAACTTGGTGCCGATTCTCGTGTTGTCGATCACTATCTCGTCGATGGGGATCTCCGTCTTGCCGCCGGACTTTGTCTTCGGAAGCAGCGAATTAATCGAGTCTACGTCAGTCGAGAGTCCGTCTATTACCAGTTTGGCGACGCGCGGCGAACCTTTGACCAGGCTAGGATATGAAAGGATGATCTTGTAGGATTTAACGGAAAGCAACTTGTCGCCGGAACGCGAAAGGGAGAGATCATTGCCCTTGAAGCCCAGCATCGGGTTGCCGCTCAGCGGCGAGCTGCTGAGTTTTACGCGCAGCTGTTGGGTGACGGCCTGATCAAGCTGCGAAAGCACCATGTCTCCCAGAAAGTCGATCTGCGACAACACAACTAACGCAGCCAGGATGACTCCGGCGATCAGCGCGGCGATGGCCGCGATTTTTTTATAACTTCTGATTTCACGCGCTTCTTCGCGTGACATATCCTGCTTCAAATGAATACCACCTCGCCGGCCGCGCTGTTCCCGCGTCCGTTTTTCATGTAACGCCTCAATTCTATCACGACTGTGGTGAATTTCCCGCGTTAATTTTCCCACGCCGCGCAATAACGCAGACCGAGCGCAAAAGGAGGCGCTGAAACTGTGTCTGTGCCGTCAGCCGCAGAGCTTGCCCAGCACGTCGAAAAGTTTTTCCGGGTCGATCGGTTTGGACACGTGGGCACTCATGCCGATAGCGAGGCTCTTTTTAACGTCGTCTTCAAAGGCGTCGGCCGACATGGCTACGATGGGGATCGTCGCCGCATCCGGTCTCTCCAGGGCCCGAATCCTTTCGGTAGCGTCGTAGCCGTTCATTACCGGCATGCGAAGGTCCATCAGAATGGCGTCAAAATCGCCGTCAGGAGCCGCTGCGAACGTCTTTACGCCAAGTTCGCCGTTAGTAACGCAGACCACTTTGATGCCGCGCATTTCAAGCATCACGCGGGCTATTTCCGTATTCATGGCGTTGTCTTCGCAAAGCAGGACCTTTTTGCCGTTGAGCTGCATGATTTGGCCGCCGCCGGAATTATCAGTTTCCTCATCCAGCTCGTCTATGCGCTCGAAGTCGAGATAGACGGTAAACTGAGTGCCGAGTCCTAGCTCGCTCTTGACTTCCATGCGGCCGCCCATCATTTCCACCAGGCGCTTGACGATCGAGAGCCCCAGGCCGGAGCCTCCGATATGGGCCGTTTCCGCCGTGCGTTCCTGCGCAAAAGGTTCGAAGATCTTGGGCAGAAAGTCGCGGCTGATGCCGATGCCGTTGTCGCGCACGATGAGCCGGTCGTGAACGCAGTGTTTTTCCAGCTTGACGCACTCGACCGTCAGGTCGATGCGCCCGCCCTCGGGCGTGAATTTGACCGCGTTCGAAAGCAGGTTGATAAAGATCTCCTGTACGCGCATGGCATCCGTTTTCACGGTCGCCATGGCGGCGCGGCTGTTGTCCACCACAAATTCGATCTTTTTCTTGTCGATCATCGGGCGCACGGCGGTCGTGATGCCCTTCATGATTTCGCTGCAGGAGATCGGCTCCGGCCTGAGCCTGATGGCGCCGGTCTCGATCTTCTGCAGGTCCAGCGTGTCGTTGATGAGCGACAGCAGTGTGTTGCCGGCCCGTTCCGTTTTCGTCAGATAATCGTGCATGGTATGCGGGTCGTCGGAGTTCAGCGCCAACCTCGTGTAACCGAGGATTGCATTGAGCGGTGTCCTCATGTCGTGGCTCACGTTGGAGAGAAATTCTGATTTGAGCGAATTAGCCTTCTTCGCGGCGTCAAGCGCGTCCTGGATCCTCTGAGACTGCCTCTGCTCCTGCAAAAAGGCTGCCGTTACGTCGGAGCGGGTTATGAGGATGTGACTCCTCGTTTCGTCGAGATAGCGGAAGGAAATCTGCTTGCGGTATTTCCTGCCGTGCTCGTCGTGCAGCAGATAGGAGATCGTATAGGAAGCGTCCTGGTCCAGTTTGGTGATGACGGCGGAAAGCGACAGCTCGGTCTTGTACCGTTCGGCGTCGTCTGGCTCGGCGAAGTGCCTGAAGGTGTCTCGAAGGCTTTCGTCGTAGCTATGGTGCTGCACAGGCAGCGCGCCTTTGTTTTCCGCATTGAAGTTCAGGAAGCTGATGTCGTGCGTAGCCGTGTCTATCAGCGCTATGTAGTCGTACTCGTTGCTTGTGATGGAACGGATGATTTGTTCTTCTTTTTTCTCCCGGTTTACATCCACCGAGTAGACAATGGCCTCCACGTCTTCCGTGTCCGGGTTCCTGAGCATGTTGACGTAAGTGGTGACCCAGTGGGAATCGCCGTTTTCGATGAGGCGCCGGTAGCTTACCGCCTCATGAGTGACGCCGTTTTTGAATCCCGCAAGCAGCGCCGTGCGGTTGAGCTTCTTGTGGAACTCGTCGGCGTCGGACGGCACCGTGATGATGCGCATGATGTTGGCGAACAGATCATCGGTGGTGTCGGCGCTCAGCATATCCTGGATATAGGTGGAGGAGCCGTGTCCTTCGCTGCTTGTGTTCTGCGTAAGATTCAGGCGAAACGTGCAGAG
>Ga0163159_1002729_pt1 | contig 14071 bp, 12 predicted proteins | sample BioMet9_FD_108702 | JGI IMG/M metagenome (GOLD analysis project Ga0163159, IMG submission 108702) | Microbial communities from bioreactor (seeded with sewage sludge) at Lawrence Berkeley National Lab, California, USA - Biofuel... | ecosystem: Engineered > Bioreactor > Anaerobic > Unclassified ... | reverse complement strand
GGAAGCGTGCATGGTCAATCATGAGGCGCAACAGCAGATAGAGCGCGAGCACGAGCATGATCGCCGTGCAGACTATCATCATGACGATGACACCCGAAAGTGCTGCCATGAGTTCGCGTGCTGCTTTGACCATCTCATCGGCGGAGACGGTGGAGACGATGGAACCCTCTCCGTCGGGGACGGACGCGTCGTTGAGGGCGCTGGCGCCATCGGATGCGATCTTTTCGCCGGACGCATGCAGGCTTGCGGACGCAGCATCGGCTTCTGTTTCGCCATCGGCAAGAGGCGCATCGGAGAACACCGTGTTGTAGAAATCCGCGGGTAGGTCGAATAGCTCGCGCACCGCGCTATCGTCCATGAAAATGGCGAGCGCGCTTCCATAAGGGACCTCGCCGGCAACATGGAAGACTCGGTCGGATCCGGTTGTCTCATCATGAAGCGTGATGGTATCCCCGGTGCGCCAGCCGAATTTGATGTGTGCGCCATCCGAGATATAGACCTCGTCCGTGTTTGCGGGAAGCGCTGGAAAACCGGGGAAATGCGGGTCGTCGTCGGCAAAGCCCATGAGCGTGACCTCAACCTCGCGGCCGCCGATGGGGTTGTCTGCCGCCAACTTGCAGGTGAGGCCGACGGTCGCGTCTTCGGGCAGATTCGCGACGGGGGCGCTCACAAGCGTCAGGTACGAAAACCCGATGTCGTCGGCTGTGTGGTCAACATAATATTGCAGGCTTCCATAGATGCCGAGCGCGTAGACGAGCAAAACGACGACCACGAGCGTGCCGCTGAACAGCGTGAGGTTGCCGCGCAGCTCCCGCAGGTTCTGCCGGATGCGGAAGCGCCGCGGAAAGCTGCCGCGCGTCAATGTGACCGCATGGAGACGCTCCGCCTTCAACCGATCGCCGATTAGGTCGGCGGGTAGGTGCGCGAGTCTTCGCGCGATGAGAATGCCGTCGATGATGAAGGTAAGCGCCGGAGGTACTGCCAGACCATAGGCGATGAGATAGACGGGATACACATTCTCGAGTGTCGGATAGGAGAAGACGGAGGTGTTGATGGTGGCGAGCAATGGGCTGGCGAGGAAACCGATGAGGACGCCTGTGACGGCGGAGAGGATGACGACGAGGAAGGGCAGGGCGAGGTAGTGCCGCCATAGCTCGCGCCGCGTGTAGCCGAAGGCGAGGAGCGTGCCGAGAGCGGCACCTTCCTGCTCGAGCGTCAGGGAGATGGCCGATGCGAGGATGCACGCGACGAGCACGCTCGAGATAAGACCGCCGACCAAGCCGCAGAACCGATAGATGCCGGCGGTGTCGAGCGCGATGTTCATGCGCGCGTCATAGGCGGCCTCGGTGAAGCTCGCTAGATTCGAGGACGCGGCGGAGCCTGCTGATGAAGGGCTTTGCAGAAGTGCGGCGCGCGCGTCGGCGGCTGAGTCGCGCAGCGAGGTTTTCAATCCGTTGACGTCGGCGCCGTCTGACGCGGTGTAGACGTAGCAGTTGACGCGCGCGCTCCCGCTGTCGAGTTCGTCGGCGACCGTCTGCGCGACGAAGGCGGTTCCGAACCCTTTCGCATCCGCGGCTCCTTCTCCCGGAGAGCGGAGCACGTATCCGTAATCGGGTGTCGAGCCGATACCGCAGACGGTGAACGTCCGCCCGGCGAGCGCGATATGGTCCCCGCACCGCACCCCGTTGCTTTCCGCGTAATGCTTCTCGAGAACGATTTCGTCGTCGTTTTGCGGCGCCGAACCTTCGTCGAGGCTCAAACGGTCGATGCGCGCGCGGTCGGCGAACAGGCGAAGAGTCGAGCCGTCGTCGAGGACGATGTCGCGGTAGAAGGTCGGCTGAACATCGAAGCCGAGCTCCGAAGCTCGGGCGAGCTCGCTGTCCGAAAGCGGCAATAAGGTTGTGAACTCGCCGTCTTCCGCGTTGCAATCGGCGTGCTGATCGGCGACGGTACGGTCGATCGATTCGGTCGCTGCGGTCAGGGAGACCATGAGGAAGTTCGAGAGGATGACGATCGCGCCGAGCGCGATGTAGCGGGAGAGGTTCTCGCGCAAGTCGCGGAGAATCCTGCGGCGCAGCAATGCCGCGCGGAGTCGCTGCGTCCGACGCGATGCCTGAGAACCTTCCCCCGATGTGCGGGCGCCCCGGTGAGAACGCTGGGGCGGCAAGCTCGTTTGGGGGCTATCCCCCGATGTGCGGGCATCCCTCATCGCGCTACCAGATGACCTCGGCGGCAGGGATGCGCGCTGCATTCTCCTCGACGGAAACGATCCGCCCGTCCCGCAGATGGACGACGGAATCGGACATCCGCGCGATAGCCTCGTTGTGCGTCACGATGAGCATCGTCGTGCCGTAGGCCCGGTTCACCTGCTCGAGTATCGCGAGAATCTCCCGGCTCGTGGTGTAGTCGAGCGCCCCGGTCGGTTCGTCGCAAAGGAGCAGCTTCGGTTTCTTGGCCAGCGCGCGCCCAATGGCGCAGCGTTGCTGCTCGCCGCCGGAAAGCTGGGCGGGGAACTGTCCTGCGTGCGCGGTAAGGCCCAGTTCCGCGATGATCCCGTCGAGGTCGAGCGGGTCGTCGGTCAGGTACGCGCTCGTCTCGACGTTTTCGCGCAACGTCAGGTTGGGGATGAGATTGTAGAACTGGAAGACGAAGCCGAGGTAACGCCGACGGTATTCCACGAGCTCGTCGTAGCCGAGTCCGGTGAGCTTGCAGCCGTCGACCGTTACCGTGCCCGCATCGACGGTATCGAGCCCGCCGATGACGTTGAGCAGCGTCGACTTCCCGCTGCCGCTCGGACCCAGCACGGTGATGATTCGTCCTGCATCGATGCCGAGATTCACATCGGCGAGCGCGTGGGTCTCCCCGTAGGCTTTCTCCACCTCTGTCAGCTCGATGAACATGGTGCCGCGCCTCCTGTTTTCGATGTAGGCACGCCCGAGATGCATCTGCTCATCGGGCGTGCGGCCCGCTGCGGCTCACCTGAAGATGTAGCCTGTCATCGAGATTGCGCCGAGCGTGCACGAATCGCATACGACCTCGATCTCATCGTCGTCGCGTGCAGCGCCGAGCACATAGAGCAGGGGATAGAAATGATCCGGCGTGGGCACGGAACGCTGTGCCGCTTTGCCGAAGCGGCCGAAGTCGCGCACGTCGTCGAAACGGCGCTCGAGGATAGCGTTCCGGATAGCGTCGTCGAATTCCCGCGCCCACGGAAAGCCGTCGTCCATTTCCCAGTCGACGAGCCCGAGGTTATGCACTACGTCGCCGCTGCCGAATATCATGACGCCCTGCTCGCGGAGCGCGGAAAGCTCGCGGCCCATCGCCAGATGGTCGGCGGGGAATGCCGTGCTGTCGACGCTCAGCTGGACGATTGGGATATCCGCTTCGGGAAACATGCGGTGCAGTACCGACCAGGTGCCGTGGTCGATGCCCCAGCTGTTGTCGATTTCGACATCCGCCGAGAGTAGCTGCTGGACATCGTGCGCGAGCGCGGGCGAACCGGGCGCAGGGTAGGTGAGGTCGTAGAGCTCCTGCGGAAAGCCGTACATGTCGTAGACGGTCTTCGGTTTCTCGAGGTCGTTCACGCATGAGCCCGGCACATACCAATGTGCAGATATGGCGAGTATTGCCTCGGGATGGGGAAGCTGCGTGCCGATTTCCTCCCATGCGCGGGAATAGCGGTTATTCTCGATGGCGTTGAGCGGGGATCCGTGCCCCATGAACAGTGCTGGCATGCGTTCGGTCATTCGATGCTCCTTATCCCACGCGATGGACGCGTGCGCTATCGTAGCGATCGAGCTGCGCGCGCTCGACCACCGGGTGCCCGATGGCGAGCAGCGCATATGGCTTGAGTTCTGCGGGAAGCGACAGGGCTGCGGCAGCGCGTGCCATGCGGTCTTCGAGTGGGGCGATGCCGAGCCAGACGCCTCCGAGTCCGAGGTCGACGGCTTCGAGCAGGATGTTCTCGCAGCAGTTCGCCATGTCGCTCGGAGCCATCTCGGGGAAGCGCAGGCTTTCGACGCGGGTGCAGGGGACGATCACGAGCGGCGCCTCGCCTGCTGCTTTCGCGTACTGGCTCGCCCGCGCGAGCTCCGCGCGCACGGCGGGTGCGGTCGTGTAGTAGAGCTCCCAGGGTTGCTGGTTTCCAGCGGAAGGTGCGGCCATCGCAGCGCGCATGAGCTGCTCGATGTCTGTATCCGCGACTGGATCATGCGTAAAGTTGCGCACGCTCGTGCGCCTGAATATGTTGTTCGCCATGTTTGGGTTCTCTCCGTCCTGTCTGCAGGGTGCTATAGGGCTATTCTACCTGTCCTGGAAGGAGAGAACCCGTGGATGGAGGCGGTCTTCGCAAAGCACACGCGCCCGCGCATCGGTGCGTGTGCTTTGCGTTCAGCCGATGCGTCCGGTGAGATAATCCTGCAAGCGCTCTTCGTGGGGGTCGGAGAAGATGCGCTCCGTGGGCCCTTCTTCGACCATCTGGCCGAGATAGAAGAAAGCGGTGCGATCGGAGGCGCGAGCCGCCTGCTCCATGTTGTGCGTGACGACGATGACGCAGATACCGCGAGCAGCCATGGAGCGCATCGTTTCCTCGATAGCGAGTGTCGCGATGGGGTCAAGCGCCGAGCAGGGCTCGTCCATGAGCACCACATCGGGGTCGAGGGCAAGCGTGCGGGCGATGCATAGACGCTGCTGCTGTCCGCCGGAGAGCGCGTATGCGCTCGTGTGCAGCTTGTCCTTGACCTCATCGAACAGCGCGGCGGCGGTCAGCGAACGTTCCACGAGTTCATCGAGCGCGATCTTGCCGCGTATGCCATGACGCCGCGGGGCGAGCGCGATGTTCTCGTAGATAGACATACGAAACGGGTTTGGCCGCGGAAACACCATGCCGATGGAACGGCGCAGCGCGAACAGGTCCTGCTCGGGCTTCGTGATGTCGCGCCCGTGGTAGAGGATACGGCCTTCGATGAGGCAATGGGGGATCTCGCGGTTCATGAGGTTCAGACAGCGCAGATAGGTGGACTTGCCGCAGCCGGAGGGGCCGATGAGCGCCGAGACCGTGCCGGAGGCAAACTCGAGCGTGACATCACCGAGTGCCCGTTCGCGCTCGTCGTAGAGAACGCCCACGCTCTCGGTGGAGATGAGCGTTCTGGGAATCGTCGTCTCTTTCATTCCGCAGCCAGCTTCCGTGATGCGCGTCGACTGATGAGCCGTGCGATGAGGTTGAACGCGAGGATGCAGATCAGGAGCACGGCAGCCGTCCCGTCGGATACCATCGTCAGATCGGGTACCACGCCCTCGGAGTTGATTTTCCAGATGTGAACGGCAAGCGTCTCGGCCGGACGCCAGATATTCCACGGGCACGATAGGCTGGTGACGTCGAAGTTGAGGAAGTCGAGCGCCGGCGCCGATTGCCCTGCGGTGTAGATGAGCGCGGCCGCTTCGCCGAACACGCGGCCGGCCGACAGTATCACGCCGGTGACGATGGCCGGCAGCGCAGCGGGGAGCAGGATATGCACGGTGGTTTCCCAGCGCGTGAGCCCGAGCGCGAGCCCGGCGTCGCGCTGTTCCGCAGAGACCGCCTCGAGCGCCTGTTGGATGACGCGGACCAGGATGGGTATGTTGAACATCGTGAGCGCGAGCGCGCCCGAGATAATCGAGAAGCCCCATCCAAACGAGAGGACGAAGAGCAGGAACCCAAACAAGCCGACGACGATCGAGGGCAGGGAGGAGAGCACTTCGATAGCTGTCTTCACCAGTCGCGTGAACGTGTTGTCGGGCGCATATTCCACAAGGAAGATGGCTGCGCCCAACGAGAGCGGCGTCGAGATGAGCAGGGTGAGCAAAAGCAGGTAGAACGAGTTGAAGAGTTCGGGGCCGATGCCGCCGCCCTCCTTGAACTGCTGGGGTTTCCCGGTAAGAAAGGAAAGGTCGAACGCCTTGGAGGCACCCGAGATGATGATTTTCGCGATGATGGCGACCAGCAACAGGCATGTGAGCACCGCGATGGCGGTGAGGACGGCTGTTGCGATGCGATCTTGCGTGCGGGCTCTTTGCTCAGCCATCGATCTTCGCCCCCTTCTTGCCGATGAGGTGGACGATGAGGATGAACACGAGTGACATCGCCATGAGGATGAGCGCGAGCGACCAGAGCGCATCGCTCTGAACGGTTCCCGTGGCTTCGTTGCCCATGCCCATGGTGAGCACGGATGTGAGCGTGGCGGTGGGCGTGAACAGCGCTGTGGGGATGGCCGCCGCATTGCCGATGACCATCTGGACGGCCAGCGCTTCGCCGAACGCGCGCGTCATGCCGAGGATGATCGCCGTCATGATGCCGGGCGCTGCGCTTTTGAGCACTACATGACGGATGGTTTGCCAGCGCATGCAGCCCAGCCCGTAGGAACCCTCGCGGTAGGTGTCGGGAACGGCGGCGATCGCGTCGGTGGCAAGCGTCGTCACCGTGGGCAGCACCATGACGGCGAGCACGAGCGAGCCGGAGAAGATACCGTAGCCCGTGCCGCCCGCCCAGCTGCGTACCCAGGGTACCACGATGGTGAGCCCGAGCAACCCGAAGACCACCGAGGGGATGCCCACCAGGAGCTCGAGCGCGGGTTGAAGCACTTTTCGACCGAAGCCGGGGGCGATCTCGACAATGAAGATCGCGAGCCCGATGGCGAAGGGAAGAACGAGCAGGCACGAGAGCAGCGTGACCGCGAACGAGCCGAGGATCATCGGCAGCGCCCCCACGAGCGGTGCGCCGCTCGCGTCGGTCTGATGGGGATTCCACGTGGTGCCCAGAAGGAAGCTGGGCAGCGAGATTCCGTCGGTGATGAACGTTGCGAGCCCGTGCTGGGCTACCATGAAGATGAGCGCAGCCACGAGCAGCGTGGTCAGCACGACGCACAGGCCCGTGATGCACTTGCCAGCACGTTCGATATGCTGCTTGGTCATCCGACCCCTGCGATGAGACAAAGAGGGGCCGGATGACGTGCGGCGCGATGAACCCGCCGTATCTGCGCCGGCGGGTTCGGGAGGGGAGAGGACCGTCGATAGGGAAGGCATCGCGCGTGTGCTCCTAGGAGTTCTTCGTGACGTTGCCGTCCTTGTCGCGTGCGACTTTCATGCCGGAAACCGCAATGTACCCGGTTGAAGTCACGAGCGAACCCTGCACTTCATTGCCCAGCATGTAGTCGATGAAAGCCTGAGTCGTCTCATCGGGTGAGGCGGCGGTGTACATATGCTCGTAAGCCCAGATGGTCCAGGAGTTATCCTCGACCGCGGAGGTCTCGGGCTTGACGCCGCCCACGGAAAGGGCCTTTACGCTGTCTGCGAAATAGGAGAACGCGAGATAGGAGATGGCACCGGGGGTCTCGGCGACCATCTTGAGGACGGTGCCCGAGGAATCCTGCTCCTGCGGTTTGAACGAGTCGGGGGTCTTGTCGCTGCCGAGCACGGCTTTCTCGAAGGTCGCGCGCGTGCCCGATCCGGAAGCGCGGTTGATGACCGTGATCGCCAGATCGTTTCCGCCGACCTGGTTCCAGTTCGTCGCCTGACCCATGAAGATTTTCTTGAGGTCGGCAAGCGATATATCGCTGATCGAGACATCGGGGTTCACGATGGGTCCCATGCCGACGACGCAGACCTTGTTGTCCTTGAGTTTCGAAGCATCTGACGGATTGCTGAGCTTCTCTTCGGCGAACACATCGGAGTCACCGATCTGCACCGAGCTTTGGGCGATCTGCGTGATGCCCTGACCGGAGCCGCCGCCCTGCACGGTGATCTGCACGCCCGCGTTCTCTGTCATGAACTGCTCGGCGGCCGCCTCGACGAGGGGCTGGAGCGCGGTGGAACCCACCGCGGTGATGCTTCCCGAGAGCTCTTTCTTCGCGGTGGATGATGACGAGGCCGAAGCGCCCGATGCGCTGCTGCCGCAACCTGTCAAGGCTATGCTGCCGAGCCCGAGGGTCAGGCCGACCGTGCCCACGTACCCGATGAACCGCCTGCGCGAAATACTGATGTCCTGCATGAGCTTCCTTTCGATGATTGTGAGGGGCGATTACTGGAAGCGCCCTCGTTCCTGTTACCATGTTAGAGGCGCCGACCATTGGAAGGGGCATCGGCTCGGGCCTTTTTACGGGACCCTTGCGCTGACTTTACAAAGGTTTTTCAGTCGACGAGGAGATGGTGCGCGGAAGCGTCTGCTTGCATCGTGGGCCGACGGGGAAGCGTATGCGCGGGCGCGATATCGGCACTCTCCGTATATTTCATGTCCGTAAGACGAGTCGGCGCAAAAACATTTCACCTATATTGACGTTTTGTCAAACTTGTATATTGACCGTGCGTCAATCAGCGCGTATTCTCACGTTAGCTGAGTGATTGACGCGGTGTTAACGCATGGTAACCAGGTCACGGAGGGAGGAGTGCACGGGCAGGACGATCGTCCTAGGTCCTGCGGTTAGGAGGGGCGCGTCTCTAGAGAGACGTCGTCTGGAAGCGTACCTTTAGAGGAGAGGAGCGCATATGTTATTCCAAGTTTACGGTGCCAATGCCGTATATCAGTGGCTCGGTTGGGCGATGGTCTTCATCGGGCTCATCCTGCTCAACGAGTTCGCGCGTAGGTCCAAGCAGGGCGGTATCATCATGTTCGTGGTGCTGCCGGTTCTCATGACCATATATTGCATCGCCGTCACCATTGGCGCTGCGGGTGGAGCTTCGTGGGCGGTCAACAACCCGACCGTGCTGTTCCAGAACGGCTGGTTCCACTATGCGAAGGTCTATGCGGCGCTTACGGGCTGCATCGGCTTCATGATCATCAAGTATCACTGGGGCAAGCTCGGCAAGAGCTTCGCGTTCAAGTGCTTCCCGTTCGTGATCGTGGCCATAAACATCATGATTGCTAACGTGTCGGACTTCGAGAGCTTCGCGCACATGCTCCAGTACTATTCTGGTATCGTGCAGGATCCGAGCGTTCCTGGCTCGGCTGGCGCGTTCATGCTCAACGGCTCGCTCGTGTGGGTCACTTCCGAGCACGCCACCCAGATCGCCGGAATCAATAACCTGTTCAACGGCATTGCTGGACTTATCAACATTGTCTGCATGACCGGTTGGTGGGGCATCTACACGTCAAAGAAGAAGGACGACATGCTCTGGCCGGATATGACCTGGGTCTTCATCCTCGCCTACGATGTCTGGAACTTCTGCTATACGTACAACTGCCTGCCCAACCATGCATGGTACTGCGGCCTCGCGCTGCTGCTCGCGCCGACCGTCGCCAACGCGCTGTGGAACAAGGGCGGCTGGATCCAGAACCGCGCCAACACGCTGGCTATCTGGTGCATGTTCGCGCAGGTCTTCCCGACCTTCCAGGACAGCTTCCCCGACATGGGCTTCGACAGCGTCTTCGCCGTCAACTCCACGCTGAACGCGACCACCAACACCGTCGTCTCCGTGCTTGCCCTTGGCTGCAACATCTTCGCGATCGTCTACATCATCTACCGCGCCAAGAAGCTCGGCGTCAACCCGTACAAGCATGAGGTCTTCACCGGAACCAAGGATTACGACAAGGCCCTCGGCCGCGGTGACGAAGCCGATATCAAGTCCGTCAAGGCTCAACTAGCGGCAAGGTAGAGAAACGCATTCAATCGGGTCTGCTGACTCGAGAGGACAACCGGCGGCTGCGACGTGACCCGCAGCTGTCGGCACCGAAGCCCCCGCGGATGAGATGCCCAATGGCATTCACCGCGGGGGCTTCTCGATTCTCGGGACCGTCGGCAGATAACGGGTTTGTTGCGCAACCTGTCTCTTATAGAGATTGATACTATATCAATTAGCGGAAAGAGATACGCAGGCGACGATGTCCCGTGCAGGCGATTCCCGCCGAACTTCGAAGGGATATGTGCACTCCGCAGACCGAACCCGTGAAAGGTGGGCATGAAGATGAACGATGCGACGATGGGCTCCCGAAACACGACAACCGATAACCGGTCTGTTGGCGGAGCCGTTCTTACGTGTCCGCAGTGCGGCGCGGCGATTGCGCCGGGCGTGAGTTTCTGCGGACGATGCGGCTGCCGAATGGAAGCGAAAAACCAGCTATCGGTTTCCGAGCAAACCAGATTCTGTGGCAACTGCGGTTCGAAGATAGCATCTACCGCATTGTTCTGCCCGTCATGCGGTACTCGTATGGATACCGCGCCCGGTGCTGCCACAGCGCAGCGGCATTCCGCAACCACTCTGGAACGTGGACAGATGGCCGTGCCCACAAGTGTCATCGCATCGGCTCAACCAAACCAGGAGGTTGTCCGTCAGCCAACGGCGCAGATTGCGTCACAGCCGCCGAACGCATATGGCCAGGCGTTTGGTGGAAATGCGCAGTATGCCGTTACCGTTCCCAACCAGAACTATGCACCGCAAGCGCAACCGATGCCGAGCCCTGTTTTCGTGGCTGTCAACAACCAAGTACAGGCTCCGATGCCGAATGCCAAGAGCAAGGGTGCCGCGTTCGCTTTCGCGTTCTTCCTCGGCTATCTGGGCATCGATCGGTTCTATCTGGGCAAGGCGGGATCGGGGCTGTTCATCCTGTTTTTCTCGTTCTTGGTCGACGCGTCGGTGTTCCTGTTCGGTATCGGGCTGATCGCGAGTGTCATGTGGGATCTTTTCGCGCTTGGACGGGGTATCTATTACCTTTGCTTGAGTGACGACAAGTTCTATCACAAGTACACACTGGGCTATTAACCCGCGCGCCATCGCCGAATCAGGTCGCCGCGTGCGCAGGGCCGTGACTCAACGGAAGAAGACGCGTTTCCACAACCAGACGCTATCCGTGAAATCACGCGCGGCAATCGTGATTGTCTGAGATGTAATGGTCATATAAAGGCCTTGGGAGGCTCCTCCCTCACCGGTTGCTTCACGAAGGTACGCAACTGCGCCATCGCGTACATAGAGCGGGCCGGTGCCGTCTGCCGCTCGAAAAATGGCGCCCTCGTCGGTAAGGTCGAGGTGCGTATGACCCGAGACGAAGACCACATTGTCGTGTTTCTGCAGCACGGCAAGCAGGTCGGCGCTGTTATCGATGCCGCTCTCCGATCCATACTGGCCCGCTTCGCTTCCATTCACCGTTCCTGCTACGGGGTGATGGCAGACCACGATGGAGAGCAGCCCGCTCTGCTCATCGGCGGCAAGCGTGCGCTCGAGCCATGCGAGTTCCGTGCTTGAGAATGACGCATGGGTCCACCAGGCGGGTGACTGATCGCTTCCCAGAGCGATCAGGTCGATCTTGTCATCGACTTTCATGTTGTGGTACACATTGTCGTAACCCCAGTTCTGCATGTATGCGGCGCGCAGGGCGGCATAAGTTTCGTCCTGTCCGCCCCAGCATTCGTGGTTGCCGATGGCGACGAAGAGATTGCTGCTCGGGGTGGTGTATCCATGATGAGTTAAAATGCTTTTAAGCTGATCGTATTGCACCTGCTTCGCGCTGTCGATACCGTCGCCGGCGATGCAGAGCACCGAAGAGTCGTGCGCTTGTTCGTCTATATCGTCAAGCGCGGTTTCGAGATGCGCGGAGTACTCGTCGTCGCTTCCCGAGAGATGGATGTCGCTTAAGAATTCCAGTTGTATCGAATAGTCATCGTCGGGGGCTGCCGCAATAGTTGCGGTGGAGGGAATCGGCTGGTAATCGGAAACGTTCGAAGAAGCGGCGCTTTGCCAGATGGCGATGCTTGCGAACAGGGCGCATAATGCAGCGAGTATGGCGATAGGCGCAATTGCGCGTATACGCGTGGAAGGTTTGCGATGCGCAGCTTGTCGAGACATGGCAGCCAGGCTTTCGTTTCATTGGAATTGTGCGTGTCTATGATACCGCATCGCTTGCTGACGGTTCCGCGAAAACGGTACTGCCGCAGGTCCGTGTACGCTTTTGCAAATCCGTGGTTCGAACCATGTTGTCCTGCTGTTTTGCGGATGGCATTTCGGTTAGAATGATGAAGTCAAGATAGCATATCGGTTCTCGCGCTCTTCGGGACGAGGGTCAGGATAGCCCATGTGGCATGTGGAGACGGACTACTTCGCGCTTGCGATCCTTGCGGTGCTCGTCTACAAGAACCGTCGCTTCATCGGTGGCGATACCAAGAGGAACACGGCGTTTTTAGTGCTGCTGGTTCTCGGGATTCTTTCCACCGTAATCGATATCCTCGCTTCGCTGGCTATGAATGGCAGCGGCGGATGGTGGTACTACCAGATGTCGATGTCGCTCTATGCGGGAACGCAGACGGTTCCGACGGTCGCCTGGATTGCTTATATGGCGACGGTCGTGTTCGATGAGGACTGGCCACGCGCTCACACATTCATCGTCTGCGCGGTAGTGCCCTGTATCGTCGTGCTTGCTCTCGCGCTGACGAACGTCTTTAATGGCTGGTTTTTCATGCTGAGCCCGGATATGGTTTATTCGCGCGGTCCGCTCTTCCTACCGCTGGGTTTCGGGCTGTACGGTATCTATATGCTGATTGGCCTCGTGGTTATCTTCACCAACCGCAAGAACATCGTGCCTCGCACGGATATCTTTCTCATGATCTCGTTTTTCGCCATTTCACTGGCTGCGATTCTCATCCAGCTCGCGCATCCGGGCTGGCTGCTCTTGTCCGCTTCCTATGCATGCGCTTGCGCCCTATGCGATGCGACAATGGAAGAGCGCAATCGCAAAAGGCTCTATCAGGAGATACAGCTGAAGAACGAATCGCTGACCGAGGCTATGGCGCGTGCGGAAGAGGCGAATGCGGCCAAGGAAGGGTTCTTCTCGCGCGTGAGCCATGATATGCGCACGCCCATGAACGGTATCCTCGGTCTCGCGGATCTGGCGCTCGAGGAAGATGATGTTTCGTCGATCAAGAAGGATGTCGCCAAAATTCGCATGAGCGGCCAGTACATGCTTGGCCTTATCAACGATACGCTCGATATTCAGCGGGCGGATGCCGACAACCTGAAGCTTGAGCCTCGGTTGGTGGATGGCGGAGCGCTGACGGAGAATATCGCAGATATGGTGCGTCTGACGGCGGAGGCGAAAGGTGTCCGATTCGTCGTCGAAAACGTCAACGTCAGTCCCGATTTCAAAACGTATGTCGATCCGGTGCGGCTGAAACAGGTGTTTCTCAACCTGCTCAACAACGCGGTCAAATTCACCCCTGCCGGGGGTTCGGTGATATTCCGTATAGAGAGGATGTCGGCGGAGGGCTCGATCGGCCGTTTCAGGTTCTCGGTCATCGACACGGGGGTCGGCATGAGCTCGGAGTTCATGGAAAACAACCTGTTCAAGCCGTTTGCGCAGGAACGAAATGAGATGAGCGGCCAATATGCTGGCTCAGGTCTTGGACTCTCCATTGTCAAGCGGCTCGTCGACCAGATGGGCGGGCGCATCGAAGTGGAGAGCGAGCGGGGCGAAGGGACTGTTTTCCGGGTGTCCCTCGCTTTGGAAGATGCCGGAGACAGGGAGCCGATTGCGTCGCAGGCAGCTGCAGACGACGCACGGGTTTCCGCTGAGGCGGCAGGAACAACCGACGCGTATCAGGTTCCCGCGGGAACCCGCGTGCTGCTCTGCGAAGATAATGCGCTCAATGCCGAGATAGCCTCGCGTCTTCTGGCCAAACGCGGATACGAGGTCGTTATCGCCGAAGACGGGAAGAACGGTCTTGAGGAGTTCTCCGACTCCCCAGTCGACGAGTATGCAGCGATACTCATGGATATACGCATGCCCGTCATGGACGGATACGATGCGACGCGCGCCATCAGGAAGCTTGACCGGTCAGACGCGCACAGGGTACCCATCATTGCGATGACTGCCGATGCATTCGATGAGAGCGTGCGGGAGGCCATGGCGGCGGGCATGAACGCGCACCTGCCGAAACCTGTCGACCCGCAGCTGCTCTATCGCACGCTTGCAGAACAGATCGCGGCGAAGGCTAAGTAACCGTCGAAACCCAATCGAATGCGTCGTGCCGGGCATCATTGGTAATGAAGCGATTCCACGGGGTCGAGCCGTGCTGCGCGCTTTGCCGGATAGACGCCGAAGACAATGCCAATGCCG
>Ga0163159_1002727_pt1 | contig 14080 bp, 9 predicted proteins | sample BioMet9_FD_108702 | JGI IMG/M metagenome (GOLD analysis project Ga0163159, IMG submission 108702) | Microbial communities from bioreactor (seeded with sewage sludge) at Lawrence Berkeley National Lab, California, USA - Biofuel... | ecosystem: Engineered > Bioreactor > Anaerobic > Unclassified ... | reverse complement strand
TAAACGCTGAAGGCATCTAAGCGTGAAACTCCCCCTAAGATAAGATCTCTCATCCTGAAAAGGAGTAAGGCTCGTCGTAGACTATGACGTTGATAGGTCAGGGGTGTAAGCACCGTAAGGTGCGAGCTGACTGATACTAATAAGCCGAGGGCTTGACCTACAGTTTGGTAGAACGCAGGCTCTTATTTAGTCTTTCATCATTTCCACCATTTTCATGGCGTTCGGTTTTCAGGGCGCATCGCCCTAGACAGTTGGTGCTGATTGGTACGAGGGTCCACCTGTTCCCATCCCGAACACAGAAGTTAAGCTCGTATTCGCCGAAGATACTTGCCGGGTGACTGGCCGGGAAAATAGGCAGTGCCAACACAGAAAAGGAATCGCAGTAATGCGGTTCCTTTTTTGCGTCTGTATGGGCCGCCGCGCGGCAGTTTTCATCAAGAGGGGAATGGCTCCGCTTCCAACAGGGAGAGGACGCAGAACGCGGCGACGTTGACGGTCTCGGTGTGATCGGCGGGCGTGTCGTACACGCCGCCCGTCGAAGCGTCCGCGCCCTCTGAGAGAAGCCACCGGGCGGCTGCGTCGGAGGGCGGCTCGCCGAGGCCCGATTCGCCGAGCCGCAGGAACGCGGCGCTCAGGAAATACGAGCCGTCCGATCCGCCGTCCAGCCGCTCCCGCAGCCATTGGACGGCCGCGCGGTTCTGCGGCGTATCGCCCCAGAGCCACGGCAGAAAGCCCTGGCTCTGCACCGGCGCAAAGCCGTCCTCAGACCAGTCCGGCTGACCGTCGGAGATGCCTGTGCAGTACCGGCCGCGCGCTTCGGAAAAGAAGGCGGCCGGCACATTTTTTTCAAGAAATTCCGCCGCCTGCGCGTATTCGCCGCCGTACAGGAGCGCGGCTGCGCGAAGCCCCAGCCAGACGTCGCCCTGATCCGCCGCGTAGCAGCAGCCGTACCGGCTCCATACGCCCGCGGCGTCCTGCTGGAAGGAGCTCGCGAAAAAGCCATCCTCCGTCCGGCTGCGGGTCAGCAGGAAGTCCAGCGCCGCCCCGGCGTTTTCCCGGTAGCCGTCCGTGTACGCCGAAGAGCCCGTGCAGCGCTCGTAGAGGTACAGCAGGTACACAAACAGGGCGCTCGTCGCGTCCACGCCGCGGACGTCCGTGACGCCGTACGCCTGCGGCGACGGCAGGGGCTGCCCGTCCGGGCTGCAGCGGTACCACCAGCTGCCCCGCCAGGGGCCATCCTCCATCACCTCGGCGTCCGCCAGCCACGCGATGCCGCGCGCCAGCCCGGTGAGGTACGCCTCCCGGCCGGTGGCCCGGTAAGCCGCGGCCAGCGCGATGAGGGCGTATTCCATGTTGGAGTCCTCGTTGACCGAGTCCGCGCCCGCCGCGTCCGGGATCGCGCCGCTTTCCGCCTGCAGCGAGAGGATGAAGTCCGCCATCCGGAGGGCGGACGCCCGATTCCGGCGCGTTTCCGCCCGGCTGCAGCCGGCGAGGGCAAGCGAGACCAGCACGCAGGCCGCCAGCACGGCGGCCGCCGCGCGCAGACGTATGGAACTGCGATTCTTTTGCGTGCGTCTCATCCCCCTTCGCGCGCGCCGACGCGCGGCGTGATTCATCAGAATGATTATAACATATTTTCGCCGAACGCACAGCATCACAGCGCGGCCTGCCTGCCGGAATGCCGCTCCGGCGGCAATATTTTTTTGCGAATACATATTGACAAACGTCTATGTATATACTATCCTGTGACATAGATGAAGATCAATGTGAGGTGGCCAGATGAATGCAATTGACGTTGCCCTGATCTGCAGGGCGCTGGGCGACTCCAACCGGCTGCAGATCGTGGAGATGCTCTCCGGCGGGGAGAAATGCGCCTGCAAGCTGCTGGAGCGGTTCGAGATCACGCAGCCCACGCTCTCGCACCACATGAGGATTTTGGTGGAATGCGGCCTCGTGGACGTGCGGCGGGAGGGGAAGTGGAGCCATTATACCCTGAACTGCGAGACGCTGTGGGCTTTCCAGGCGTTTATGGACAGCCTTTCCTGCCGGAAAGAGGATGACGGAGGCTGCTGCTGCGGATGATCTGGGATTTTATTCAGAATCAGATTCTCGCCATGAAATGGCTGAACGCGCTGATCGGCCGGCTGCTCGGGCTGCTGGGCCTGGACGGAACGAACCGCTGGGCGGCCAGTCTGCAGTTCTTTTTGTACGACGTGATCAAGATCACGATTCTGCTGTGTTTTCTGATCTTTCTCATCTCGTATATCCAGAGCTATTTCCCGCCCGAGCGCAGCAAGAAGATCATGGGCCGCTTTCACGGCCTGTGGGCCAACTGCATCGCGGCGCTGCTGGGCACCGTGACGCCCTTCTGCTCCTGCTCGTCCATTCCGCTGTTCATCGGCTTCACCAGCGCGGGCCTGCCGCTGGGCGTGACCTTTTCCTTCCTGATCTCCTCGCCGATGGTCGATCTCGGCAGCCTGATCCTGCTCATGAGCATCTTCGGCGGCAAGGTCGCCGCCGCGTACGTGGCCTTGGGGCTGATCGTCGCGGTGGCCGGCGGAAGCATCATCGAGCGCATGCACATGCAGACGCAGGTGGAGGACTTCATCCGCAATGCCGGTGCGGTGGACATCGATTCTCCGTCGCTGACGCAGAAGGAGCGGCTCGTCTACGCCCGCGACCAGATGGTCTCCACATTTAAAAAGGTATTTCCGTATATCCTCATCGGCGTGGGCATCGGCGCGGTCATCCACAACTGGATTCCCGAGAGCTGGGTGGAAACGGTGCTGGGCAGCCGCAATCCGTTCGGCGTCGTGCTCGCGACGCTCATCGGCGTGCCGATGTACGCGGATATTTTCGGCACCATCCCGGTGGCGGAGGCGCTGCTTTCCAAGGGCGCGCAGCTCGGCACGGTGCTGAGCTTCATGATGGCCGTGACAACGCTGTCGCTGCCCTCGATGATTATGCTCCGCAAGGCGATCAAGCCGAAGCTGCTGGGTGTGTTTATCGCCGTCTGCACCGTCGGCATCATCCTGGTCGGATATTTTTTCAACGCGTTTTCATTTTTGTTTATTTAGGAGGATTTCACCATGGGACTGTTCGGAAAAAAGAACGAGGAAGAAAGACCCTGCTGCTGCGGAGGCAGCTGCACGCCGGAGCAGATGGCGCGGGCGGAGGTCGGCCAGGCGGCGCCGGGCGTCAAGGTGCTGGGGTCGGGCTGCGCGAAGTGCAACGCGCTGGAGGCCGCCGTCAGGGAGGCTTTGGCGGAGCTTGGCATGGATACGGCCATTGAGCATGTGACGGATTTTGCCGAGATCGCGGCCTACGGCGTTATGACGACTCCGGCGCTCGTCGTGGACGGGAAGGTCGTGTCCTACGGCAAGGTTCTGAAGAAGGAAGAGGCAGCCGCGCTGCTCAAAAAAGTCAGAGGCTGACGCCCGCTCCCGCGCTTCGCGAAAAATGCTCCCTTTTCTGCCGCGCGGCCGGAAAGGGAGCATTGCCCTGCCCGGCGGCGCTTTTCCGGACGCTGCCGCCGGGCAGGGCGGTCCGTATCGAGACGCTCCGCACCGTGCCGACCGGCGCCGGGGCGTGCCGTTTCCGCGTGACTTTGGAGCAGACGCAGACGCATTTGTCCCGATAAAACGAAAAATTGCATTGCAATCGGAGAAAAAGCATTCTACAATTGGAGAAAAGTCCGGAACGGGGGAGCGGCCTGCGCGCGCTCCCCTGTCCGGCGTCCGCGGAAAGGGGCGGGTCTCCCATGAACAGCGTGCTCAGTGAAATGCAGGCGTCGCTCAGGCGATATTCCAAGATTACGTCGCAGGTCATCCAGGCAACCGTGTCCATCATCGACAACCAGCAGATCCGGATCAGCTTCGAGGGCGGAAAATGGGAGTGCCCGGTCGGCGTCAGCATGGCCGACTACGGCGAGATCGTCCGGGCGACGCTCGCCACCGGCCAGCCGCAGGTCATGCTGGAGCCCTTCGGACATCCCGCCTGCAGGGGCTGCGTCAACCGGGACACCTGCTGCGACATCGCCGAGATGTGGGTGCCCATCATCGCGTCCAAAACGGTGCTGGGCGTGATCGGCATCAACTGCGAGACGGCGCGGCAGGCGCAGCGGGTCCGCAAGAGCCACCGGGTCTACCTCGCCTTTCTGCAGCAGATGGCGGATCTCATCTCCTACGAGGCCGCTCTGCAGATGGAATCCCGGAAAAACGAGGCGGTCATCAGCCTGCTGGAGACGGTGGTGGACCGGCTGGACTCGGGCGTGCTCGTGATCGACCGCGGCGGAAACATCCTGCGGCTCAACCGGATCGGCGGGCAGATCCTGAAAAAGCTCCTGTTCAGCATGGACCGGCCGGTCTCCATCCGCCCGACCGGCGAGCAGATCGGCTCCATGGGCGTCTACCAGCTGCAGGCCGACGGGGAGCACTGCGTCGTGGCCGGGACGCTGCTGACCATCGACATCGAGCCCTACTCCCAGATCCTCATCTTCTCCGACGCGAGCCGCGCCCGGGGCGGCGAAGCCGGAAAGTCCGCCTATCTGCAGATCACCGGCGTCTCCGCCGAGATCCAGAAGGTCCGCGAGCAGGTCCGGATGGCCGCCGGCTCCTCCTCCTGCGTACTGATCTGCGCCGAGAACGGCCTGGGGAAGAGCCTCTACGCCAGGGCTATCCACGACGAGAGCGACCGGCGCGACCGCCCGTTCGTCACGGTGGACTGCTCGCTGCTGCCGGAGAAGTCGCCGGAGGAAGCCCTGTTCGGCAGCGCCGGGCTGTCCAACGTGGCCGGCGCCAGAGGAAAGCCCGGCGAGATCGAGGCCGCCGACGGCGGCACGCTCTTTCTCGACAACGTGGACGCCCTCACGCTCCCGCTGCAGCAGCAGCTCGTGAAGATGCTCGAGCAGCGGAAGCTCACCCGCGTCGGCTCCAGAAAGCAGCGGCGCATCAACATCCGGGTCATCGCCTCCGCGGAAAAGGACCTGCCGCAGAGCTGCGCCGAGGGCGGCTTCGACCGGGACCTGTACTACCTGCTCAACGTCATCCCCATCACCATTCCCCCGCTGCGCGCGCGGCCTGTGGACGCGCGGCTGCTCGCGGTCAATTTTCTCAACGCCTACGCGCGGGAGATGGACAAGACGATCACCCGGATCGACGAGGCGTTCTGGCAGCCGGTGGAATCGTTCGGCTGGCCCGGCAACATCCGCGAGCTGCGCAGCGTCATGGAATACGTCGCCAACCTGATCCCGCCCTCCGGCGTCGTCGGCCCCGCGCTCCTGCCCGGCTGGCTGCTGCCGCCGGCGGATCAGCCGGAGCTGTCCCCGCGGCAGCTGAATCTGGAGGAGGTGGAGAAGCAGACCATCCGCCTGGCGCTGGAGCAGTACGACCGCAGCCGCTTTTCCATGGAGAAAATCGCCGGAATTCTGGGAATCGGGCCGGCAACGCTGTACAGAAAGATAAAAAAATACGGCTTGTAGAGGCGGCAGCGCCGGTGCAAGCCGTTCCAATCCGATCATTTTGATCGAATTATATCAAAATGATCGACAAATGGGCCGGACACAATATCAAAATGATTGAAACCCCACGCGCTTCTCTCCCATCGCCGTGCCGTTGACGGCCGACCCCGACCCGCGCTATAAATGAGGGCAAGGCAAGCGTGCCGCCCGGGAGCCCGCACGCCGGCGCAGAAGGGAGGCCGGGACCGTCTCGGGTTTTCCGCCGTATCCGCGCAGCTTGCCGCCGGTTTCGGGGAAATTTGAAATGGGAGTGAGAGAATGAACATCCTGCAAGCGATCTACAATGGCATTCTGGCGTTTGTCGACTGGATTTGGGGTGTGCCTGTTCTGATCGTGCTGATCGGCGGCGGCATCGTCCTGTCGATCTTCATCGGCAACATCCAGTTTACCAAGTTCGGCTACATCATGAAGCACACGTTCGGCACCTTCCTGCACAGGAAGACGGAAAATGAAGACCGCAAAAAAGGCATTACATCCCTCCAGGCCGTGACGGCCGCCCTGGGCGGCACCATCGGCACGGGCAATATCGTCGGCGTCTCCTCGGCCATTCTCATGGGCGGCCCCGGCGCGCTGTTCTGGATGTGGGTCTGCGGCTTCGTGGCAATGGCCATCAAATACTGCGAGGTCCTGCTGGGCGTCAAGTACCGCCAGAAGAACGAGCGCACCGGCAACTATCTCGGCGGGCCCTTCGTCTATATCAAATACGGCCTGCACTGCAACGTGCTGGCCTACATCATGACCGCGTTCCTGCTGGCCGCCACGATCATCACGGCTGCCGTGCATTCGAGCACGTTCACGAGCGCGATGACCTCCGTCGGCGTCTCCACCTGGGTCTCGGCGCTCATCTGCGTGCTCGTCTGCGTCACCATCGTGTTCGGCGGCATGAAATGGCTCGTGAAAATGACCGACAAGATGGTCCCGTTCATGACCATCTTCTACATCGTGTGCGCGCTGATCGTGATCTTTGCCAACATCGGCAAGATCGGCAGCGTGTTCGCGGAAATCTTTGTCGGCGCCTTTACGGGGCACGCCGCGCTCGGCGGCTTCGTGGGCTCCACCGTCATCTACACCATGCGCCAGGGCCTCGCCCGCGGCGTCTTCTCCAACGACGCCGGCAGCAGCACTCAGGCGATCCTCCACGCGCAGGCCGAGAACATCTCCCACCCCGCCGAGCAGGCGATCTGGGCGGTCTTTGAGACATTCATCGACACCATCATCGTGTGCAGCATGACCGGCTTCATGGTCCTCTTCTCCGGCGTGTGGACCGACGGCGAAAGCGAGGCCACGCTGGCCGCGACCGCGATGAGCACCGTCCTCGGCACGGTCGGCAAATACGGCTGTATTCTCGCGCTGCTGCTCTTCACCCTCAGCTCGATGATGGCGATTGCGCAGATCGTGCCCGTGCAGGCCATCGAGATCGTCGGCAATCCGAAGATCATGCACGTGCTCCAGGGCCTGTTCCTGGTGTCCATTGCGGCCGGCTGCCTGACGGACGTGCAGTCCACCTTCATCATCGCCGATCTGGGCAACGGCCTTTGCCTCTATGTGAATATGGTCTGTATGATCCTGCTGGGCAAGGTCCTGCACGACTCCACGAAGGAGTATTTCAGCGGGCAGGCCAAGCTGGAGGCCCTCGCCCGGGCCAACAAGGCGAAATAGCGGCGCCATCGGCAAACGGCGAAAAACGGACGCGGCGGGGCAGCTCCCGCCGCGTCCGGCAAATGAAACATCATGGAAAGAGGCAGAATGAGGATGTCTGAGTTTGCGGAAACACTCAAGGAATGGCGGCATCATCTGCACCGGAATCCCGAGACTGCGTTCGAAGAGGTACAGACGTCCGCCTTTGTGGCGGAACGGCTGCGGGAAATGGGCCTGCCGGTCACGGAGCACGTCGGAAAGACCGGCGTCGTGGCCACGCTGAAGGTCGGGGACGGTCCCCGCGTCATCGGCCTGCGCGCGGATATGGACGCCCTGAATCTGCATGAGGCGGGCAACCCGCCCTGGAAATCCCGCGTCGAGGGAAAGATGCACGGCTGCGGCCACGACGGCCACATGGCCACGCTTCTGGGCGCGGCCAGGCTGCTGACGGAGCGGCGGGATTTCAGCGGGACCGTGCGGTTCGTCTTTCAGCCCGCCGAGGAGCCCGGCAAGGGCGCGCAGGCCATGCTGGACGACGGGCTGCTGGAGCGGTTCCCCATGGACGAGTTCTACGGCCTGCACAACATGCCGGACTATCCCTTCGGGACCGTGCACACCCGGAAGGGCGGCTTCTGCTGCAGCGAGGACGATTTCCGGATCGACATCCGCGGCAGAGGCGCGCACGCGGCGTCTCCCCATCTGGCGGCGGACCCGATGATTATTGCCGCCGAAACCGTCATGGCGCTGCAGACGATCGTCTCCCGCAGCGTGGACCCCACGAAGATGGCGGTGCTGTCCTGCACGGAGCTCCACACGGACGGCGCCTGCAACACCCTGCCCGGCAGCGCCTCCATTCTGGGGGACGCCCGCTGCTACGACCCGGAGATCCAGACGCTGATGGAGGCCCGGATGCGGAGCATCTGCGAGCACGTCTGCGCCATGAACGGCGCGTCCTGCGACGTGCAGTACATCCACGCGTTTTCGCCCACCGTGAACACGCCCGCGTGCACCGAGGCCGCCGTACAGGCCGCGTCGGAGGTGTTCGGCGCGGAGAACGTGGACGGCGACTGCCCGCCGGACACCGGCGCCGAGGATTTCGGGCGCTTTCTGCGGGAGATACCCGGCTGCTTCGTCTTCCTGGGCAGCGGCGTGCAGCGGGACGGCCCGCTGATCTCCACCCACAGCGTCTATTTCGACTACAACGACGACCTGCTGGAGCCCGGCGCGGCGTATTTCGCGCGCCTGATCCGGGACAGGCTGCCGCGCTGAAACTTCCGCAGCCGCCGGGCAGGGGGCCTGCTGCAGAACGGACCGGCCGTGTTGAAAACGGCCGCCGTTTTGCAGCGGACCCCCTGCTTCGGCGCTGCGGCATCCTTTTGGAGGGACTTGCGAATCAATGAACGGATTGGAACAGCTGGAGCCGCGGGCCGTTTTCGGAATCTTCGGGCAGATCTGCGCCATTCCCCACGGCTCGGGAAACACGGCGGCCCTCAGCGACTGGTGCGTCGGCTTCGCGCGGGCGAGGGGCCTGGAGGCGTCGCAGGACGCGTCGGGCAACGTGCTCATCCGCAGGCCGGCCTCCGCGGGCCGGGAAGCGGCCGCGCCCGTGATCCTGCAGGCGCATCTGGACATGGTGTGCGAGCAGGAGCCGGGCTGCGGCCTGGACATGCGCCGGCAGGGGATCGAACCGGCGGTGGACGGCGACTGGGTCTATGCCCGCGGCACCACGCTGGGCGGGGACGACGGGATCGGCGCGGCGCTGGCGCTGGCGCTCGCGGCGGATCGGGAGCTGTCCTGCCCGCCGCTCGAGGTCCTTCTGACGACCGACGAGGAGCGCGGCATGACCGGCTGCGCCGCGCTGGACGCCTCCGTGCTGCGGGGGCGCCGGATGATCAACCTGGACTCCGAGGACGAGGGCGTGTTCACGGCGGGCTGCGCCGGCGGCTGCGTCGTGCGCTGCCTGCTGCCCATCGCGCGCGAGCCCTTCGCCGGGACCCGCATGACGGTTGCGGCCGAGGGCGGACTGGGCGGCCATTCCGGCGGCGAGATCGGCCGGGGCCGGGCGAGCGCCAATCAGGTCCTGGGCCGCGTCCTCTGGACGCTCCGCGGGCAGACGCCGCTGCGCCTCGTGTCGCTCTCGGGCGGGGAAAAGCACAACGCCATCGCCCGTTCGGCGTCGGCGGCGCTCGCGGCGGCGGACCCGGCGGCGGTCCGGGCGGCGGCCGCCGCGCTGGACGCGGCGCTGCGGGAGGAGTACCGCCTCACCGACCCGGGGCTGCATCTGACGGTCCGGGAGGGCTGCCCGGACGCGCTGCCGATGACGGCCGAGGCCACCGGGCGGGCGGCCGATTTCCTGTTTTGCGCGCCGCAGGGCGTCCAGGCCATGTGCGCGGAAATCCCCGGCCTCGTGGAGACCTCCCTCAATCTGGGGGCGCTGTCCGCCTCCGCGGACGGCGTTTCGGCGGAGTTCTGCGTCCGGAGCATGCGCGAATCCCGCAAGCGGCTGCTGACCGACCGCCTGCGCTGCCTTTCCGGCCGGCTCGGCGGCACGGTGACGGTCGGCGGCGACTATCCCCCCTGGGAGTATCGGGCGGATTCCCCCCTGCGGGAGCTGCTCGTCCGGGTCTACCGGGAGCAGTGGGGCAGGGACCCGCGCGTCAACGCCGTGCACGGCGGGGTGGAGTGCGGCCTGCTGGCCGGCAAGCTGCCCGGACTGGACTGCGTGTCGCTCGGGCCGGACATGCGGGAGATCCACACGCCCCGGGAAAAACTCGGCATCGCCTCGGTGGGGCGGGTGTGGGAGCTGCTGCGCCAGACGCTCCGCCGCCTTGCGTGACGGCGGCACGAACGGATCTCAATTTTGCTGTTGACTGACACATAGTTTGCGTCGAGCAACTTGATCCGCCGGTCGATCATGACGATGGGGCAGCCCTTGGAGGTGAAGTCCTCATAGCAGTACTCCACGCGTCCGGCTGGCAAGAGAGCAGGACAAGTCCGCAGATCTGCTTGCGCAGAAGGCCTCCGAGCGCCTGCTGCTCCATCTCGGACACGTCGTCGGAGCAGGCGATGTTCAGAAAGTAGCTGCTGCCGGAAAACGCTTTTTCAATGCCCTGAAAGGTCTACGGCAACACCGCACAATGCACGGCGAACGCCTGAAGTGCGGCCTTGCTTGCATCTTTCCGTCATATGCGCCAAAAATGCTCGTGAATCCACAAAGGATTCGCTGCGCTTTTTGACACCTCTGACGAAAAATCTGACTGCGCAATTCCGCACTTTGCATTGTGCGGTGCTGCCCTGCACATAATTCGGGTCGTCGAGATTCGGCAGCATCACGCCGATCTCGTGATTCTTTTGCCCGCGCAGACTATTCGCTGCAGCGCCTAGACGGCGATCCGGATGTGCTCCGACGCCGCCTGACTGGCTTCGCCGCGTTGAGATAGTTGGAAACCGTCGCGACGGAGACATTCGCCTTTTTCGCCACATCCCGGATTGTCGCCATATTTTTACCTCTCAATCGCCCGGTTTTAACCTTTTCCAAGAGCACGATACACACATTCTTGTGAGCTGTCACGAAGCATTTGACGTTCGGTAAAACGTTACAATCTTTATTTACTGCAACCGCGGCCAAATTCTTGACAGGGCGTCGGGCAAAAAGATAATATAGAGCCATCACGCGGAACAGAACCGGGTTTCACGCAGCAAACAACAGGAGGCACAGAGGGAGAAAGACGGTGTGGTTTTTCCCGGATGCAGCGCTGCTGGAGGAGTACTGCCTCACCGATCCGGGGGCGGCATCTGACGGTCCGGGAAGGCTGTTGGGTGCTCCGCCGCCTTGCGTGACGGCGATTGGGAGGAGAAACCATGAAAAAACTGCCGCGGAATGCCGCCGCCGGCGCGGCGGTGCTGCTGGCCGCCGCGCTCTGGGGCACGCTCGGCGTGTGGAACCGGCTTTTGCAGGCGTCCGGCCTGAGCGCCGCGTCGGTGACGGGATTGCGGAATGTCGGCGGACTGACGCTCATGACGGCGGCGTTCGCCGTCCGGGACTGGCATGTGTTCCGGATGCGGGCAAAGCATCTGCCCCTGTTTCTCGGAACCGGCGTGGTGGGCGTGCTGGGCAACGCGCTGTGCTATTTCTCCTGCCAGCGGGTCTGCTCGCTGGCTGTGGCGTCGGTTCTGCTCTATACCGCGCCGGCCTTCGTCGTGCTGCTCTCCGCCCTTCTGTGGCGGGAGCCGCTGACGCCGCGCAAGCTGGCGGCGCTGGCGATGACCCTTCTGGGCTGCGCCTGCGTGACGGGCCTGTTTTCCGGCTCGCTGAACGCCACCGCGCGGGGGATTCTGGTTGGCCTCGGCGCCGGCTTTTTCTACGCCCTGTACACCATCATCAGCCGCTTCGCGCTGCGCAGATACGACTCCATGACCGTGGTGTACTGGAGTTTCGTCTTTGCCGCGCTGGGGAGCCTCTTCCTTCTGCGGCCGGCCGAGCTGGCCGCGGCGGCCGCGCAGCCGCGCGCATGGCTGGCGCTGCTGGGACTGGCGCTGCTGGCCACGGTGCTGCCCTACCTGCTCTATACCTGGGCGCTGTCCCGGTCCGAGGCCGGCAGACTCTCCATCCTCGCCAGCCTGGAGCCGGCCGTGGCCTCGCTGCTGGGCGCGGCCGTGTTCGGCGAGGCCCTGAGCCCGCTGACCGCCGCCGGCGTCCTGTGCATCCTGGCCGGCGTTTGGATTCTGGGATAGCGCGATCTCATCGCAAAGGAAAAGAAATCTGTCATTCTTCGGCCTGCGGCCCCGGAATGACAGATTTTTCAGTCTGCGGCATTGCCCCAGTGCTGCGCGAGCAGCTCGGCGAGCTCCTGCTCGGTCGCGGCGATCGCGTCGGGGATCTCCATGTTGTAGATCAGGCACTTGTAGGCCCATTTGCACAGGATGTCGTCGATCTGCTTGCTGGGCATGGGGCGGCCGTCCTGGAAGGTGAACTGGTACGGCGTCTGGGTGCTGGGATAGGTTTTGAAGTACAGCGGCAGCCACGGGTAGAGCTTGACCATCTCGTCGTTGGTATAGGTGCTGGAGATGGCGGTCTGGCCGCCCATGATGGTGAAATAGTTGCTGATGGTCTCGTCGCAGGTCCAGCGCAGAAAAGCCAGCGCCTGCTCGCGGCGCGCGCTTCGGCGGCTGACGCCGAAGCTCCAGCCGCCCAGGAGCGGCCGGCGTCCCGGCACCAGGCTGTAGCCGATGGAGGTGCTGCTCTTGCGCAGGTCGGTCGCGTTGGTCAGAAAGGCGGGGTAGGTGATGAGCATGGCCGTGTCGCCCCGGAGGAAGTCGTCGACGATGGTGACGTCGGTCGATTCCAGATAGTTGGGCTTCGCCAGATGGATCGTGCGTTTGAAATTGATGTACGCCTTAAGCGTCTGGGGATTGTTGAAGGCCGGCGCGCCGTCCTCTCCGAGAATCTGGCTCTGAAACGCGTGAAGGCGGAAATAGAGCTCGGGCGCGAAGCACTCGTTGTAGGCGGCGGCGACCGAAACGCCGTAGTCCACCGCGTCGGTGCTGCGGGTGAAGAAGGCGGCGACGGCGTTGTATTCCTTGAGCGTCAGCGGCGGCCGCAGCGCCGCGCCGGTCTCGCGCTCGAATTCCGCGCGCAGCGCGGCGTCCTCGAACAGGTCCTTCCGGTAGTAGAGCATCTGCGGCGCGTACATGAAGGGAATGCCGTAGATCCTGCCGCGAAAGGCGCCGAAGTGCTGCAGGCAGTTTGGGAAAAACTGCGAGGAGTCGAAGCTGTCGAGATCGCCCGTGATGTCCGCCAGCACGCTCTGCGCCAGCAGCGGCAGCCAGGGGATGTCGAACATCGTGATGTCGTACCGGTCCGAGCCCGTCTGGATCTCGTCGAAGATCGCGTGGTGCGGCAGAAAGCGGAGCTCCGTGCGCACGCCGGTCAGCTGCTCAAAGCTGCGGAGCAGGCCCTGAAACAGATGGACGGAGGGGTTGTCCAGCATCAGGATGCGCAGCGGCTGCTCCGCCTCGCGGCGCGCGGCCGGACTGACAGGCGGAAAGGCGTTCGCCTGCAGCAGGCTGCGCTGCAGCGTGTTGTCGTGCAGAACGATGTGCTCGGTGTCGCGGAGCGGGGTGACCAGCTGGTCGAGCAGCAGCTGCGCCGCGGTGGCGCCGGCCCGGATGGCGGGGCGCGACGTGGAGAAAGAGGCGAAGGTGCGCGTGAATTTGTTCCAGTGCTCCTCGCCCAGCGTGAAGACCGGGATCTCCTCCGGCGCGTAGCCCAGCAGATGCAGCCCCTCGATGACGCCCGCGGCCAGCAGGCCGGAGGTGGTGACGATGGCGCCGGGCCTGCGCGTGCGCAGAAGGCCGACCGTTTTGGAGAACGCGCTCTCCTTTGTGAGCGGCGACTGGATCAGCTGGGCGTCGGACAGGGGAACGCCCGCCTGCGTATGGGCGCTGCGGAAGGCGTTGATGCAGCCCTCCTCGCAGGTAAAGCTCGCAGGCCCGGAGAACAGAAAAACAGACCGGCAGCCGCCCGCCAGCAGCGCCGACGTCAGCTGCCGGATCTCGGTTTCGCTGTCGACCGACACGCAGTTCGCGTCGAGCGACTTGATCCGCCGGTCGATCATGACGATGGGGCGGCCTTTGGAGGTGAAGTTGTCGTAGTAGTATTTCCACGCGTCCGGCTGGCAGGAGATCAGGATCAGCCCGCAGATCTGCTTGCTCAGAAAGCCGCCGAGCGCCTGCCGCTCCAGCTCGGGCACGTCGTCGGAGAAGGCGATGTTCAGAAAGTAGCTGCTGCCGGAAAACGCTTTTTCAATGCCCTGGAAGATCTGCACGTAATACGGGTCGTCGAGATTCGGCAGCACCACGCCGATCTCGTGGTTTTTTTGCCCGCGCAGACTCTTCGCCGCGGCGCTCGGCGTGTACTGCAGC